>Ga0208957_1000533_pt1 | contig 29405 bp, 32 predicted proteins | sample RifOxyA1_FD_184029 | JGI IMG/M metagenome (GOLD analysis project Ga0208957, IMG submission 184029) | Groundwater microbial communities from Rifle, Colorado - Rifle Oxygen_injection A1 (SPAdes) | ecosystem: Environmental > Aquatic > Deep subsurface > Groundwater | place: Rifle, Colorado, United... | reverse complement strand
CTAGAACATTTGCCAAATACGCTCTTCAAGATCAACTAGAAAAAGCGGGACTTGAAGGAGAGGTTTTAATTGATGAAGTTGCTTAAGAGTAAATAAATCACCGACTAAACATTTTTTTAAAAAAATATTTAAGTCTTTAATTTATTAGCTGTATCGATCAGTTTATGCAACACTTTCTTCAAACAACTATTCAATAATAATGTTCGTCTTATTTTGATTTCTTTTTCGAGCATATCAAGCTCTGGGTATTTAATTGAAGGTGTCGTAGTAGCTTCCTGTTTTAAAACAGAATAAATTGCCTCATCTACTTCTAGTATTCGTCGTATATTATCTTGAAAATAGTCAGGATGTAATTCGCTAACTGCTTCTAGAAAAGATCGATAGGTTAAAAGTCCGTAAGTACTTAATGAGTTTTTTGCGTAGGCAGGGTATTTGGGATCATTCAAAGATTTGTCCAGAATTCTCAACATTTTTTCACGGATTGGTACCAATTGAGGATCAGCATAGGAAACATGTTTCGCAACTTCAAGAGGCTTTTTCATTCCGGGAAAGGAATATACCACTGTTTCAACAGATTTATGATGACTTAATGGTGTTCCCCAAAAAACATTTAAGTATGGTACGGTTACAACAGCAGCCCCCTTTTTTATCATTTTGGTAATTAATTCAATATCTCTAACGGACGATTCTACAGTTGCTTCTAAAGGCAACAGAATATGATAAATTGTCGGATACATTCCTGCTTCAAAAGTTTTTTCAATGGTTGCAAGATTTAATGCGACTGATGTTCTTTTTCCCATCGCTTTAAGGCTTGGATCATGAAAACTCTCGATCCCAAAAGAAACGGTTTCAAAACCAGCTTCAGACATTTTTTTCAATATTTCGTAATCAGATATTGTTACTCGTCCAGTAGCCCTCTTGGGAACTTCTCTTAATAGAGAATCGTTTTTTATGAGTTCAGTAAGATCCTTAACAAATTTTTCGTCATGAAAAAAATCAGGTGCACCAAAAAATATTGAATCATGATACCCAGGTCGAAATTGTTCTTTAATGGCATTAAAAACATCTTCAGGGGATTTGTGTTTTTTTGTATTTAAACAAAGAGAACAAAATACACAAGTTCCTGCACAAAAATTTCCCAACAAATCTTCGTTGATAAACAGAGGAGTATTTCCAACTTTTCCATGCGGAATTGGTCCATTTGACTCACTAGGAAGATGATATGATGTTCTGTGGGTCACATCTGGTTCATCATAAGGAATATCCGTAAGTTGAACTTTAGCCAATGAACTTTTATCTCCTGGTGTTTCAGTGATAGGTTTTAAAGATGTAATTGAAGTAGAAGTAATAATACCGTCTGTTTTATCTAGTATTGCTTGATTAACCTCGGGGTTTGATGGCTGTAGTTGTTTAGCAATTTTGATCAACGATTGACCGTTATCTGTAGAGATTCCATGAATTGGAAGACTTTCAAGAATATTGGCAAAAGGTGCATGTGATATTGTTGGTCCGCCCCAAATTAATGTGCTTTCTGGCAACTCAAGATGGAGGCGACCAGTAATTTCAGTAGATCTCTCTAAAACAGTTTCAAATACATTCATTCCAATTAAGTCTGGTTTTTCGTGTTTTAAAAAATCTATCATCTCATTTATTGACGTAAGATTGGGATTATATACACGAGCATCAATGTCCGGTATTGTTCTATTCATTTGTTGAGCAAGCGACTCAACACCTTTTGCAGGTTCAATTAGCGCTTTATTAAGAGGGCGCCCCTCGGCATCACCATATGCGGGAATCAATACAACCGATTTAAAGCGAGAAAATGACTTAATATCATTCGCCATAAGAATGGCATTTACATCGGCGTTTTTTTCTATGATTATTTGGAACAATGCTTTTTTTAATTTCAAAGCAAGTGTTTTTGATTCTGTGTCATGCAAGCTAATAAGGATTTTATTAATACCTTTTTTAGCAAGGGGTTGTCCCAATTTATATGCAATATTTTCTGGAATTTTTATGCGAATTGATCCACGACGAAATAGCCAACAATTTTCAATTGAATTAAATTCAAGAACTATATTAGAATTTTGTGTTGCGAGAATTTCAGCGGTTTGACTAATTGCTTGCCTTAAATCATGATCACTTGTTGGCAATGACCAAACTGATATTGGTGATGCAACTATAAAAAAAAAATACAAAAAAGAAGTCAGTAATGGTGTCCGCATCATAGTTTTTTAACGGATTTTTTGTACATTTTCATGATATTAGACTAATTAAATTGTTTAATTCGGAAATAATTTCCTCTTCGAGTGTCCACCTTGAAATTAGTTTATGAGATATTAGGTTTAACTTGAAATGCACTGAATATTTTATCTTAGATATAAAAATAATTGCAATGATCATATCCATTTGACAAGGTCAAGAGGCCTTATCAAAGTCTCAAAAATGAGACTATTTTCTCATTTTTGAGACTGGAGTCTCATTTTTGAGAAAATTCCCTATGGTAATCCATAATTAAAAATGTCTTTAAAAAATTATTAATTTTAAAATTTTCAAATAGTTATCTATCAATTTTGTCAAAAATCAAAACTGGCATGTGGCTTGCCTTGTATAAAATCAGAAAAGTTAAAAAAATGATTACAGGAGGGGAAGTATGGCCACTTAATAATTTAAAATCAGCACATTGTTTTTTTAAAGGGAAGCGTAGAAATTTTGAAAGTATTTTTGGTTAAATGTTTTTTTGAAATGGAGAACACGTGGAGAAAACTGGAGAATACGAAACTTGCCCCTGCTTGAATTTGTCTTTAAGTTCGGGCCTTTATTTGATCGCGTTTTTTGACTATCCCCCTCCCACCAGTGTGATGGGTATAGTCAAAAAGACGCGGATAATGGCCGAAGGTATAAGAAAATAGCAGGGGCGAGTTGAAAAAATTAAGTAAGTAAGGAGTGAACAAATGATTGGTAAGGATGATAAAAATAGTTTGATTGGTAATGTGGTTAAGGAAGTGAGAGCAGAAAAAAGGAAAGGAAGAAAGTCAAAAAATAATAAAGTAGTGTTCAAAATAAACAAGGAGCAGACCAGATTTAGAGTTGATCTGGGAAGAGATTTGGAAGTTCTTAGGAAGGTGTTTGATTTGCTTGAGAAGGCAAATAATAAAGAGTACGGCAGAAAAATTACGTTTAAAGACCTAGCGTTTTGGGGAATTACCAAAATTAGTTCCAAAGACATGGAGAAAATTCAAAAGGCGAGTATGACTAAAATGGAGAAGGTCGAGCGGTTTTTTAATGAGCTTAAAGCTAAAACGAGTGGGGATATTACCCATGGAGAATTTTTGGTCAAGAAATTAAATATTGTTGAACTGATTTAATAAAATATTTTAACGGGGAGGAATGCTTGTCTGAAAACAATACAAAAACTGATTACAAAATTAAATCTACACAGTATAGTGACCAACAAGAACCTACTGGTTCGCTTACGCTCTTTAACAATTTAATATGGGGAATTGATGAGGTATCTCGCTTTTGTAATTATGCTAAAGGAACAATCTATAACCTAGTAGCAGCAGGCGACATACCATACAGAAAAAAACGTGGAAGGCTCTGGTTCATTCCTAGTGAAGTCCTTAAATGGCTTAAAGGAGAACTATGAGCAAGAAAGGTTATACAAAAGTAAAAGGTGCGAAGGGCATCTACAAACACCACAATTCTAAAAATTACATTGCTATGAAAAAAAGCAACGGTAAGCAACTTCAAGAAACTTTCTCCACTATTTTTGAAGCAAAACAATGGAGAAAAAAATTTGATGAGACTTCAATTATTTTATCTTTAGAAACAATTGAAAAAACTTCGACATGTTCTACACTCAAAGAAGTTTGGGAGGTTATGCAACTGCAGCACTTCCCTACTCTTGCCACAAGTACTAAAGATATTTGGCAACGCCGTTATCAACTTCTTAAAGATTTGGAGTTGATCCCTATGGATCAAATAACTCCCTCAAGAATCACCACATGGGTCAATGGCCAGGTTGAACATTTTAAAGCAGATGAATACCAAAGTTTAGGCCGAGGTCTTTCGGGAAGATGTAATCTTAACAATGAGCTTAATCTATTTGTAACAATTTTCAACTGGTACAAATCAAGTGAAACATTTGAAAAAGAAGCTCTAACACTCACCTGTCCAGTAAAAACTAAACACCGTAAGCTTGGTTTTATAAAACCTGTATCGGACAAGAAAAAACAAATTGATCCGCAAAGTGCATTTTTATTCTTTGATTATCTTCCTCCGCTTTATCGTGACCTTGCCATGATGCAATTTTATTGTGCCGGTAGGATCGGCGAAATTTGCGGGATTCAGTGGGGCAACATAGATATCAAGAATCGCCGCATGTTAATTAAGCATTCCTGTATATTTCACAGTGAAAACAAAACATTTCTTGAGTTAAAACCTTTTCCCAAAAACAAAGAATCAAGACCTGTTTTTATCACAGATGAGATTATGGAAATTTTAAAAAGAAGAGAAGCATTTAGACTGCCTGGCAATGATTTTGTTTTTCACGTTGAGAGTAAACCAATCAACTACGGCACTGTTCAACTTAATTACCGTGAAGCTCAAAGAAAAAGTGGAATTCCATATTCTGGAACCCATATTCTAAGACATGGTATGGCCAAACTTGCTAGACAAGTGGGTGGTGGACTGGATGCAGTTATGGCGATGACAGGCCATAAAGATTTAAAACTGGCCGATCATTATTCTAAATGTAACGAAGATGATCAGAAACATTTTTCACAAATGATCATGGATCACCTGCGTAAAAATGTTTTTGAATGTCAAAACAATGATACCAGTTTTGATAATGTCATTTCACTGAAAAACTTTAAAAAAGGTGCGAATCTTTAAAAAACGGCTGGCATGCGCTGGCATTGGCTGGCATTTGACTTTTTTTTGTTGTAAACTACAAATAAAATCAAAAGGTTAAAGCCCATGCCCGAATTACCCGATTTGGCCCTTTTGATTTTAAAAGATTAACAAAAACGCTCACATGCCGATAAACACTGGCCTTTTCAGACTTCATCTGTTTCACCTTATTTCACTTGATTTAATGATATTTCATGAATTTAGTCGGATTAGTCGGACTGGATTCTGTGTATAAATTTTATGCTTGCAAAATACTCCAATTTGGGGTATTTTATTTACGGGAGTTATTTTGATGAAAAAATATCGTGTTGAACTCGGCAAAGTAAGGCACCTTTTTAAAAGACATCTTCCTTTGCCAATTGTAAAGAAACTCCAATTCTGGGCACTTCGTATTGAAATGATTGGATTACTTGAAACCAGAAAGATTAAGGGATTTCACGATGAACCACTTCATGGAGATCGGACCGGTCAACGCTCTATCCGTTTGAATGAGGCATATCGTGCTATTTATGAAATTAGAGATAACATTGATATAGTAATTATCGAAGTAATTGAGGTGAATAAACATGAGTACTAAAACCAAATATGGAACAAAAGATTTAGAAAATGATTTTGGCCCGGCCACTTTTGGAGAGCTTCTGAAAAACATTCGTGAAATCGAAGGTCTTTCACAAAGAGATTTTTCTAAACGTCTTAAAATATCTCCCCAACGATTAAACGATTTTGAAAAGGGCCGACGCCTTCCCGATATTGAAAGTGCCGTTAAGTTTTCAAAAATACTAAAAGACTCTGAAGCATTTTTTATTCAAATACTTTTTCAAGATTATATTAGGCAGGAAAACTTGAAATTAGAGGTAAAAATAACCAAGTTAGTTGGCTAGATCAAATACCCACTATTAATAACCAACGATGAGAACCTCGCAATGAAAATAAGAAAAGAAGCTAAAAAACTCGCCGAGGATTTAAATCTAACAGAAGTTGATGCTTACATGATGGATCTTAAGGCCAAACTTTATTCCAAAAGTTCAGAGCTTATTAAGGCATCTAAACTTACCCATGAACAAATTGCAAAACTTATTGGGACATCCAGAAGTCGCATCAATCGAATTGCCAACTTTGGAGAAAATAATGTTTCCATTGAACTTCTAATCAAACTGATTTCTGTATTAGAAGGTAAGCCGGCCATTAAATTGGCTGTTCGATTAATTCCAAAAAACAAGGCCATCATGGCAAAGAAACGAAAGGCCAAAAATTCATCAAAAATTAATTATTCCGATATCCCCGCTTCTACTGCTAAGGAGTTAGCAAAAGCAAAGCGAATTAAGTTTAACAAGTAATTGGTTACGTTTTTGAACAGACCCTGAAGGATGTTTTCACTTTCTCCCCCTTGACAAAACGTACATCGTGGCGTACATTAGTAAGTAGAGGTCTATTATGAAAACACCAAAAAGTAAAACGGTTACTGAACTTAGAAGCTCGTTATTTGAAACTTTTGACGAAGTTGCCTCAGGGAAAATGCAAATTATCACCCATAAGAATGGCAATATGATTGCAATGCTACCCTTAGATAAACTTGAAGCATTAAATGCAGAAGTTGAACTCCATAAAAATTTGGCCATTGGATATGCTCAGGCTCTTAGAGGGGAGGGGATTACTTCTAAGGAGCTAAAGAAAAAATTAAAAAACAAAGAAGAGGCCCTTCGTAAAAAATATGCTTAAGTGGACCCCAAAATCTGAAATCGATTTAGATCAAATTAGAGAACATATTGCAATGCAATTCGACGTTGATTTAGCAATAGAGGTTATTAATAGTCTTATCGACCATGTTGAGACCTTACTAAGTAGTAACCCCTTAGCTGGCCATATAGTTGAATCTAACCCTTTATTTTCCAAACTCGTATTTGATGGTAATTCAATTTATTACTGTGAAAATCCAAAAGATAAACACCTATATATCGTTTACGTGAGGGCCAGAGGAACAGACTTTCAAGATGACCGGCTCAACACTCAAGAAGTTGCTTAATAAATAACCACTGGCCTTAACATAACACCAAGCTAAAAGTTATATACGGATGTCCCATCTACAAAATGCTCTTTTGAGTCAGGTTTAGGAGTTTCTTTCTGACCTTGTCATATAAATAAGCACTCTAATGAAGTGCTTATGATTTGATTGTATTTATTGACATGTATGTTTAATTTAATTTGTAGAATATTTGATACAAGTCTTCAGTTCATTTGATAATAATTGAGATGTCTCGATTGAAGATGTAATTACTTTATTCGCAAGGGCCCTATCTACTAGTAATTTGTTCTTAATACTAGCTTTATACGGAACATGAGGTCCTCTGTAATATTCTTTTGGGTTGAAATATTGATCCAATAATTCTTCTTCTGCATTAAAAAGAGTTTGAAATAATTTGATTATTCGGGTATCGATATCTTCAATTTGTTGATAATATTTTTTATAACACTCTAATTCAGTCATTTCACTTGTAGATGGTGACGCTGACTGGCGATTTTTCCTTTCGTTGCCAAAAGAAGAAAGTGAAATTAAAATAGTAATGACAATTAATAATCCTTTCATACTGATCTCCCATTACTGATTCCTAACATCAAAATATCTTTGATAAATTATGTATATATTACACGAAAATAACGCAACGAGCATTATGTTTGTAAAAAATACTTGTCTTGAAAGAATGGTAGAAAAATTTAAATATAAATTTATTAAAGATGTCTTAGGTTTCTTTCCAAATCAAAAAAAACTGCCAAGTTACTAAAAACAGGTGTTGATGAACCATTGATGGTTTCAATTCTGGATAATTTTTGTTGAGCATTTGGAAAAAACCTACTTGCACTAAATCCGGGCCAAGGAGATCAAATTATGGGAATGCAATTTCTGGTCAGGTATTAATTTCGGGGAAAAAAATCTCAATAGGCCAAAATCCAAGGAGTCTTTATCGATTATATTTTTATTTTTATTCATATTTTTATTACATTTCATACTGTCATATACGTCAAAATGCTTAATTTTTAATTTTTTGGTATAGTATTCCACTCCTAAAAATTCAGGCCTATAGATTTCATCTTAATTTAACAGTTGATCACGCTTTATTTAAGCAGAGTTTAACAATCCTTTTATTTCTGCAATCTCCAATTTTCTAATCTGCTTGGCAAATCTTTGATAGCTTCCATGCCAGCTAAAAATGAAAGACCGTGAAAAAAAATGAAATAGAATGAAAAGAAAAATGACGTGAAAGACTCGAAATTCATTGCTAGTTTGTTGAAATTAAAGTGATTTAATTAGTTTGCCTGACACCCCTCGGGTAATTCGGGCATGGGCTTTGTAACCTCTCTAAATGATTAAACAATTTGTTAAGGTAAAAATCCAGTCCGACTCTAGTCCGACTGTTTTTTTAATTTTAGTCATTTGTTCCATCTTTGTAACTATAAAGTGGTATGACATTGTTCATTTTTTGATCTGGTGGCAAATTCGAATCTTTTTGTCTTCTAATATGCTCCATGATCATTTTTGAGAAGTGTTTTTGATCATCTTCATTACACTTGGAGTAATGATCGGCCAGTTTTAAATCTTTGTGCCCGGTCATCGCTAACACTGCATCAAGTCCGCCACCCACTTGTCTGGCAAGTTTAGCCATGCCATGTCTTAGAATGTGGGTTCCTGAGTATGGAATCCCACTTTTCCTTTGAGCTTCACGGTAATTAATTTGCACCGTACAGTAGTTAATTGGTTTACCCTCAACGTGAAAAACGAAATCATTCCCTTTGATCTTAAAAACCTCTCTACTTTTTAAAATCTCCATAATTTCATCAGTGATGTAGACTGGGCGAGTTTCTCTATTTTTAGGAAACGGCTTTAGTTCAATAAATATTTTATTATTCATGTCCCAAATACAAGTATGCTTAATAAGCATGCGCCGATTTTCTAAATCAATGTTAGACCATTGAAGGCCTGCCACTTCACCAATTCTTCCCGCAGTATAAAATTGCATCATCGCTAGACCTTTATAGAGCGGTGTTAAGTGATCAAAAAATTTGAAGGCACCTTTTAGATCAATTTGCTTTTTCTTATCTGGCAGAGGTTTAATAAAACCCATTTTACGATGTTTCCTTTTCACCGGATTGGTAAGACTCATGGCCTCAATTTCAAATTGCTCACTTTCCTTGTACCAGTTAAAGAGGGTGACAAATAAATTAAGTTCCATATTCAAATTACATCTTCCGGCATGTCCTCTTCCTGAGCTGTTGTATTCATCAGAATTAAAGTGTTTAACCCAATAAATAACCCACTCAGTAATTTTAGCAGGGGTGATCATATTCATTGGTAGATGTTCAATGATCTTCCATAAGCGATACCGCCTCTGTAATATGGCCTTGCTTGAAGTGGCCAAAGTAGGGAAGTGATATTTTTGAATCGTTTCCCAGACTTCTTTTAATGTAGTGAAGGCGGATACTTTTTCCTCACCATGGTAGGACACACCATCAAAGATGTTGCGCCATTTTTTAGCTTCATAAAGAGTTTCAAAGGATGACGTGTGAAGTTTTCCTTTGATTCTTTTTTCAGCATAGTAATGTCCTGTAATAATGTTTTTATAAATCCCAGATGCTTCTTTAATCTTTCTGTAGTTTTTGTTAGGCATATGTTCCTCCTTTAAACCATTCAATGATCTCACTTGGAATGAACACTAACCGCTTTCCCCCCTTACGTTTTCTTAAACGGAATTTCTCCACGACTAACTAAATTGTAGATGGTTCCTTTGGCGTAAGAAGTGAAACTACAGACTTCATCTATTCCCCATATTAATTTGTTAAAGAGCGTAAGCGAATCTATTAGTTCTCGGCCGTCACTATACTGCGTGGATTTAATTTTGTAATCAGTTTTTATATTATATTCAGACAAGAATTACTCCCTCGTTAAAATTTATTTCCTTCTCAGTACAATTATAAATCTGCTCTACTCTTAATTTTTTCGTCCCTTACATCCTTATCAATACTTCCACTCAAACTATTTTTATCATCCTTATCAATCATTTATTCACTCCTCACTTACTTAATTTTTTCAACTCGCCCCTGCTATTTTCTTGTTCCTTCGGCCTATATCAGCGTCTTTTTGACCATTCCCATGAAACTTGGTTGAATGGGGATGGTCAAAAAACGCGATCAAGTAAAGGCCCGAATTCAAAGACAAATTCAAGCAGGGGCGAGAAAGCTTATAAACTATAAAATCCATTCGTTTTACCTTTTAAATTTAATTTTCTAACCAAAAATACTTTCAAAACTTCTGGGCCCTTCTTTAAAAAAACAAACTGCCGATTTAAAATCAAAGTTAAAATTGGATAAATTAATGTCCAAAAGAAGAATGATTTTTAATTGAATAATCTCTGACATTGCTTTCAAAATCTTAGTATAGGCATTCATTACCTCGGGACTTTGAAAGATATATAAAACATAATGGTAAGCAACACTCGAACTATATTTTTTAAATTTTTCTTTTATCCTATCCTTGGACTTTTGATTTAATTCCAGCTCCAAAGCCAAAACATATTCCTTATCTTTTTTCTTTGCCAGGATTTTTGCATCAGGGGAAAGCCCATCTGACTTATCCCCAAGTATCTGCCCATCTATAAAGTTTTCAAATTTTAATAACTCTCGTAAGACTGTCCCACATTTTAAATCATGGATAATCATCTCTTTTGAATTTGAATATTCCACGCCATAAGGAACAAACCTTACCCCCTTACGAGTCAAATAAATATATTTGCTCTTATCGGGAAATAAGAAACTGGAAATAAAACCGCTACTTTCCAATTTTCTAATCTGCTTAGCAAATCCTTGATAGCTAATGGCAACTGACATGACCTCGTAAAGATTTTTGATACTGATCACTTTCCATCTACCTATCTGGGTCAGAATATTTTCATATGAACCCATAGGTAAAAACATTTTTTCCATATTACCCCCTTGTAACTAATTTGAAGCATCTCTGTTTGATGTAAGGGCAAATGACATGCCATTTTTACTTTTTGACAAATGGTCAGTTAACCAGCTGAAAGATAAAAATAAATTATTATTTTTTTAATATTCCCAATGCTGGGAATCAAATTGTTTTTCCCATTTTTGGGAAAGCCTAGTTGAAAAAAAGAGTATTTGAAGCAACTTAGATGGATTCCCGAATTTGGGACTAATTCCAATTTTGGGAATATGGGAAAATCGTTTTGTTTTAGTGCTGATTTTTTAGGATTATTTAACAGAATAAATTTTAATCAAGATTTGATTGGAGTAATTATTGATGGTTGATCGGAGTAATTATATTTTCATAATCGGTAATGAAATTACTCCACCGAGATAATACTGCGGAATTTTTCTTCTGGAAATATCTCTTTATTATTTTTAACATATTCTTGAATCTCAAAAGGAAGTTCAATATCACCTGACCACTCTTTTTTAAGAACGTCTGATATAAATTGCTTGTTAGCTTCTGAGAGATTCATTTTTTCAAAAGTTAATAAAGAAATTCCATTACCAATCATCGCTGAAGAGTCCCAAAAATTGTCGTCGTTTTCCGAGCTTGATTTTAATGATTCTTTAAATGATTTGATGTTAAGACCTATAAAATCATTTATTTTTTGCTCGTTAGGATAAATTCGAGCTTGAATGAAGCGAATTTCATCTTTTGAAACTATATATTCAATTTCTTTGATTTTAGTATTTTCTTTGATCTTTTTATCGATAAGTAAATTTGCAAATTGTCTTGTTTTTTCATTTAAATTTTTGAATGATGATTTGTCATACAGGAGGGCGTTAAGAATCATCCATGGTTGAGTTTTGGTCTGAAGTTGCTGTAGACAATGATTATTAATTTTATTAACACAGGTTGTGTTGGTTATATTAAGATTGTGAAAATGTGGATTGTTAAAATATATTGCAAAAATTCTTTGCAGTATTTCTTGATCGTGTATTTCCTCAAAGTCGGGATTATAATTCCTTTTAATAAAAAGAATTATTTTTAGGTCAATTGGAATATCCATTTTTTCAATCTCTTTTATTGTTAGATTTGAAAGAACTTCATACGGAAAAATTATCTCAATTAATTGATCCATTTCCACAGAGAAAGCTTTCATTTTTTCTAGATTGATGGGATTTTTTGAAATAGTCGAAAGAAGATATTCTTGAGCTTCTTTTCTTGATGCTCCTGATATTGAAGGAAGTGAACCTTTTTTTCCAAGCTCAATATATTTTTTTATTAATTTATCTTGCTTGGTAGTGAACAATTGATCAATAATGATGCTGTCTTGATCAAATAAATCCAGTACTGTTAGGGTGGTCAGAGCATCGGATTGGTCATTAAAATTATCTATATTAACTTTTGTCTTGGCCATTTCCCTTACTTGGTTTCTTAAGTCTTTATTATCAGTAACCATTTTAATTGCGAAGTTAATTTCATCAGGGTTACTAGAAGTGGCTGCTTGTATAACCATTTCCGGTAATACCGTTTTTTCTGTAGTATTTTGAAGCATAAGAATTTGTTTAATCAACGAGCTGTTTTCATCAAATATAAATTGGGCACATGGGAAAATATTGTCTGCAATTTTTGTTGGTGTAGAAGATAATTGGTTTGTAATAAGTGCAACTTGGGAAAAGTCTTTAGCGCAGATACCTGGAATGTCGGATCTTGCATTAATTAGTGTTGTGATTTCTTTTGCAGTAAGTGGTGTGGAGATATTTCGCAGTTGTTGGTTTGCATTTTTGTATTCAACAATCCGATCATAAGATTCTTTAATTCTTTTTCTAAACGTATCCGCAAGATTGTTATTTGTGCATGAAAACTTAACTAAGTTTTTCCATAATTTTTCAGTATCAGAAGCAGCGGTTTCTACAAAAAACATATCATGTCCTGCTAAAATTGCTTTAATTGAAAAAATTGTAGTATCATCATCTGGGTCACTGAGTGGCCAATCTCTTGCCATGTTTTTCATAGTTGTGCTGTATTGACTTATCATAAAGAGAGCATCCGTCATTACAATTCCTTTAAATCCAACTTCATTGCGAAGTTTATTCATCCATTTTTTAGAAAAAGTTGCCATATTTGCCGGATCAATTTCTGAGTTGTAAAGATGAGTTGTCATTAAGAAACCTGACTCTTGACTCAATTCTTTGAAGATAGGCATATACTTTGTGTCAATCTCATCTTTAGGAATTTTTGTGTCTTTACTTTCTTTATGTAAATTATATCCTTCTGGCGTATGTGGAAAATGCTTGATGGTAGTTTCTAATCCCATGTTTTTAAAAGCGCTAATAATTGAATCTAGTCTTGGTTTTTTAAAAAACAAATCTTTTTCAAGAATCCCCCCGCCGTTATTGTCGTACTCGATTGTTGGACCAAGTGGGTGGTTAATTCCTGCATATTTGTGAAGAACTGCATCTAGAGTGGCAATTTTTTCATAGCATTCTGGGGATTGTTCTCCAACTGTTCCCACCAATCCTGATCCGAACCCTAGTCCAATCCTGATTTCTTTTCCATCCGCTTTGACTGATTGATAGTCAATTCCTATCATAAGAGGCAGAAGGGAGTTGTTTTGTAAAACTTCGTTTGCTCTTCTTATTTTGTTTATATTTGAAGAGTTATAATGAGGAAGAACACCACCAGGTTGGATTCGCTTGATAAGACGATCATAGTCTGGATGAATTGTATAGTTACTTCCAAAACCATCGGCAGTAATATACATCAACTGACCAATTTTGTTTTCCATTTCCTGACATTGATTATACGGGATGGTATTTTTGTGTGTGTCAGTGATTATTTTGGCGTAGTCATCTGGGATTTTACTTGTAGCAACAAGTGGAGTTAGACAAAAAATAAAGATAAATAATTTGTAGTATGTTTTTTTCATTATATATTTGAACACCATGTGTCTTTCTTTTTATTAATAGTTTTAATATAGGCTAAGACTTCACCGACTTCATTGACGTAAATAATCAATGATGTTTTTTCTTTATTAAGGGATGAGCGATAAAGCTTTGGGTTAAGTTGTTCTAGATTTGAGAGTTTTGTCCATCTTGAATCAATAATTATTCTATTGGCAGAATTCAAAATGATTTTTTCCAAGTATGGATTAGGCTGTATTGAGGGATGTGCTTTTAATTTGTTCCATCCATCAATTTTATCTGAGCATTCGTTAGCTAGTGCATTAAAACTGATAATAACAAGCAGAATTAGTAATATTCTCATAGGGGATTATCGGTTAAAAATATTTGAAAATGATTGACACTTATAAGACTAGGATCAAAGGAAAAATTTGCTTACTATTACGAAAATATTTTTTTACATAATAAAATTAGTCAAGAAATAGACCATAGCTTGTTTTTTTGTTTTTTAACTGGCCTTCTTAAGAATGGCAGTGAAGTCAATATCATTGAATGCGCTTGAAATAGTAATAAGATCTTCAATCTTAGAGATTTCGCCTTCTTCAATGCGCTGATAAGTTCGGTAACTGATGCCAAGTTTTTGCGCCATTGTTTCTTGGTCGAGATTTTGTTTTTTTCTGCCAATTATAGAAAGGATGGCGATTCTTTGCTGAGGAGTTAGGCGGGCGAAAGTGGAAACATCCTCCATGGCCTGTTCAAAAGCGTATCCGATTACGTGGTCATCTTTCTCGGATCTAAATTCAAGAATAGTATTGCTAATGTCATGGGCATAGTTGGGTCTACTCTCAAAAAAAATCTCAAGACAGTCGATATCTTTATCGTAGTAAACTTTCATTTTGATCCTCCCTCTCTGTAAATGTACGCCAAAAATGGCGTTATGCCAATAGGTATAAAATCTAGTCCGATTAATCTGCCGTTTCAAATTTGTCACTCACTGAGTGACGAATTGGTCTGGAATCATTTGATTTTTTAAGCAACTTCTTGAGTGTTGAGCCGGTCATCTTGAAAGTCTGTTCCTCTGGCCCTCACGTAAACAATATAGAGGTGTTTATCTTTTGGATTTTCACAGTAATAAATTGAATTACCATCAAATACGAGTTTAGAAAATAAAGGGTTAGATTCTACTATATGGCCAGCTAGAGGGTTACTACTTAGTAAGGTTTCAACATGGTCGATAAGATTATTAATAATCTCTATTGCTAAATCAACATCGAATTGTATTGCGATATGTTCTCTAATTTGATCTAAATCGATTTCAGATTTTGGTGTCCACTTAAGCATATTTTTTTCGAAGGGCCTCTTCTTTGTTTTTTAATTTTTTCTTTAGCTCCTTAGTGGTAATCCCTTCCCCTCTAAGAGCCTGAGCATATCCAATGGCCAAATTTTTATGGAGTTCAACTTCTGCATTTAATGCTTCAAGTTTATCTAAGGGTAGCATTGCAATCATGTTGCCATTTTTATGGGTGATAATTTGCATTTTTCCAGAAGCTACTTCGTCAAAAGTTTCAAATAATGAGCTTCTAAGTTCGGTAACAGTTTTATTCTTTGGTGTTTTCATAATAGACCTCTATTTACTAATGTACGCCACAGTGTACGTTTTGTCAAGGGGGGGAAAGTAGAAATATCCTTCAGGATGCGTTCAAAAACGTAACCAATTACTTGTGTAACTTAATTCGCTTTGCCTTTGCTAACTCTTTGGTAGTAGAGGCTGGGATATCGGAATAATCAATGTTTGATGAATTAATAATTGAGGTTACCTTTACCACTAATTTTAAATTTTCCTGTCTGATATAATCTTGAAAAAGTATTTGAATAAAAAATGCTTCAGAGTCTTTTAGTATTTTTGAAAACTTAACGGCACTTTCAATATCGGGAAGTCGACGGCCTTTTTCAAAATCGTTTAATCGTTGTGGTGATATTTTAAGAAATTTGGAAAAATCTCTTTGTGAAAGACCTTCGGTTTCACGAAAGTTTTTTAGAAGCTCTCCAAAAGTGGCCAGGCCAAAGTCATTTTCTAAATCTTTTGTCCCATATTTAGTTTTAGTAGTCATTTAAATTTATCCCATCCGTCACATCAAGCGGAAAAATCAAGCAGCCAATTTAATCGCCGGCCTACCTGCTAAAACAGAAATCAGTTTGATAAGAAGTTCAATGGAAACATTATTTTCTCCAAAGTTGGCAATTCGATTGATACGGCTTCTTGATGTTCCAATAAGTTTTGCAATTTGTTCATGGGTGAGATTGGATGCCTTGATAAGCTTCGAACTTTTGGAATAAAGCTTGGCTTTGAGATCCATTATATAAGCATCAACTTCTGTTAGATTTAAATCCTCGGCAAGTTTTTTAGCTTCTTTACTTATTTTCACTGATCAGCCCTCTTAGTTGTTTGATTGAAATAACAAAAGCTTATCTCAAACCTGTGCTAATAATAGCACACATAGTTATTGTTGTCAAATTTATCTTAAATCCAGTCCGACAAATCCGACTAAATTCATGAAATATCATTAAATCAAGTGAAACAACGTGAAACAGATGAAGTCTGGAAGGCCAGTGTTTATCGGCATGTGAGCGTTTTTGTTAATCTTTCAAAATCAAAAGGGCCAAATCGGGTAATTCGGGCATGGGCTTTATAACCTCTCTAAATGATTAAACAATTTGTTAAGGTAAAAATCCAGTCCGACTCCAGTCCGACTGTTTTTTTAATTTTAATCATTTGTTCCATCTTTGTAACTATAAAGTGGTATGACATTGTTCATTTTTTGATCTGGTGGCAAATTCGAATCTTTTTGTCTTCTAATATGCTCCATAATCATTTTTGAGAAGTGTTTTTGGTCATCTTCATTACACTTGGAGTAATGATCGGCCAGTTTCAAATCTTTGTGTCCTGTCATCGCTAAAACTGCATCAAGTCCACCGCCTACTTGTCTGGCGAGTTTGGCCATTCCATGCCTTAGAATGTGAGTACCAGAGTATGGAATCCCACTTTTTCTTTGAGCTTCACGATAATTAATTTGCACCGTACAGTAGTTAATTGGTTTACCCTCAACATGAAAAACAAAATCATTGCTAGGCAGTCTAAATGCTTCTCTTCTTTTTAAAATTTCCATAATCTCATCCGTGATAAAAACAGGTCTTGATTCTTTGTTTTTGGGAAAAGGTTTTAACTCAAGAAATGTTTTGTTTTCACTGTGAAATATACAGGAATGTTTAATTAACATGCGACGATTCTTGATATCTATGTTGCCCCACTGAATTCCGCAAATTTCACCGATCCTGCCCGCACAATAAAATTGCATCATGGCAAGGTCACGATAAAGCGGAGGAAGATAATCAAAGAATAAAAATGCACTTTGCGGATCAATTTGTTTTTTCTTGTCTGATACAGGTTTTATAAAACCAAGCTTACGATGTTTAGTTTTTACTGGACAGGTGAGTGTTAGTGCTTCTTTTTCAAATGTCTCACTTGATTTATACCAGTTAAAAATTGTTACAAATAGATTAAGCTCATTGTTAAGATTACATCTTCCCGAAAGACCTCGGCCTAAACTTTGGTATTCATCTGCTTTAAAATGTTCAACCTTGCCATTGACCCATGTGGTGATTCTTGAGGGAGTTATTTGATCCATAGGGATCAACTCCAAATCTTTAAGCAGTTGATAACGGCGTTGCCAAATATCTTTAGTACTTGTGGCAAGAGTAGGGAAGTGTTGCAGTTGCATTACCTCCCAATATGAATAAAAATAAAAAAATAATCGATAAAGACTCCTTGGATTTTGGTCTATTGAGATTTTTTTCTCCGAAATTAATACTTGACCAGAAATTGCATTCCCATAGTTTGATCTCCTTGGCCCGGATTTAGTGCAAGTAGGTTTTTTCCAAATGCTCAACAAAAATTATCCACGATTAAAACCATTAATAGTTCAGCACCTGTTTTTAGTAACTTAACTGTTTTTTTGATTTGGAAAGAAACCTAAGACTACTATCAAGTCAAATTTTCAAATATTCTAAAAAAAGTATGTGCTTGGAAAATTAGAAAAGTCAGGATACTTTATTACGCAAGGGTTTGTATGAGAGAAAATCTAAGATACACTATTTTTATTGTTTTCTTCTCTGTAGTATTATTATTGATCTCTCAGATTGGAGTAGCTGGATACATACATCGTTCTGAAGATGTTGTCTGGCCATCCGAGCGCATTGCAGTTTGCTGGGAAAATCTAACTCAAGATGACAACATTCATGCAAAAAAAGTTCAATCTATTGTATCTACTGAATATTTTAAAGCAGGTTACGATTTTTATTCTTGGGTCAAATGTGACAGTTACTTGAATCTACCTAAGTATTTGATCAGAATTGAAATTGTCAAAGGCATTCCTTCTTGTAAAGACTATGGATTTAGAATTAATCATCTTAAAAGTGGTATGAATTTGAAATTTAGTTTTTCCCCGACGGATGTATGTGCAAAAAATGAGAAAACAAAAGAGCGTTGTATTCAAATATATGCTTTACATGAATTTGGTCATGCGGTCCGCTTACTGCATGAACATGAAAGACTTGATTCCAATTGTTTTAGAGGGAATTGGGAAGAGACAAAAAAATCCGGAATTGAAGTTTCTGAGTATGATAAATTATCGATTATGGATTATTGCCAAAATAGACGAATGAGAAATGGCAAAATGCCAATTATGTTAAGTAAAGGTGACTTAGAAGCAATAAAAAAGATAAATGACAGACAAGCACCTACGAGTGAATGCACTGAATTGCAATTTCCAGTTAAAGAACAACAAATTCCTTTGATAATAGACTTAAATAACAAAATAAAAAAAATATTTCCATAATCATCAAGCATTTGTCACGAATTAAATGAAGATTGATTAATATTAAAATCTAAAAAATATTGAGTATGCAACAGCCGGCTCATTTCTTTTAGAAGTAGGCAAATTGGGTTTCATTTCAGCATAAAAGTTATTCTCTTAATACGAATAACTATGGGTAATAACCATATAATTGGTGTTAAGTTAGGGCCAGTGGTTATTTATTAAGCGACCTAATCAATAAAAACGTCTCCTTCAAGCCCTGCTTTGTCTAATTGATCTTGAAGGGCGTATTTGGCAAATGTTCTAGGTGGCATGCCAAGCGAGTGGGCGAAAGAGACGGCCCTCTCAAAGCTTACATGCTTTCTTCCTCTTTCAATATTACAAAGATCTTGCTTGGATATGTTAAGTTTTTTTGCCATTTCTACTTGAGAAATTTCCTGTGCTTCTCGGTATGAGAGAAGCATTTCTCCAAAACTGATATGGCCGGAAATTGCTCGAATAGCTTTTTTTGCTTTTGATTTTGATTTATTTCCTGTTCTCATTTTATTTATGCAACCGTAACTTTAATGCTTGGATTCAACTTTTCAACTAGCGACAAAAGGCGATCAACGGTAAAAAGATCAATCTTATATTTTACTATTTCTGATAATCTAGCTGGATCAATTTCTAAAATATTGGCCAGTTCAACTTGGGTTATTTTATGAATTTTTAAATAAATAATAATCTCCTTGCATAGGGAAAATTTTAATTTATCTACATTGGAGGCATCCTTGGTAAGCAGTCTTACGGGTTCCGCCTTCTCAAGTTTTTTTCTCATTTGATCTAATTCTTTTTTATTTAGAAAACTCATTACCTACTCCTGAAAACCTTAACATATTTATCATAACACGCGTTGCGTAATTCTGCAATATGGCAGAGCCATACTGTAAAGAAGTGATTTTTTTTATGCCAACTAAAAATGTAGATATTAATAACTTATATATTTTATAAAATATGTTTCTTAATTTTATTTGCAATCTGATCTAAACGATTTCTTGGATATACATCGGGATCAGAATGACTGAATCCTACTTGGTGGCCATCGCCTTTAAATCTTGGCGTAATGTGAAGATGACTATGCATAACTTCTTGGCCTGCGATAGGGCCATCAGATAAAAACAAGTTTGCTCCTTCGCATTTTATATCTGAAGCTTGAATTGCTTTTAGGATTTTTTGAGCAACTTTGAATAGATGCTGAACTTCTTCTTCCGTCAGATTGCAAAACTTTGCTTCGTGACGCTTGGGAGTTACGAACACATGACCTTTATTGATGGGAAATACGTCTAAAAAAGCAACGACCAGATTATCTTCATAAATAAAACTGGCTGGTTGCTCTCGTTTAATGATTTGGCAAAAAATGCAGGTCATATATTTTATTCCTTCTTTATATTAATCTAATACTTCCCAATGTCCGCCTTTATCGGGGCCGACACGTCTTAATAATTTTTTATTTTTCAAATTCATCAAGTGTTTTTTTACAGCATCGGCGGAAATTCCTATTTCATTGGCCAGCTCTGATGTTGTAATAATGGGGTTATTGGCAATCAAGGTTAATACCCTTCGAGCACTTGAACCTAGTTTCTGGGTATTTTTCCTAGGTACTTTTTCTGGGTACTTTTTTCTGAAGCTTCTTTAACTCCAAGGGGGCGATAAAGGATTATTTTAAAAAATTCATCGATATTTTCAAATACAGGAGGTCGAAGCCCTTCATTATCCATTGCTTCTCTTATACGAAAAATACCCGTTCCCGCCTTCTCAACCACATCTATTCTGGCAAACATATCTGCAATAACTTCGTTTCTTCGAGAGGAGATTTCTCCTATATTTTTAATAGTGATACCATCCGGTAGCAGACAAGAGATTGGTCGAGAAAAAATATTGTAAAACTTAATCCGGGAAAAGGCCCAAAAGTAAAAGAATATCAGCAAGCAGCATAAAACATTAGGCGACATCTATGTTGACAAATTCCGATAACGCTTGAGTACTATACTAATAGTCAATACATCTTGTTTATTACTTGAACTTACAACAAGTATAAACTCAAAGCTAAACTTACCCCGAAGAACTCAAATATAATCCATAATAAAATTTTATCCATATTACGAATTTTTTAAATCATTGTTATAATATTCTCACAATAACCCTTAAAAGGAGGGAAAAAAGATTAAGCTAATCAAGTTAGTGAAACATACCGTTCATGTTGTTATATTGTTGCTCTTTATGCCAATAACATGTCTTGCTATAGAAAATTTGTATGTTTCATATAATAATCATCAGTTTAAATTTATTAAAAACAAAACCGCATTGATTTACAAGAATTCTTTTCATCAATTACGAATTCCAGTAACAAAATGTAACCAAAAGTTTATTCAAAACTTTATTCATAATCTTGAGCGCTTATATAACGAAGAGAGTACAACTTTAAAAGGTAAAATTAAATCTGCAATTGATTTACAACTTGACGATAAACCCAATCAATCCATTTGGCCTAAAAGTCCTTTAGGGAAATATTTAATGATTATACCAAATGAAATAAGAGCATTGAAACTTAGGAGTTCTCTTGAATGTAAGCAGGAGTAAAACTTATCTGTTCCTAGTAATCTATACTTTTTTTATAGTGAACAGGGGATGGGCCATTGGTTTAGGTGCACATATAGAAAATCTTTTAGAAATTAATCAAGATCCAGACTCCATTTGCCCTAAATGCTTAGAAAATAATGATCTCATGAGTAAATGTGTTAGAAAAATTTGTCCTAAAAATATTATGCCCAAATACTACCAGGATTATAATAAAGAAATTGTTCCTACAAAAGAAGAAATTGCTGATTTTGACAGACTTTTTTCTCCTCTTGTTCAAATCTATTTAATAGATAGTTTAAAAAGTTACTTAAATAATCTTAACACATCTAAGAAGTGGAGAATTCAAGAGCAAACTCAAAGTGGGACTAATTCTTCCTTTGAAGGCCATGATCCCGATGAACTTTTTAATCTTTATAAGGCCAAAATTAAGAATCAGTTTGATTTCTATAATGAAAATGGTCCGAAATATGTTGTTAGAGAAGAAGAAACTAAATTCCAATTAAGTTTCCTTGATGATAAACAATTTAATAGTGTAATGAATTTACTGGACGTTTACTACAAAGAAACTAGAGAGTGTCTGGATTTTGGTCTCATGGCTACGAATATTGATTTTTATTTAGGCAAAAGATTTGGAACTTCTGCATTTAATACCATTGATAAAAAAGAAAAGCTCATAAATATAGTCGTTCATGAACAAATCCAAAATATCAAAAAATGGCAAGAATATAATTATTCTTTAACATTAAAAAAATATCAACAACATGTCGAAAAAGTTACTGAGGAAGCAATTCAACAAATTCAATCCGAAAATTATCCTGACAATATTAAAAATGAAATGATTGAAGGTATGAAATCAAAAATACATGGTCTAGTTTCAAATTATAAAAAAGACCTTCTTTTTTATGACTCAATATCGCCCATAATCAAGAGAATAGAAAATAATGGAGCGACACAATCTAGTTTAATGGACATGTTTTTTTCAAGTAATTATCTCTGCGAACAGTATAAAAGTGAACAGAGTATTTTATTTCAAAAAACGAAAAATGATTTCTTTTTAAAAATGAAAGATATAACGATGAATAATACATCGCAAGTTGATCTTAATCGACTTTCTCTAGACGAATTATCAAAACATATTAAGGAGGTAGAAAAATTATCTCAAGATTCAGAATATAAAAATCAGGTTTTGCAACAACTAAGAAGTTATTGTTTATCTAATTTACTTTCACTAAAAAATTATAATACTGATACGATTGATTTAAATAAAATCAGTAGAATGGAAAAAAGAAGTAAAGATTTAGCACGTGAAAATTTCATTTCCTACTTTTCTCTCCCGACACAAAAAATATTGAATGAAAATCTCAATAAACTCTTTTTTGTACCATCACCCCAAAAAGAAGAACTCAAAAAAGATTTTTGGAAAAAAATTAAAGATACCGTTCAAGAAGTTTCACACGAAGCTAACAGGACAAACGAATTTGGTACTTCAGCAAATAGAAATACCATTACAAGTTTTAAAGATGATTGGTTTAATAAGCTAAAATATGCATGCACTATTGAAACAGAGATTATTTCTGACTATACTATAACAGAAGCGGGGGGAATTGTTGTTGGTGTTGGGTCATTAGATAATGAGCTGTTTGGAATTCCCACTATGTTACATGAGATAGGACATAATTTATCCAGTGTTTTATCTCAAGATGCAAAAATTAGTAAAATTAGTCGAAATCTTTATCATATGACTAATCAATGCCTTGATGGGCTTCACAAAGAAGTGACCTTCAAACCTTCTTTAACAAATAGTAAAGACTATATTCAAGGACAATATATCGAAGAAGATTGTGCCGATCTTGTCGAAGGATTAAGCATGGAACCAGGTAAACCTAATGCCTGGTGCTTTATAGCTGATGGACTTCCGCCAAATAAATTAAATTTGGTCAATGAGTTTATTGATGATCCCCATTCTTCTGTGCTGTTTAGATTAATTCATATTGAAAAATTAAAAAATGGAGCTATCCCTGATGAATGTACATCAGCATTAAAACAAATCAAACAGGAAATCGTAGATAAATCTTGTCTCAGTGAATCATTACTTAAACTTAAATGAAAATTAATATCAAACAACTCTTAAGCAACGGATAACAATGAGTTCTGAATTCTTTTTCTTCCCTTGCAAAAAGAAGAGTGTCCTATCGGCAACCAAGTGTGATTTAGCCTAGGCAGAGTGATATCCTGCAAGATTTGCTTCATAATTCCAAGGTAAAAAATTTTCTGGATTTTTAAAAACATCTTTTTTGTTTCGATGTAATGCCACCAAGTATTCAAATGGATTTTTATTGGCACCGAGACAAGTTTGAATCAAACTCATCGTTATGTCTGCAACATATGCCCCCAAAGCAGTCTTAAAAAATAAACTATTTTTCCTATGTAAAATTGCCCGTTTTATTAATCTCTCACACTCAGTATTGTCGATAGGAGCACCAGGAATTCTTAAGAATTGGGTCAATCCCTCCCAGTGATTTAACATATATTGGATTGCCAGTCCGTTAGGATCATTCGGCTCCACCTTACGAAGATAAAACATTCGAAGCATCCAACGTCGAAGTTTCTTTACAACAGGCCCACTTTTTTTCTGGTGAAAGCATAACCGCTCTTCATCTGTTAACTTTCTAGAAACAGCTATGTTCTCGTAGTGATAAATTTTTCCAAGAAGATAAATGGCATAGTTACATTCTTCTGTGATGTGCTTGTGATCGCTTTCTGCATCTTTAAAGTTTCTACGTCCGTGAGTAATACAAAGACAATCGGTGGTTGATGCTTTCTTGACATTGTTACAGGCATGAGCATCACTCATTTTTATAATTGATGGCAGGCCATCTGGGCGATGTTCTAAAATACTCTCTAGATTTTCTCCGGCATGATGATTGCCCGTGAAAAAAAGATTAATCGTTTTATCCCTAAGCTTGGAGATGATTCCAGTAGTATAGATTCCTGTCCTCTTGCTCTTTTCCTCATTTAATTTATTTTTTAAATCTAAAATTAAATTATGAGTATCATCCATAAACATAACTTGTCCGGATGCTGCCAACTTTATTAGATAGTGGTAAACTGGTCGCAGTGAACTTGCCAGATATTCCACCCCCCCCCAATGAGTACCTGCCGGCAGGGGAACCCCTGAATATTTTTGCCACTTGTCCAGTCGGTAATGTGGCACGCCCTGTCCATATCTGGAAAGAGCAATCACTACATCCGCAGTTTCATCATATTTTTGTTTTCGAACCTCTTTGGGAACATTTGCTGTGAATATTTCTCCACAAGTTGAGCAGTGGAGTTTTTGTGCTTCGTGAACTGTTGCTTGAAGATGGAAAAAGATTCAGAGATAACGGAGTCATCGTTGCTCTAGGCGTTTCAACGCTTGGTCGCAAATATGTTCTTGGCATTTATGAGGCCAGCACAGAAAGTAGCACTGCCTGCCTGGAGCTTTTAAACGATCTTGAGAGACGTGGACTTCCATCTAATGGTCTACTTTTTATTGTTGATGGAGGAAGCGGTATCAACAAAGCTTTAGAAACTAAATATGCTGTCAACAACGGAAAAAAGAGGGAGGCAATTCGTCTGCGATGCCATTTTCACAAGATGGCTAACATTGAAGATGCGCTTGGAAAGGATCATGAGAAGATGACGGAGGTCAGAAGTCTTTTTTCTGCTATGAGAACTGCTGAAGATGCTGTAACTGCATGTGCTCATGCTCAAACGTTGGAACGTCTTTTACAAAAGATTAATCAGTCTGCCTACCGTTCATTTTTAGAGGCGAAGACAGATTTGCTGGCCTTGCACGACTTAGGGTTAACTCCAGAGTTGAAACGCTTTTTTTCAACTACCAATCCAATTGAAAATGTTAACTCTTTAACAGAAGAAGATCTACGTCGAGTAAAGCGTTGGCGAAGCTCTGAGCATTTTCAAAGGTGGTATGCCACTTCTGCTATGAATGCAGAAAAAAGGATGCGTAAAATTCGAGGGTATCGTGGTCTTCCCACGCTAAAAGAACAATTATTACGTTTAACGGTGATGAAATATCTTGACGAAAAGAAGTCCGCCGCATAACTTTCTGGGGACCGCTCAGTTGATAATTTCAACTAACCTGCGGACATCGCCGCTTACTTGGCACCCTGACTTTTCAAATAATAGAAGACCCTTTGTCCGTATTTAGGATGTGCTATAGATAATGGAGTTTGCCCTCTAGCATTAGCAAGGTTCACATCGGCACCGTTTTCAACAAGTAACTTTGCGAACACATCTGAAGAAAAAATGTCACCATCTACGGCTGTAGTAAGGGGGGTTTGGCCATTCCCATTTGCTAAATTAACATCCGCTCCATTTTCAATAAGAAATTTTACTAGATAATACTGTTCAGATTTTATTGCCTTTGTTAAAGGAGTCCATGCTTCACCAAAAAGATTACCTTTTGAATCCACCAACATCTCCTCTTTGTAATTAACATCCGCCCCATTCTCAATCAGAAGTTTAGCTATCTTTAATTGATTATCAAAATTATCAAGGTAAAAACCCCTCATCGTTAGTGGATGGTCGCATAATGTTGTCAAAGGAGGTGTTTTCATTCTATTTTTAGGATTAAGTTCTATATTTTGCTTAACGAGAAATTCTACAATTTCGACATTTCCCTTTACAATATGCCAAGATATAATGTCATGTCCCACCTTTCTATTCTGTCTGAGATTTTCGTTTAAAAAAAATGATTTAACTACCGATAAACTTGAACTTTTGATTCCATAATAAAAGTCATCTTCGGTTGTGAAGCCTCCGAGTTCAAGAAATAAAGCTAATGCATTTTCTTCTTGTTGTGATTTGTACTGCCTATTGTGTTCAGTATTTTCCCATAAATGGTAACTTCTTTCAAATACTGCCCTAAAAAGAAAACTAGGAGAGACTCCACTCTTAAGGTAGGCTCGAGCTTTATCTGTGTCACCCTGCCTAAAAGCGTCTACCATTTCCTCTTCGCACTTATGCATAGAATTAAAGCACTGGATATCTGTATATCTTTGTTTAATAAACTTTATTGGGCTAAACGCATAAGACGAAAAGGAAATAAGCGTAACCAGTATTAATATTGTAGTTTTCATAGTCATGACCTTTTCCTTTAATAGTTCGTACTTATGATTTTTACACGAACTATGAACCTATTATTGTTTTGCGTATTTGAATAATATTAAAATCCCAGATGATGTTCATTTATTTCTTGCTTTTGTATATAAACTAAAATTTAATTCGATGAAAGCAATAATAACGCATCGCTTACTTATTACAATTTTATTGAATATCTTGCATCGGAAGCCCAAATTTCCACTTGATGGAATTCTTATAATTATTAATAGTTATGCCGATTAAAGGGCCCAGCGTTCTTTAGTCCGTAATAATACTTGAATACTATATAACAAATAAACACATTATGTTTACTAAATGAAAGTTTTACACATTGCGTTACTTCTTGTAGAAATAGACATAGCTTTCACTTATTATGTTTATATTGATAAGGCACACATTGTGAACATGCTTTTGAATTTTAGAGAATTAGTAAATGAAGAAACTATTTTTGGTAATCATTTTACAGCTCATTTCAACGACAATTTTTGCAGTAAAATTGCCGGACGTAATTATTTCCTTTAGAGTTTCATCGCAATTCTTAGATCTAATGATAAATAACAATCTCAATGAACATATCATACGGGAAGTGCAACAATGTTATGATTCAGCTTCAGGCCGAGATATAAATGTAAGATTCAAAATAGGAAAAATTCAAAAGTTGGATGCATTTGAGGAAAGTGGAATAACAAAAGACTTTGATCATAAACCTCATCTGAAAAATAATAAACCAGCTGTTACATTATCTGGGAAAAACACTAATGAATTTGTTGTAATATTATCTGATCAAGTATTTACAACCCATGTGCCAATTATCTGGTCCAAAGAAGTGGAAGATTTTTTTTCATCTGATGGATTTCAAAAACTTCTTGATCTTGAAAACCAATTCAATAATTTAGATATTTGTGGCATCAATTTTTGTGACGAAAACAAGTATAATATTTTAAAAAAAGAATATGACCAAATTAAGCAACCCGCCTATGTCAAGTCAAATAGAATTTATATGTCTGCTACACACTTTTTTCAATCTCTCAATGGAGTCAAATCTGAATGGTTGTCGGGACGAATTTTAGCTCATGAAATCGGACATGCTTGGGGAGATCTTGATGATAGATACACATTAGGTGCCAGCGATAATTTAATGACAGATTTCAAATGTATTCTAGATAATGAACAAATAAACAAAATAATTAAATATAGAAACCATTAATCAATAATTAAATGTTGGTTTGAAAGACAAAGAATCATTGAACGCCTTTTTAGAATTTTCCCAACATTCCCATAATTGGAATTAGTCCCAAATTTGGGAATCAACGTAAGTTGCTTCAAATACTCTTCTTTTTAACTATGCATTCCCAAGAATGGGAAAAAAAATTTAATTCCCAATATTGGGAATATTAAAAAAATAATAATTTATTTTAATCTTTCAGCTGGTTAACTGTTCATTTGTTAAAAATCAAATCTGGCACATCATTTGCCCTTACATCAAGCAAGAGATGTTTCAAAATAGTTACAGGGGGTAATATGGAAAGATTGTTTTTACCTTTGGGTTCATATGAAAATATTCTGGCCCAGATCGGTAAATGGAAAGTAATTAGTATAAAAAATCTTTATGAGATCATGCCGGTGGCAATTAGCTATCAAGGATTTGCCAAGCAGATTAGAAAATTAGAAAGCAGCGGTTTTATTTCCAGTTTCTTATTTCCCGATAAGAGCAAATATATTTATCTGACTCGTAAGGGGGTAAGGTTAGTTCCTTACGGCGTGGAATATTCAAATTCAAAAGAGATGATTATCCATGATTTAAAATGCGGGATAGTCTTACGTGAGTTATTAAAATTTGAAAACTTTATGGAAGGGCAGATACTTGGAGATAAATCAGAAGGACTTTCTCCTGATGCAAAAATCCTGGCAAAGAAAAAAGATAAAGAATATGTTTTGGCTTTGGAGCTGGAATTAAATCAAAAGTCCAAGGATCGCATTAAAGAAAAATTTAAAAAATATAGTTCGAGTGTTACTTACCATTATGTCTTGTATGTCTTTCAAAGTCCTGAGGTGATGAATGCCTATACCAAGATATTACAGGCGATGCCAGAGATTGTTCAATTAAAAATTATTCTTCTTTTGGATACTAATCTATCCAATTTTAACTTTGATTTTAAATCTGCAGTTTGTTTTTTTAAAGAAAGGCCCAGAAGTTTTGAAAGTATTTTTGGTTAGAAAAGGTAAAACGAATGGATTTTATAGTTTATAAGACCTCTCGCCCCTGCTTGAATTTGTCTTTGAATTCGGGCCTTTACTTGATCGCGTTTTTTGACCATTCCCATTCAACCAAGTTTCATGGGAATGGTCAAAAAGACGCTGATATAGGCCGAAGGAATAAGAAAATAGCAGGGGCGAGTTGAAAAAATTAAGTAAGTGAGGAGTGAATAAATGATTGATAAGGATGATAAAAATAGTTTGAGTGGAAGTATTGATAAGGACGTGAGGGAAGAAAATATTAAGAGTACACCAGATTTATAATTGTACTGAGAAGGAAATAAATTTTAACGAGGGAGTAATTACTTGTCTGCAAACAAAATAAAAACTACGAAGTATAGTGACGACCAAGAACTAATAGGTTCGCTTACGCTCTTTAACAAATTAATATGGGGAATAGATGAAGTCTGTAGTTTCACTTCTTACGCCAAAGGAACCATCTACAATTTAGTCAGTCGTGGAGAAATTCCGTTTAGAAAACGTAAGGGAGGAAAGCGGTTAGTGTTCATTCCAAGTGAGATCATTGAATGGTTTAAAGGAGGAACATATGCCTAACAAAAACTACAGGTAACTGCTCACCCATAACGTAAATTTTTTTTGTCAAAAGACAGGCCTTGTTAGATTTTTTTTGTTGGCCGAGTTTGCCTGATAAGGAATAATCTTTGTCATGTGCAAAGAATCTCTCAGACAACA
>Ga0208957_1000532_pt1 | contig 29550 bp, 57 predicted proteins | sample RifOxyA1_FD_184029 | JGI IMG/M metagenome (GOLD analysis project Ga0208957, IMG submission 184029) | Groundwater microbial communities from Rifle, Colorado - Rifle Oxygen_injection A1 (SPAdes) | ecosystem: Environmental > Aquatic > Deep subsurface > Groundwater | place: Rifle, Colorado, United... | reverse complement strand
AGCTCGGGGTGGCGGTGCAGGTCGACATAGATCGCGTCGAGGTCGAGAGGCATGCCCCGACCCTACGCGAGCGCCGGCGGGTGCGGCTCAGTCGATGGCGGATCTCTCGAAGGGCGGGACCGTCCGGATTACCTTCCTCTCAGACATGGGGATCTCTACCACGCCTCTGAGCCAGATTTCGGACATCACTCCCCAGACCCTTGCGGATGCCTCGACTGACATCACCGTGGACATGTTCGGTGATGGCATCCAGACCTCGCAGAAGGCGCTGATCCAGTACTTCACGAACTATGGCTCCAGTTCGCCCATGAAGGTCGGGCAGAACATGATGGAGTTTGTGGAGTTCAAAGCTGGTGAGGCGGCCCTCAACGGGTCCCTGGTCTACCGAGCTGCCGCGCGCGCTTCACTGGCCGCAGGAACTACGACACACTATGCTTCGGATGGCGTCTTCGCGAACGTTGCGGCCCGCCTGAGCCAGTTCAGTTGCCCGGGATGGGAAGGCGAAGGAAAGCCGACCTCCTGGGCGGCTCTGATGGACCACTTCGTTCTGAACGACATCGCCCGAGGCGCCAATGGGACCGTTGTCCTCAATGTCGCGCAGTATCAGGACAAGGACATGGTTCTGAACAACGAAGTGGGACGCCTGCACTCGTTCCGCGTCGTTGCTAGCGGCTTCGCCAAGACCCTGTACGGGGCTGGGCTCTCGACTGGTGGAAACACCATCGCGACAACCCTGGCCTCGGCCGCAGCTCGCTTGGCGAGGACCATCGCGGTCGGAACCACGACTAACCTTGCCGTGAACCAGTGGCTCAACATCGTGGATGGGACAGAGTCTTCGAGCACCTTCTACCCGGGCAATGAGCGGGTGAAAGTGATCTCGGGGTCGAGCACCGCTCTCGTGATCGTCGGCGAGGGCCCGAACGGCGGACTTAAGTTCGCCCACGCGGCTGGTGCAACCGTCCAGGACGCCGACAGTGTTCACACCATCCTGTTCGGCGGGCCCCAGTCCATGGCCAAGATCTTCGCGCCCGACATCGGAGAGTTCGGAGAACTGGTTGGTCCGAAGAAACAAGGTCTTGCCGATCAGTGGACCTCGTTCGCCTGGAAGTGGTACGGCGGATATGGTCGTCCCTCCGAGAACTGGCTCTACCGCGGCGAGTTTGCCGTGAGCGAGGAGGCCTAAGATGGCTGGTTACGACGGCCTCGCAATGGCACTGTACGACGTGAATGACCAATCGTTCACGGACAAGGGAGCGGACAACTTCCACTCCATCACCCTGACGGACGCCACTACGGTCACGTCCGGGTACATCCAGCCGTTCTATGCCAGCATCACACAGACCGGGGGCGAGTCAGCCGGGGCGCAAATCAACGCGTTTGCGGCAGACCTGTTCCTCGGCGGAGCGCACGCTGGCGAGGTCTCCGGGGGCTACATCTACATCGCGGAAAGCGGCACGTTCACCTCCGGAGGCATCCTGAGCGGCTACACCGTGTACTTCGCGCCCATGGCATCGGCTACGCCTCCGACCTACCGGGCAGGCTTCCACGCCTACTCGGAAGAGGCCGCGGCTACCGTCGGCTCTGGCCTTGACGCCGGGCTGATGGTCGAATCCGCCGGCGCAAGCGGAACTTGGGGCTGCGCCATCGGGATCATCGGTGTCACGCCCCCCGAATACTTCATTCAAAGTTCGACCGCCATCGGAACATCGCGCATGGTTGCTGCATACGCCGTGAGCGACGCGGCCACGTTCGCGCTACGAGTGAAGTTCGGGAGTTCGGTCTACAACATCCCGATGGTTCCGGATAGCTGCACGTAAGGAGAATAACGGATGAACCTGTCGATACTTGAGAGACTAGTGGTCTCGAAAGTCCTTCCCAAAGAGGGGGACTACGCAACGCTGAAAATCCTTACTGCCCTACGGCTTGCTCTTTCCTTTTCGGAGGAAGAGTTGAAAGCGTGGGGCATCACCAGCGACCTCGAAACGGGCCGCACCGAGTGGAAGGAAAACGGCGAAGCCGACATCCCAATCGGAGAGAAGGCGACAGACATCATCGTGGACGGTCTCAAGCGCCTATCCAAGGAGAAGAAACTCCCCTTGGAGGCCATGAGCATCTACGAGAAGTTCATCCCGACAACTGAATAGATGCGACGACTAGGGGCGGGTCAGAAAGCCCGCCCCTAGTGGCAATCAATGCACATCGCCGCTGTCGAGAAATGCAAACTCTGTGGAACGCCAGTCCGCATCGTTCGACGCGCCGACGGATCGGCGGACCACTACGAAGGACTGGAGAAAGACGAAGCAAACGCGCTCGCCCCGGAGTGCCCTCCGCCGCTTCGGGAGTGGCTTAGGACGAAGCGCAACGGGAAGAAAACGGTAGCCCTCGTCGGGTCGGCCTACACAACCGGCGGGTGGGCACCATACGGAGAATGTGAGGTCTGGTCCTCCAACGAGACGCATGGCAAGTCCTGGATGCAACTGGGCGGGGTGACGGCCTGGTTCCAACTGCATCCGAAGTGGTCGTTCAGCAAGGAGCATCGCTGGGATCACTACGGATGGCTCAAGCAAGAACATCCGTTCCCGATCTATATGCAACGGAAGTACGACGACATCCCTGCGAGCGCTCCGTTTCCTCTCCGCGAGATACAGCGGTCTCTCCTCGGGGCGATGTATCGTGGCGAGGCCGCGGTAGAGAAGGCGTTCACATCGACATTCTCGTACCAGATGGCGCTAGCTGTCCATCTGGGCTTTGAGCGCATCGAGGTCTACGGAATAGAGCTCGCGCTTGAGGCGGAATACGTCTACCAGAGGGAAGCTATGGCGTTCTGGTGCGGAATGGCGAACGGAAGAGGTATCGAGGTCTGGATACCGGAGGCTTGCGGGCTTCTACTCGCGCCGCTTTATGGATGGGAAGAGGTGAGGAAGGGAGACTCCGGCGAGATACTCATGCCGCCAGAGGGGTGGGTAGATGGTGGATAGGGAGAAATACTGATGCCCCCGGAGAATGCGGAGTGAGCCTGTCGGTGATTTGGCACTCTGCGCCTGCGTTCTACGGAACCGGCTACGGGGTTCAAACGCGCAACTTCGTGGTCCGCATGATCGACGACGGGCACGAGGTTGTCGTGATGTCCACGGTAAGCCTGATGGGCTTTACCTGGAACGGCATCACGCACATACCCGGGGGCGGCGAGAAGTACGCCGCGCAGGGGATGTTGGAGTGGCCGAAGCGGGTCAAGACGGACATCCTGTTCACGCTGTTTGACATCTGGCCGTTCCCCATGAACATGGCGGAGAAGATCGGCCAGTACGGGACAGCGTGGGCTCCAATAGCGCCGGTGGACCACGACCCCATTCCGCAGGAGGTGGTAGACAGGCTGAAGTTGGCGCCCTACCCCATTGCCATGAGCCCGCACGGATACCGCGAGATGAAACGGGTGGGGCTGGACAGGGCGACGTATATCCCGCACGGCGTGGACACACAGGTGTTTAGGCCGCGTAAGCCCAACAAGGCCATGTTCCGGGTGAGTGACGACACATTCGTGGTCGGCGTCATCGCAACTAATATTGAGCCGCTAGATCGAAAGGGCTGGTATCCGACTCTTGCGGCGTTCGGGAAGTTCCACGAGAAGCATCCGAATAGCATCATCTACTGCCACGCTTCGCCTGTTAGGGATGACGGGGGCCTGGACCTCCTGAAGATCGCGGAATCATTCGGCTTCAAGCTGCACGCGCCGGATATGTGGACACTCACGGCCGGCCTGCCCGACCTGAAGATGGTTGAGTTATACAACTCATTCGACGTAATGATGCTTCTCACTCGGGGGGAGGGGTTCTGTGTCCCTCTAATTGAGTCGCAGGCATGCGGCGTGCCCGTCATCACAACCGACTTCACGGCACCAGCAGATCTGGTTGGGGCAGGATGGAAGATCCCATCGCTCGGGACGCGCTACACTCCTATGAACTCCTTCTGGGGGGAACCGGACATCGACGCTGGCGCTCGGGCACTCGAAGAGTGCTATGCCCTGTGGGAGACAAAGAAACTCAAAGAGGAAATGGCCGTAAAGGCCCGGGCCTTCGCGAAGCAGTATGACTTCGACGTGATCCACAAGACCCATATGCGACCCTTCCTCGCAAAAGTCGAGGACGAACTGAGGGAGAAGCGTGAAACTGAAGCGGCGAAAGGTAATGGAAGAGTACGGGAAGAGACCCCCGCCGAACAAGGGCGAGGAATACATCGTGGTGAACAGCGGCCGCCAGGAAGTAACGGACGTGGAGGTGGGGGGCAGAAACATTCACCTCGCCAGCGCAGGCGCCACGGTGTACGACAAGGCGTTAGCCCTTGAGTTGAGGGCGAAGTACAAGAACGACCCAAGCGTATCGGTTATTGAGAAGCCGTATGTAAGCTTGAACGACGGGCACAGGAGCGTGTTTAGTGTTCCTGCGCTTCCCTGGAAGGAGAAGGGCAATGGCAAAGCGGAGAGCGCGAAAGTGGATCGCGGGGGCCATAAAGCGGCTACGCGGCAAGAAGAAGGGCTAAATGGCCTTCCTACTTAGCAATCTCTTGGTCAAGGCGTACATGCGCCTTGGCCAACTTACCGTCTCTACGGCCACCGGCGGCTCAACCGTGAGCCTTGTGGACAGCAAACAGGCGGGCGAGCACGGGGATGGTGTCTGGGCGAACGGAGCCTGCTTTCTCATCCGGGATGCGGCCGGGGCGTTTGCCGCTCCGGAGAATGAAATGTCCTTCGTCACCGGATACACGGACAGCACGGGGGAATTCACAACTATCTGGACGGCCGCCCCGGCCAGCGGCGACACCTATGGGTTTGTGGGCGATTACTATCCCTTCTACACCATGATTGAATTGGCCAACGCGGCCCTGCAGTCGTTGGGGGACATTCCCCTGGTGGACACGTCCCTAACGAGTGCCGCGTCTCAGACCGAGTACGACTATGCCGTGGGCCTCAAGAGGCAACCGCCATTCAAGGTCGAGGTTCAGGGCAGAACCAGCGACGCCAACGACAACCAACCCGTCCCCTTGAGTTCCTGGGAGTATCGCCCAGCGACCGCGGGCACGGCCGGCACCCTCTTCCTGCCGCAACTTCCTACCGGCAGGACAATCTACGTCTGGTACATGGGCCCCCATCCGGTTGTGAAGGCGTACAACAGCGCCATCTACGAGGGCTTCGACCCAGAACTCGTCACGCGCATGCTGGTTGAAGAGGCGCTCAGTTGGCAGAACGCTCGAATGCAGGGGCAGGACGACTACCTGCTCCAAACGGAGACCAAGGCCACCGGGAAGAGAATGGAGATCGAGGCGAAGCGGCGCGCATGGATGCCGAAGCGCAGATCCAAACTCCTGGTCCTTGGCGGCTACACCGAGTATGACGAGGACGAGATCCCCGCTCCTCCGCCGGCATGAGACAAACTAAAGTCAGCGTCAATCCAAAGAACAAGAGCAACACCCACGACATTGCCCTGGAAACAGATACGGCTGTCTGGGGCCTTCGGCTGGATGGTGGCGTTCGGGCGATGCAAGAGACTTCGCAGTCTCCTTCTACGCTTCTGGTTGGCGGTGGGGGAAAACGCTGGGGAACCGGAGATCCCACATTCACCGAGATTGAGCAGTCCTCCTGGCATGGCGGGAGAGGTTCGGAGTTCTTCTCCGACGATGAGACTAGATATCTAGACTCCTGGCAGGCGATGACCCGCATTCCGGGTAGGCTTCTACCTCAGTTGCGGTGGGACTTTGCCAAATGCACCACCCTGACAACGACAAGAACGGTAGACACAATAGCTTTTGCCTCGCATTCGTGGAAGCAGCTCAGGGGGTCAACTCGCTATATTGATGTGAAGTTCACATCGCTTGGTTTGACGGCGGACAAGTGCTACATCTGGCTGCGCCGCAGAGGAAGCCCCGGGACTCTCACGCTGGAACTGTGCGCCAACCTGGGAGATAACACCCCGGCACTAACAGCCTCTGCCCTCAAGTCTATAACCGTCACCACCGCGACGATCACCGACACCCTCTCGCGGTTCTACGCCTTTGACTGGACAACTACAGAGGCGCTAACTGCCTCGACCGCCTATCACATCAAGGTCTTTGGTGCCTCCACGGACAACGCCGCCAACCACTGGGAGGTGGCGGTGGACGAGACTGGTTCTGCCTCCCTCACGGCTACAACTGACGGGACCTGGACCGCCGCCTCCTTCAGCATGTACTTCCGCGTGGTTCCGGCAGATGCGGCCTTCAAGGGGCACTTCTTTACCATCAGCGGCACATTCCACATCATCACCGAGAAGGACTCTGGGGATAGTACCCTGTTCGAGTGGGACGAGACGAACGACCTATGGGTTGCCGTAACCCTGGATGCAGGAGATACACTAAGCGGAACCGTCAAATCTGTGGCGGTTTCCAAGAACATTGCTCACTGTGCCAGGGGAACGACGGGCGGGTCTGAGACTATTTGGACGCTAACCAATGTGTCTGGAACTGCAACGGGGCAGGATGACGCCACCGGCGGCAATAAGGCCGACCTGGTTCTGGCCTACAACGATCCGGTAGATGGCCCCCAGATAGCCAGATTTGAGAACGACAACTGGTACTGGTCACGGTCGGACGTGAAGGCGCTCAACACCGACCTTGTGTTTGGGACAGACGTGGAGTTCCCGCAGGGCTTCAATGCACTTGCGATGGCGTTCTACAATGACCAGGTATGGGTCAGAACCACGGACGGTATTCATTCGGTGAAGAACGACCGCCCATCCCGTCTCGATGTTGGGCTGGATGCTGTCCTAGAGCCCTCGACCTCGGCGGGCGCATTGCTTGCCAAGGACCTTTTCCTCTATCTGGCATGGTCGTTCTCAATTGAGCGCTTGTACGGTGGGACCCTGGATGACATTGGCCCCTGGAAGGGCGCCGGACTACCCGATGGAAGGCAGGGAGTTGTCTCCTGTTTATGCTCTGGCATTGGCGGTATCTATGTCGGAATAGACGGCGGCTCTGGAAATACATCGTCAGTTTTCTTCACCACAAACGGCAGGGACTACGAGGAAGTCTTCCGTGCATGGGAGGCTGGCCAAAGAGTTCGCAACATTGCCTACCAGCCGCAGAACGGGACGACCAACCCCGCAAGACTATGGATCAGCGTCGGCAGCGACGTGGTGTTCATTGCCCTACCCGACCAGTCCATGAACCCACTGCACGACTCCGACAGTCGGTTCGTCCATGAGTATTCCGTAACCTCCCCGACGCACGACTTCGGGGCATCCCATCTGCCCAAGTTCTTCAGGGCGGTTGAGTTGTCGGCGGACAACTTGGGGGCCGAATGCGACATCGGAGTGGATTACCAGATAGACAAAGACGTGGGCACATCCACCTGGGTAGAACAAACCACGCTCTACCAATCACCACATGATGCGGCGGACCTGAACCTGGGCAACCGCAAGAAACTGCGTTACCGCCTGCGCTGCAACACCTCCAATGCAGCTACCCCGCCCGCCGCGAATGCAGTGGTTGTTACTGGCTTTGCCAGGACGAAGCTGAAGAGGCAGTGGAACCTGCGCGTGAAGAGCGCAGACTTCCAGAGGACCAGAACTGGCGCAAAGGACCACGCCTGGAAGGATCTCTATGAATTCATCAATGAGGCGGCGAAACAGGCGGAGGATCTAACACTCCACCACCCAGAAACCGCGCTGCATGGCCTGCATGTGGTTATCGACAGCCCGGCCGTGTTCAGGAAGTTTGCCAACACAATCAACCATTGGTTCGGGGGAACAATCGCAGTAACGCTGAGGGAGGCATGAGGCCGAAGTTCAAGCCGTTCAAGTATAAGGCCGCCCCTCGGCCACCGAAGTTCCCGCTCAATCGGTTGCAAACGACGAACGAGGGCGAGAGACTGACCGGCTTCGTGAACGGCAAAGAGGCATCGGACCTAGAGGAGAGGTTTGCCCGAGCCCTGAGCACGCAGGGAAGAGACTTCATCTTCCAATACGAGTTTGTGGGGCCAGCGACAATACCGGGACAGGAAAACATCATCGACTTCGTTGTGGACGACATCTGGCCCACGGAGGTGGATGGGACGTTCGTGCACAAGTCGGCTGCCAAGAAGGCCGATGATCAGTTGAGGGACGCTATCCTAAACGAGCACTTTGCCGATGACGGGTGGAACCCGATACGCAGGGTCCCAGGAAGTGAACTTGAGGACCAAGACGAGACCGACAGAACAGTCAGGGAGATGTGGCCGTGAGTAACATCCTGCCGAAGCAGTACCAGGGAGAAAACGCGAGCATTCCGTGGGTGCTCCAGTTCAGTTGGGCCACGACGGTATCCGCCCCAACCTCCGTGTCCGTCTACAAGAGCGGGACGGATGTGAGCTCGACGGTCCTATCTGGCTCGAACAGCGTGAGTGGAACGAACCTAACCCTGAAGGCACTTGGGTCGCTGACCGGTGGCGAGAGCTACATCATAGACATTGTGGTGTCAGTGGACGGCGTTACGGACGAATGGTGGCTCCCGGTGGATTGCCTGAAGGAAAAAACGGGGAGGGTATGAGCACGGCGGTTTCCGTTCCTGCGAGAGACTACATCATCCCGGTAAGCAAGTATAGAGATCGGACGTACACAACTGCGTATACTACCGGGCTGCTGAAGATCAATGCCACAGATTACCTGCTGATTGCTAATGAGGTTCTTCTGGCGGAGACGCCCGTTTCCGGCAGCCCGGCAACCCTTTCTCTGACAGCGCAGCCCTCATCGGCACAATGGCTGACGGTGACGATGATGGATACAATTTCGAGCGGAACCGTTGCCATAACGGGAACGGATGCCAATGGTTCCGCACTGAGTGAATCGATCTCTGTTTCTGTCCAGATTGGGGCCGCCGTCTATACAACGACCGGGATCTTCAAGACAGTGAATGCGAGTGGCATTGTCGCAACGGGTCTGGCTGGAGCAACAATTGTAGTCAATGCTAAATACAGGCTCATCATCCAGGACACTTCCGGCACATCCATCCAGGCCCCATCTCTAGTGATTCCGTTCCGGGACTACACCATCCCGGTTCCCGAAAGGTTGACTCATGGCCGACTCTGAACTCCAAGATTTGACCGCAGATATCGAACCGGCGTCTGGCGACGTTGTGTACGTGCTAATCGACCCCGCGGGGACCCCTCTTGCGCGCCAGATGACGGTGGAAAATCTGCTGAAGGCCGTGCATCTGTTGTCCGAGTTGACCACCTCCGTTGTCGATAGCGACAAACTACTGATCGGTAACAGCCTTGAGGGCACCTGGGCAAAGTACATCACCCCGGAAAACCTGTTCAAGTCCATCATTGCGGGAACGGCGGATACTGCCCCGACCACCGATGACGCCATGCTCACGGTAAACGACCCTGCAGGAACGGCGGCGGCCAGGTATGCCACCATCGCCAACCTGATGAAGGCGTGGTTCCTGGACTCGGAGGGGAACCCGGCGGATGTCGGAACAGCCGCGGACGGAACCAGTACGTATGCTGCTAGACGGGACCATGTCCACGGCCCCATTGATGGCTGGACGGCAGATAGTGCAACCTGGACCTATGCATCGCCCACGACGTTCACGGTTGTTGGGGACGTCACAACGCAGTTCCGCAAGGGCACAAAACTCAAGCTGACGCAGACGACCGTCAAGTATTTCTATGTTGTGGGGTCCTCCTACGGCGCACCGAATACAACGGTGACGATCACGGGCGGCACGGACTACACCCTGGCGAACGCTGCGATCACGAGCCCGTATTACTCCTACCAGGAAGCGCCCCAGGGCTTCCCGGACTGGTTCGCCTTCACCCCAACCTTCACGGGGTTCGCTGCCGGAACGCCCACTTCGGTTTCCCGATTTCGGATCTCAGGCAAAAGCTGCACATGGGCGCTCTACATGGATGCCACAGGACCGGCATCCAATGCGACTACATTCACCGCCACTCTACCGGTCACGGCGGCGACCATTGCCGGCATGGTTTGGTATGGCGCTCTGGGATACGCCTATGACAACGGCGCATTCGTGGCTACGGGCATTTTCGAGCTCGTCAGCGCTGGAACAACCGTGGCCTTCTTCAAATCGGCACGTGCGGCGTGGACTAACTCTGGGCAGAAAGCCACTGGCTTTGTCCAGACCTACGAGTTCTAGATGATGACCAACGGTTCCCGCGTCACCCAGAAGCAGCTATTCGAAACCGTCATGGAACTCGACGGTAAGCTATCATCCAAGATGGACAATATCCTGGCCATGGTTACATCCAACCGGACGGCCAATGCGGGGGAGTATGCCTGTCTTCAGGAGGGTCTCAATAGCCTCAAGACGCGCCTTGAGGGAAAGGGCGGCCTGATTGACCGGATAGATACCATCGACGGCAAAGGGGGGCGCCTTACGGTCCTTGAGCACAGTGATAGGAAGGTTGGCTTCTGGGCTAGCCTGGTTGGGATGGTTTCGGCCGCCATAGCCGGAATACTTGCAAGCCGACAGTAAACAAGATAGTTGGTGATATCACCAAGAACTGTGGTAGAATAGTGACGCAGGGTCCGAACCGAGGCTTTGTCCTCGGCAAGGGTCTGGCACCAAGGGCTGGGCCTAGTGGGCTAGGAGAACGTGGTTGCTACAAGCCGCCAACGGTGCCCATCACCGGCGGCCCAAGAATCCGCCCGACTGCTCCACTGGGCAACCAGAGTCGGTAATGTCCACGCCACCCGCACAGGGTTTTAGTGGACGACCAGGAGCCCCGGCCCCTTGTTCACAATCTACCGATTGAGGTCAAGGCATTGCTGGCATTCCTGGTCACCCAGGGCATCAAGTCAGGGGCCGGGCCTAGAGGGCTAGGAGAACGTAGGTTGCTACAAGCCGCCAACGGTGCCCATCACCGGCGGCCCAAGAATCCGCCCGACTGCTCCACTGGGCAACCAGAGTCGGAATCCATGCGGTGAGTCGCCTTGTCGTCTCACAATGCAGGATGAGCTGGAGCCCCGGCCCTTGTTCACAATCTCGGCACTGGAGGTTTACAATCAGACGTAGCTGAAGCTTACAATCAGCCGGGCTTGTAATGGTCGATACAATGTATACACATTGTAGTCATCCGTATAAGAAAAGCAGTCAAAGGAGATAACCATGTTCGAGCTACCGATTGAGGTCAAGGCGCTACTGGCGTTCTTGGTCACCCAGGGAATCAAGGCACTACTCGGGCTCTTCGGCGCCGACCTGGCCGGCAAGTGGGCGGCCGTAGTTGCCGCTCTTGTGGCGGCCGTTCTGGTCTTTGCCGAGGGTCTTCTGGCTCTCGCCAGCCCCGAGGTTCAGGACATCATCGTGAAGGTCCTGACCCTGCTTGCTGGCATCCTTGGCGCGTTTGGCATCCACAAGACCTACGCGGCCATTCGGGGATAACACTTTGTGTCATGTAACTACCCGTTCAATGGGTACTTACATGACAAGGAATGTAACATCCGGCGAGCGTAACAGGCGTATGTAAACTGCCCCAGTTGGCAGCTCTTACAGCGGAAGCGGGTGCAATTCCCCACCGCCGGTTATTCTGTTATGAAGTTGGCGCCAATCTTGGCGATTGTGCCAACTTACTCACACAGAGAGGAAGCCCATGCCTCTTGAACTTGCAACGCAAGATGATCTGATTGACCTCGAAGACCGACTTCAAAACCGCATCGACCAGATTGAAACCGGGGGCTATCCCGTCCCGATCGGCGCCTGGGAGGATGCCACTGGCGAGGTTCTATGGGGCTTCAAGGGGCTGCGGCAGTGGCCCGACCTGGGATCTGGCGGGGAATACAAGGTCTCAGCCCTGGTCTCCGGCAACTCGGTGACGCTGGAGGTCTATGGCAAGATGGGCAGTGCCGTTACCTGGCCGTCTGAGAGCGCCTGGTACTTCTACCTGCCTGAGGAACTCCAGCCCGTCCGAAGAAGTGTCGGCAACCTGACGGTTTACGAGGAAGGCAAGGGAACGATTACGGGGGGCAATTGCCGACTCGTGTACCAGGCGACGGCTACACCCCCGTACTACGCTCTCTGCTTGTTCTGGAGCCCCCTGGCGGCCTCTTCTGGCTATCTGACCAAGATCTTCCCGCCGGGCACCTGGGCCAAACCGGGTAGTTGGTTCCTTGCCCAAATCACCTACGAACGCGCTATGTGAGCTGCGCCACCTGGGGGGCTGTGGCGGGCCACTAGAGGGGGCGCACATCCTCAATAGAAGTGCCCTGCGGAATGTCCGCGGGGCACTTGCCTATGTCGAGAAGAACTCCGAAATTCTCCTCGCCGTCGTGTGCCATTCTCATAACACTGGAAGAACTCACGACACAAAGGAAGCCCGCGCCTCACTATTGAAAGCGCGGGTTTCGATTTTCGGGGCAGAATACTGCTCCGATGTGTTGGAGGGACTCAGGGACCTAACGAAGAGTCGGCCTCACGAATGGACGCTCCCCGCCTTGCTTGCGCCTCTAGAATGTGATAAACTTTATTCTGGAGGCACAGATGGGGAAACGCAAATACAGCGAGGCCACACAGGAAAAACGCAGGATCGCCAGGCGACAATGGTATCTAAGGAATCGTGAGAGGGTTCTGGCCTATGTTAAGCAATATTATGTCAAACACAGGGAGGAAATACGGAGTCGGCAGAATGCAAGCCGCAAACAGAACAGAGACAAGATTAACGAGCGCGCACGTTTAAAGCATTCCAGAAACAGAATTACCGTCCTCCGTCATTATGGGGGCAAGTGTGCCTGTTGTGGAGAGGCAGATCCTCATTTCTTGGCAGTAGATCACATAGATGGCGGCGGCGAGGCACATAGAAGGACAATCGGAACGAGTTCGGGAACGTGGTTTTATGTATGGTTGATTAGAAGCGGATTTCCAGAGGGCTTTAGGATCCTATGTCACAATTGCAATGGTTCACGCGGACACTATGGCTTCTGTCCGCATGAGAGGTCATCAGCCCTGCTCTCCGCCGAGGAGCCTCTTCCAATCCGTCCACTGCTCCGTTAGCACCGTGACATAGCCGCCCCGAATGATCGCCGCCCCCAAGGCGTGGGCGTCCTGTGTATTGTGCCGTTGGGCGGCATAGGACAATCTCCGCTCGTCCACACAGCAGCCAATCTGCCAGCCCATCCACTGTCCTGATTTCGATGGGTTCATGCTCATCCTGTGGGAGTGCGCCATCAGAACATGGCATTGGTACTTGTCCGCCAGTTGCGAGGCGGTGTACTTTGCTGCCCCTTTGGGGTGCTCAATCAGATAGGGAACACTGTCGGACATCACATACGAGAAGTAGAACGGCGCAATCCGCCACTTCGGGTCGGTGGCATCCAGGAACTTCTTGAAGTCCTCGGCAAAGGTGGCGCTGTTCAGGGCCCGCAATAGGCGCCCATCGTGGTTTCCGATTACCAGATCCACTCTGTCGAACATCTCGCCAATGACCTTGAGGGACTTCCTGGCAACCTCCATCTCCTGAGAGACGCTGGGGGAACCCTCCCTCACGGGCTCGGCAATCTGGTCCATGATGGTTAGCAGCTCATCCCGCTTGCCGGGCTGGAGAGTGAGGACAACCGCCTCCAGCAAGTCCCGGTGCTCCTCGGACAATCCGCTCTCTGCGGCGGGGTTGATCCAGTTCGCCTCCCACCCCGAGAGGCTATCGAAGTGAACCGTATCTCCTGCAATGTTGCACTGCTTGATGCCCCATTTGTCCGCTAAGTCCAAGCACCTGTTCAGAAATTCGGCGTGGTGAAACGGAAACTCTGGGTCTGGCAGAACCAGACAGTCACCCTCCATGACCAGCGGCGCATCGTACTTCGGATACGGCGAGATGGCAATCTGTGAAACAGGTCTGATTTCTGCGTAGTGGTGTCGTGCGCCGTGCGACGTTCTCTTGAGAAGTTGCCCTATCCTTTTCCAGTCCGGCAAGTCGTTATTGAGCTTGACGGTTATCGCCAGCCGCAAGAGTGCGGCGTCTTCCTCGGTGGACCATATCACACCCGACATTCAGCCTCCCTTTGGTAGTATCATTTTTAGATACTGCGGTGCCCCTTCTGACACTTCCCACTCCCGCCCCAGCCAGTCTCGGACTCGCATATGCGGCGTCCAGTGGCCCATACCCAGCGTGGTGGGAGCGTGGTCATGGTTGGCCGTCAAGTTGAACTCCCTGGCCAGGAATTGAGCCCCCCGGTCGAACTCGTTGTTGGGGCATGAGACGACAATTACCCGCTTCGCATTCTGGCTCTTGCTTTCCCGACTCGGGCGCACACGGTGAGGCGCGCGGAAGCATTCATGGCAAACGTAGTCGGCGACCTCTTTCCGTTTGCCGCAGGCGCAGCGGTCGGTGATCTTGCGCTCTTCTGCGCCGTCAATCCGAGGGGTGGACATCAGTCCTCCAACCAGGCGGCAACACGGGTGCAAGCATTGCGTTCTTTGCTGTATAGCTTTCCCGAGGCGCGCCAATTCTCTGTCGCCCTCAGCGCCTCCGCCAGGGCCCCAATGGTGACAAACAGATCAACTATGCACTCATCTGGCAGTGGTTCGCTCAGGCGGTGATTGTTGTATGCCTGAACTTCACTAGGCGTCAGTGTCTTCACTATCGTTCCTCGCCTCACGCTCTTTGGCTAAGACATCAATAGTCTCCAAGTACTCAGCAGATAATGCGTAGAGTCGGTTCACGACCTTATGCAGATGAGCAAGGTCCTTAGCGGCCTGTGCCACCAATTTCTCGGCTTCTGTCATTTTATCCTCTTTACCCGACGAAATGAGTGACAATTGCGACTACGATCCCGATGGTTGCGGCGATAGACAAGGAGGGTGCCATTATGATAATGGCTAGACCCAGGAAGATTATCGCCATATTGTCGCGTTCATTCCCGACGGCAAATACCGCCACGCCGCCGACGGCGACTAATGGTGTCGCAATCAGAAGAGCCAACCAGTGTGCGCCCAGCCATTCTAGCATTGTCTACTCCTCTGTCCCGGGCCGCCCCGGCGGGGCAGGTTCTCGGGCGCCGCCCCGCCGGTTGGATTGGCGGCCCAGCCTCCCCGCCGCCAAGCCCGGCATGCATCGTGAACCGGCTCGCCATTGTCGCGAGCGGGGAAGCCTGTGGGTTACTCCTTGCCGAATAGTGCCTCTTGGCCTTGTTCCATCCTACGGGCCGTGATACAGCGCTGTGCCTCCGAAATCGCAATCGGATCTGGCACATAAGCGCCGCCGCTATCTCTTTCCGGCTTCAGCCAGTCGAGGGCCGCAAGAACCTGCGCTCCTGTTAGCTGCTCCTGTTCCCCAACGTTGAACAGATACATGGTCAGGGAATGACGGAGATCCCGACTGTCCTCGTTTCCGGCGAAGCACATCTCTAGCATCCCCGTGGCCAAGCCATACTGCTTGTCATTTGCCGGCTTGTTTGCGTAATATGCCACTCGAACGCTCATGTGCTCCTTCACGGTCTTGGCCGAATAGGGGCGCTCTGGCTTAGCAACTGTCGGCGGTTCGACAATTTGGCCCTCAACAACATCCTCTCGGGCAAAGTCCATCTCCTCAGCCGGAGTGGGCTCGTAGTCGCCGGCCAGCTTGATGACCCAGGAGAAGCCGAGTCGGAATGCCTTTCCCGTTGCTCTCGTGATGGCCATGCTTCGGATGGCATATTCGTCCGCCTTTCCCCACCGCCTCTCCGATTTCAGGCAGATGGCGGAGGCTCGCCCTATGACCAAGCCATCGGAGGCCCGGATGAGTTCCACGGTCGCCTCATAGCCGTCCTCCAGCTTCTTCGTCTCAAGTTCTCTAGGAAGAACGCCAAGCATGGCACCCAGCGTTGACCAGCCCTCTACCCGGACGAACTTCTTGCCTTGGATTTCCGTGTAGAGTTTGCGGTCCAGGATCATCTTTCCCAGGGGCCGAGCTATAGCTGTGGCCCTCTCAATCATGTGCTCGGGCTCGACTGTCAAAGCGCCAAGCCGTGCTTCTGGAACCAATACGATCGCCTTGTCATCGTCCATCATTCCTCCTGTAGTTCAGCCGCGGTAATGAGTTTCGTCACGAGGGCAAGGGCGCCATTCTCTCGATAGTGCAAGAGATGTTCGCCTCCGATGCCCTTCTCGATGTACTTCCAGTCGTACTCAGCCACACCATCCCCGTGTATTAGCGTCTGCCTAGCGGTCAAGGTGGCGATTCTCCTGCCGTTGACCTCAATCTTCACGGTCAGCATCTTCGCCTCTCAGCATCTTCGCGGCAATCTCGGCCGGTTGCGAAGCAGCCCAATTTAGAAGGGCAAGAACTTCATCTGGACTAGACCGGTTGCTCACGGTATCGCTCCCCCAAAGCCTCTGCATCTCTCCGCTGCGGGGCCAGGCCGCACATTCCGCGCTGGAGGAACCATTCTTGCCTATTGCCGCGTCGTCCCAGGGCCAAGGCGCATCATGATTGTCGCTATAGCTTCCACCGCCAAACTGGACAGAAACTGTCCAGCCATTCTCAAGGGTGATGTGGAAACCGCTTTTCCGAGTAATGTAGAAACCGGGCGCTTCCGTGTTCTTCATTTGGTCATCCCTCTCAGCATTTCCACACTGGCCGCATCAATCTCCGCCTGGTTCTCCACGGGTTTGCGCATCTCTTCCAGCCGGTCACGCACAGTCTCGGACAACTCTCGGGCCAGCTTGGCAGTCCTCTCCAGCTCTAGTCGGGTAAGGCGTGTCTTATTCATGCCCGCCCCTCCAGGTATTCGAATAGTCTATCCCTTATGTATTCCCTGGCGGCGGCCCTGGCGGCGTCCCAGGCGGCGGCCTTGGCGGCGGCCCCGGCGGCGGCCCCGTCGGCGGCCAGGGCGGCGTCCCTGGCGGCGTCCCTGGCGGCGGCCCTGGCGGCGTTCAACTCTTCTTGTGTTGCCTTACCAATCGCAAATAGCCGGCCCACCCGGACAACCTCAAGGCTCCGTGGATCCGGCTTCTCTACCAGCGACAATGCCCACTCGGCACAATCACACGAAAAGAGCCGCGCAATGCGGTCATCCCAGGACAATCTCCGCAGCAGGCGCGCCTCTCGAACGACGACCTTATTACCGCCATTGACGGCACTCCCACGATACTCCGCCTCATAAATCGTCGGTCCTAACCAGGTGATGAGATCATCCCTGCGGCATAAGTGATACCCGTTGTCGCAGGGCACGAGTTCCCCCTCGATCTTCGGCATCCACTTTCCCGGCTTGCCGCGATTCGGAAGGGACCACTTGCCATGGCCGCCGTTCACGGGCTCGCCATTTTCGCCCAGGACCTTGTAGACTTTCATGTTCAGCCTCCTTGTGTGCCACCAGCTTAGCACAGAAATGGCCAGATTGTCAATAGGCCGGCGACTAGACAATAAGCGCCCAGAATTGGGGCTTGCGCCCAGAGTTTACTCGTGGTAGAATGTCGGCATGGGAAAACGTGGGCGTGTCACCGTGAAGGAGACATTGGATCAGCGTCTGGCGGCGATGCAGTGGCTATATGACAACGCCGGCATGACCCTCGCCGAGATCGGGAGGGCGTACGGGATAACGCGGCAGGCTGTTCACCAGCTGATTGATACCTCGATGCGCATATCTGTAGATCGGAAGCGGAGGGAGATCGACGCCAAGCTGAGCAAGGGCGCGTATGAGCGAGAGGCGCGAGCGTGGCGGGCGGCCGAATCCTTCTGGTCCAATGTTGAGAAGGGCCCCACCTGTTGGAAATGGCGTGGCGCGAAATGGGGACCGACAACGCACAGATACGGCGCGTGTCGTGGCCGTATGGCCCAGCACTACGGCGAGAACTATGCGCATCGGATTGTCTACATCATGTTCAATGGGCCAGTGCCCGAGGAAATGAATGTTCTTCACAAATGCGATAATCCCTGGTGCGTAAATCCCGCACACCTATTTCTTGGAACGCAGAGAGCCAACACGCACGATTCCATGAGAAAGGGCAGATTCAAGGCTTTCGGCAAGGAACCACGGGAAGAGACCCGGAAGCGCTGGGCCGAACTTCCCGATGTTTCCGTCTCCTCCTTGGTTAGCCGGGGGGCGGCTCTTCCCCGCCCTCCGGCGAAGGGAAATTGAGATGGGCGAGATAGTTATGCAGTGCCCATTTGACGAGAATGACAAGCCTCCTTGGATGATCGGGCTGAGCGATCCAGTGAGGGCCAAGGAAATGTGGATTGTGGTTCACGACATCCTCGCTGCCGCAATGCGGATATACCTCGGACATGAACCCTCGCCTCCGGCGAAGGGATGAACTGACTGGGCCAAGCCTGTGAGGCGCCTCCCGGAAGGACCGGCCACGCTCGGCCGGCGACCCAGACGGGCGCTGTGGGCAGGCAAAAGAATGGCGGGCGGCGTGGAAGGACACGTCTTAGGCGGGATCAACCGCCTGCACCTTGGGGGTGTAATTTCCCCCGAAGCCGGTACTCAAGCCCGGCCCCGCCATCTCAGATGAGTAGCAATTGTGCTAAACAATCGAATCGTCCCGGCCCAATGACCGGAGCGGCTTAGTCCGCTTAGGCAACGAGACATTGATCTACCGGGGACAACCCGAGTCTCGGCCCTGTCGGCGCAGGGTGTAGAGGCAGATAGCGCCGGGGACAAAAAAGGGCTGACCGACAGGCATACCGGCACCTCTTTGTCCTATTATCCAACCTAGGATAGTAGGACACTTGGGCCTCCCTCCAGGCGCCCGGCACGAAAAGGAAAAGAATGCCGAAGAACACAAAAGGATATCGAAGACAGTACCGAAAAGGAAGAAGTAGAGCCATAAAGCAACTGGAGAGGAATGCGACCAATGCAATCATGTCCGGCAAGATATTGGTGGACGACGCAGACGGGGACGGCTTTGTCTACGTCATACGCTTGGGTATGGGGAATCTGTACAAGATAGGTTGTAGTATTGATGTGAAGGCGAGAATGAAGAGTCTTATGGCGTCCAATCCGCATCTAAGCCTGACATTCGCCCTCAAGGTGAAGTCTAGGCATGCCTTCGAGAGAGCACTACACACGAAATTCGCCGAGTGTCGCACATCAGGGGAACTGTTTGAGCTGGATGACTCCAGGTTGAATGAACTGGCAGCCTGCTTTCCAAATGCGGAGAGGCTATTGGACCATTCCTCTTTGCGAGTCCGTGGGCGGCCACGAGTGGCAAATGGCAACCGCCGTTGTTCCCATTGTGGAATTGAATTTACGCCCCTAAAGTCATATTGGAGGCTCTGCGATAATTGCCTAAGGGGCTCCGATAACAAGACTCAGGGCGGATGGTCAAGATGGCGCAACCTCCGTACGGAGACCCACGAATATGGGAAGGGCTAGGAGACGAAGATGAAACATGAGAACCGAGCGCTAAGGCTAAACATCCTGTTGGCGCATTTGCCGCGTCGGGCGGAAGAGGGCGATACCGACGCCCGTCTGGATCAATGGGAGGCTGTCATAGTGAGGGCGACGGCGAAGATTACTGGGCTGACAGCGGATATCATAGACACGGCCATCTCTTCTTTGCAATCGGGCGGTACCGTGGTGCACCAATTTCCGTTTTACGAATGGGAAGATAGACTTCTCGAAGGTTTGCGCCGCTATGCGGAGTTGGCGAAATAGGAGGCAGAGAATGGAATGTGATATCTGCAACACAAAAACCACGGCATCTCTAAGTGACCAGATTGGTGCGCTTCGCATCTGTGATTTATGTCAGCGGGAATTTCGCCAACTGTTGCAGGAGCGAGTCTTCTCCAAAGATGGCTGGAGGGGCTCACCGCCATCATCTCTACCCGGGCTGGCCCGAGTCAAAGATGGATAAGCGAGTCAGATACCCCACCATCGCCGGCCGCTGCCGCCGGCCATTGAGCGGTTTCTGCGACAAGGAGGCCAGCGCCATGGTGGTTTGCCTGTCCTTCTTGGCGAACCACATCATGGAGGACAGGTTGGCGCCGTGGTCAATTGTCGCCAATTCAACAGTTGAATGGAGCCGAAATGAGAAAAGCAGACCCGCCTGAAGCGAGAGAACGGCGCCTGCTTGAACTTCGTCTTGCCCTGGAGGCCGCATTGCACTCTCTGGGTACGATGCATGGGGCTAAATTACCAGCATGGGCATACGTTGCGCAGGACCTACTGGATCTTATGGGCCGGACAGAGGAGGCCCAGCATGAGTGAGTACACGCCGGATACGCTGAGGCGCATTGCCAGAGATGTTTTGAATTGGCGGCTTGTTCGTATCAATCGAGGGTGGCTAGACGAGCACGCCCGGAAACTGTATGATCTAGTCGCCGCCTGGGAGGATGACATCGCCCAGCGGGAGGCGCAGGATAAGATGATGACATCCCAAGATGAGCTGAACCATAATCTCGTGGCCCGCATCGATGTGCTGGAGAAGACGATCGAACTTGCGATGGCTGTCTCCAACGAGCGAGGCCGAGAGGCAATAAAACGGGGCGAGCGCATTGAAGAGCTGGAGAGGGACCTGCGGTGGGTAATGGACTTCGCCAAGGGGCAAGAGCCATGGGACGACGATGAGAAGGTCGCAAGGTTCAACCAGATCGAGGCCGCTCTGGAGGAGGCCCATCATGACGGCCCTCGATGATCATTTCGGTGAACGAAACTCGGCACAAATGCCGATTACCGTGACAAAGACTAACTGGCCGCGTAGTCCAGAACATCTGAGGCCCATCCTGGACCTATGGGACGAGTTGAGGGGCGAGGTTCATAGTGTCCAGTCCAAGAAGCAGCGGGTGCACGGTGCAAGACAGTGGTACGAGGAGAACCAAGGGCAGGCGCTAGAGCTGCTGAGGCGGGCGAACAGGTATGCCGAGGACCGGATGCTGGACGTGACTTCGCCGGGATCCGTGCTCTTCTACGCCATCAAGCATAAGCCGAAGTCGGCGCCGCCCACCCCGAAGTTTCCCTGCGAGGACTGTCAGACCGGAGTAGACTACCCAACCAAGGACAACCCGACGAGCTGCCCGAGTTGTGGGCTGGAGTATGAATGGGAGGCGACATGATAACGCTGCAGCATTACATGACGCCGGCGAGGTTGCGAGAAGACGCCGACGAGATCAGCGATAGTGTGCAGAAAACCTATGTTCTGCGCATGATGTCCGCTGCCGCCGCCTGGGAGGCTGACATCGCCCGGCGGGAGGCGCTGGAGCGGGCTTGCGCCTTATTCATTAGAGCCGCGGAGGGTCGATACGACGCACAGGAGGGCGGTGATGCGGGGGACTGTTATGCCGAGGCAAAGTCTGTGTATGTGACTGCCCTACGCGGCGAGGAGCCCAGCATGAGTGACAAGACCGATGCCGATCGGGACGTCTTAGTTGGCCTGAAAGAGATCACGCCGGCCGCATTGAGGATGTTCAGCAGCGGCCCCAAGGGCTTCTTGGCACGGTGTGCTGCCACCTGGGATGCTGACATCTCCCGGCGCGTGGCATTGGAGAGACTGTATAGTCAGAGTCGCCTATTCTTTGTTGCCAAGCGCGTATTGGAGGGGGCGCTGGACCTGGGCGACCTTCGTATTGCCGTTGAAGAACACGGCGCCCTCCTTGAGGAGAAGCCATGACAACGGACAGGGAACTTGCAGATGCCTACGGCCTGATTGTAGATTTGAAAGCTCGCATCGATGCGCTGGAGAAGCGAAGTTGCCAATGGACAGAGGATGACGACGGCGTTTGGGATACGGAATGTGGCAATGCCTTTGTCTTTACTGATGGGGGGCCAAGCGACAACAACCTGCTTTTCTGCCCGTATTGTGGGGCCGCCCTGCGCGGTGGATCGCCTTACACAACAGCCGTTGAGGGTGGTGGACTATACACAACCGGAAGACGAGAGAGGCAGCCATGACCCAGCTTTTATTGGATTTCTATTCTGGGAACCGGCAACCAAATTTTGCAGTCTTCGGAGAAGCCGGCTTCAAGGCGGCCTATCGCAAGTTCTCCATGCAACTCGGGCCAGATTCGGAAATCGACATCGACATCAAAGCCCAGCGTGATGCGGGCTGGGGCATAGCCGGTACGCATTGGTGTGATCCATCTTCATCCGTGAGCCAGTGGCCAACACAAGCCGACCACTTCCAGCGTCAGATTGACCTCTATGATCCTGCCGTGCTGGTGTTGGACGAGGAGCAGTACTGGATGCTGTGGTCGGAGTATTGGGCCGGCAAGGTTGTAAGCAAGGCGCCGGCGACGCGGATCCGAGACAACATCGCCACCATCTATGAGATCGTGAAGCGGCGCAACGACCCCAAGCCTATTGCTCACTACACTGCCCGATGGTTCACGATGTCCTACTGTCCCATCCTGGGGCCTTGGATCGGAGACAAGCCGGCTATCATCGCGGACTACTACTTCTACGGCAGGACCGTCGGCATCATGCCCATCGACGCTGACGCCCTCGCCGAACTGATCCCGGATGTCCTAGCCGATCCTGTTGCCACCCCGACCGGCGTCACCAACATCGTGATGCGCCAATTCGAGAGCCGGCTGTGGCTGGACGGGACGGCGCATAATTACGATATGAACGTCTGGCTGGCCGATGATGCGCTGTTCTACGACTGGTTCCAGATGGGACCGCCACCGCCGACGCTGGAAGAGCGGGTGACTGCGCTGGAGCAGAAGGCACATACGCATGGAGGCTAAGATGATAGTCATCTATGCTATCGCACTTCTGATTGCCATTGTCGCTGCCATCCTAATGGAGTTCTGCGGTGATGATTCGGTCGAGATGAGACGCGTGGATGAGTCGGAGGCGTGGGTCTATGGTCTGTGCGCTTGGGTCTCGGGGATCATTCTCGGTATTGTAATTGGCTCGAATTTGGCAGGAGGCTAAGATGGGCGAAATGATAGTCGTTTATTTCATCGTGTCCCTGGTGGCCGCTCTCGCTGCTGGGCTCGTAATCATGCTTTTCGATGGCCCCCCATAACATCGCCAAGGTAGATGAATAGCAGAGACCGGGAGAGGGAGAGGATGTCGCCTAGAACAATCTCCAGGGTTGATGATAGCACGGATGGCTGTCGGAAGGTGGCGAGAGGCATCGGCGCATTCGTTTTCGATACTCACCAGCTCGGCAAAGGTTTCCCGGATGCCGTGATCGGCTATAGGGGCAACCTATGGCTGGTTGAATTCAAGACCGACAAGGCGAAACTAGAGGAGGGTCAGGTGGAGTTCGCCCAGAAGATGGCCGCCGTAGGGATAACGGTTCACGTCATACGCAACCCCAACGAGATGCTGGCGCTTCTGGCCGGCAGGATGGCAGATGAGGTGCTCGAATGAACGTGAAATGGCATCCATGCGAGTGGTGGAACGACGGAGACATGAATAGAGAGCTGGCTGGTTTACCCCCGAGGGCTGGCCTATATTTGGTCACGGCTATATGCGGCCGCAAGCACATTGTGGCAGTTGATGAGCTACTTCCCAAACGCCGCAGGTTTCCTTGGCATTCTCCCTGGGCTCATGAGGATTATGGGCCAGTGATTGCCTGGGCAGAGCTGCCCAAGCCCTACCGGAAGCCGAAATGAGGCGGTCACATTTGGTGATCAATCTGTTCCTTTTAGTGATCAGGAGCGACCCCGTCCCGCCGGACTGGCCGCCGCTGGAGTAGGAGGATAGGGTGATTACGGTTCTCATTCTTGTCCTGCTTTCGCTGTGGTGCTTATGGAGATTGTCAAAGCCACCCGCCCCACATGAAGACATTTGGGGACCATGGGACGGCGATGCCGAGGCGGATTGATGACCTTCCTGGCTCATCATTGGCTTACTGGTGTACTGGCATCTGAGGGATGAGAAGTGACTTCAGGTTTATACGCCATCACGAACACTGCCACGGGTGAGCGTTATATCGGATCAGCTATAGATCTGGCCCGAAGATGGCGTAGACACCGGCACGATTTGCGGGTAGGCATTCACAGGAATAAGAATTTGCAAGCGGCATGGAATATGCACGGCGAGAATAGATTTCAATTTATGCTGATTGAGGAATGTGCTCCGGAGATGCTTTTAGATAGAGAACAGGAGCTTTTGGATAATGAGAAGCCGGAATATAACATCTCATTTAGGGCTGGCGCTCCGATGTTTGGTAGGAAACATTCTTCAGAAACCAGGGCCAAGCAATCCGCCGCCGCGCGGAACCGCTCGCCAGAACAAAGAGCCAATATTGCGGCCGCGCGAAGAGGAAAACGCCATTCCCCAGATGCCAGGGCGAAGATGTCTGCATGCAATATAGGGCGCGCACCATGGAACAAAGGCAAAAAGATGGGTCCCCCATGGAACAAAGGCAAGTTGGCAACGATTGATGCCAGGCTCCATATGTCCATCTCCCAAAGGGCCCGCCAGGCCAGAGATCATGGGCTATCATGAGTATGATTGATTTTTCCGAGCTCAAAACTGCCGAGGACGTTGTTCAGGTCGCGGCGGAACTGAGGGAACAAGCCGATGAGGGGCGATGGCTTCTGGGGGCTCTAGTGAACTGGTTCGTTCCTCATAGAAAATCTGGGAGACCTATCGCGGAGGAGATACATACCATCAGTTGGATTGCGCGGCAGATTGGGATACCGCGATCTGTGCTTTCCTCTTATGCTTCCAATTGGGCTTTTTGGGGCGACGTTCACGAGGAGATACCCCTGGGCATCTCCTGGCATAGCGCATCGATGGCAAGGCAGAGAGTTGGCTGGCGGCCGGGCCAATATGTCACAGATGACATACGAGGGCAGGCGTTTGCCCTGCTGGAGGCATGGTTAGAGGAGCCGCCGAAACCGTCCAAAATCGTGACAGTTGAGCAGTACATCGGGCGCGCTATGGGCAATCTGTTGAAGGCCATCCCGCTACTAGAGCCGACACAGAGGGCCAAGGCGAGAATAGCCCTGGCGGCGCTGGAGGACATTGATGGCTGACCGGACGGATGGGCTGTATCGGGCGGAGGAGATTTCGCTTTTCCCGTGTCGGCAGTTTCTGTCCGTGGATGATGCTCAGGGATATATCAATGAGATCCTTGCTTCTAGATGGTGGCAGGGCAGGTGCCCTATTGCAGAGGTGAGGCTGAGCTATGCGGTCAAGAAGAGATTTTCCCAGTCCTGGATCAAGGACGGTCTAGGTTACGTTGACATCACCCGGGGCTTTCTGAATGAGGCATGGGTTCTCCACGAGATGGCCCATCTGATGGCCCCCAAGACGGGACATGGGCCGTTGTTCTTCAAGGCATACTTTGCGCTGGTTCGCTGGAAGATGGGGTCGTGGCATCTGGATAGACTCCGTAAGGCCCTACAATCAGAGGGGGTGGAGATATAAAGAACCTTATCCTCGCCCAGCGGCTACAGGCGAATCTTCTGGCGGATGTTCGGCGCCTGTCTGAGCTGAATGATGCCCTGGTTCACTACTGGCAGGTCACCAGGTTGCCATCAACGATGCAGTGCCATTATGCTGGGGGAATGTGCGAGGATTGCCGGGCGTCGGATAAGGTGCGCAGGCTACTGAGGCAACGATGATTGCCCAGGCTGATGCACGGCGCATTCCACTGGCCGATGAGAGCGTGCATATGTGCGTAACGTCGCCGCCATACTGGGGGCTGCGGGACTACGGTCTGAACGGGGCCGGCATCGGCCTGGAGAAGTCCCCCGAGGAGTACGTCGCCAACATTGTCGCCGTGTTCCGGGAGGTGTGGCGGGTACTACGGCCGGATGGAACTCTGTGGCTGAATCTCGGGGACAGCTACGGGGCATTCGGCGGCAACACGGCGAAGGGTCTGCGGGAGGCGCAGTTCGGTGTGGGCAACGCTCGGGGACACGCGATGGAAGCACGCGAGATGATGAAAGGACGGGCCAAGGACTTCACCAAGCCCGGCCTCAAGCCCAAGGACCTCGTAGGCATCCCCTGGCGCGTGGCGTTCGCATTGCAGGCGGACGGATGGTATCTGCGGTCGGACATCATCTGGCACAAGCCGAACCCAATGCCGGAGAGCGTGAGGGACAGGCCGACGAAGGCGCACGAGTACCTGTTCCTGCTGGCGAAGGCCCCCCACTATTTTTACGACGCCGAGGCTATCAAGGAACCAAGCGTTTATCCTGAGGATGATCGAAAGGGACGGGCGGGCGATAAACAAAAGAGGATGCCATCCGCAAAGATTGCCGGTGTCCGACCACGAAAACAAAACAAGCTGGGCCACCCGCGCCCATATCCCACCCGCAACCGTCGCGACGTGTGGACGATCCCGACTACACCATACCGGGGTGCTCACTTCGCCGCCTTCCCGCCGGCGCTGGTGGAGCCGTGTGTCCTGGCCGGCAGTAAGCGGGGCGGTCTTGTGCTAGACCCCTTCTGCGGCAGCGGAACGGTAGGACAAGTCTGCCGCCTGCATGGGCGGCAGTTTGTGGGGCTAGACCTGTCCATGAAATATCTACGAGAGCTGGCGTTACCGAGGGCCGAGGGGAAACAGGCCGCCGGGGCTAATCGGGACCTGCCTCTGTTTCGGAATTCAGGCTAGCGACCAGGCAATCAATTGTCCATTCACGGACGGTTACAGGCCAGTAGTTCGGGTCCGGGCCGAGGATCTCCAAGAGTTGCCACATCTGGTAGTCCCGGTCGAGCGTTTGCATAGTGGCCTTCTCGAAGTCATTCATAGTATCACCCTATAGTATCACTGTCAGGATGCCGACGGTATTCCATAGCACGGCGAATGAGCTGATGGCCGTGGCCAGGCGGATGCTGTTGCGCTCCCACTTTGGGGGCACATGGAACCACTTGAGCGCCAGGTAGAACAGGCCGCACCACGCCAGCTTCCCCAGGATGACCATATCCCAGCGGCCCCTAGAGATGAGCCAGGCAATATAAGGATGGATCTCTCGGCCGCCTAACTGGGTCACGCCGATCCAGGTAGTGAGAGTGTCGAGCAGCTGAAAGGCGACGAGGAGCGGCATCATTTCTCCTGGTGCAATTGGCCCATGGGGCTGGAGCATTGCTGCGCAGACCACTCAATGAAGTGCAAGAGAGAGAGCGTGGATAGTCTTTGGCCCTCTTCTCTATGGATAATCCAGTCTGCGACAAGTTCGTGCAGGGCCTCATGGAGTTTCAAGTGCCTAGCTCTATGCTCAATGTCGTTCATCGTTACCTCCCGGATTTCTGGCGGGCAACTTTGCCCTGATCGTAGGCTTTCTCAAGGTCTGCCATACTGGTGGCTTTGCGTTGGACAAGCAGGCGCAAGTAGGTTCTCGGGTCATCCTCATAGCCGGCCAGCATGGCGGCGGCTAGTTCCTGGGCGCGCTTGGTGGGGGGTTTTGTGGCCGCGTTCATGGTCATGCCTTCTTGGGGCGAGTGATACTTGTGGGGCGCAGAGTAACAGGAGGGCATGGACCTTCCATGTATAGAGCGCTTCGGCACCATACCCGGCCGGCGTCCTCAAATACACGATCTCCACAATCCGGGCATTTCTGTCCTTCGATCCATTTTATGCCCTTTTCTTTCCTTTCTCCCGCAGTCTTTTCATATTCAGATAGGTTTAGTTCGTCTACGGTTTTCATGGTCATGCCTCCTTAGCATCATGAGCGATGGGGTCAAACCCGGCTGGCCACGAGGTGAGGCGGTTGAAGGCGGCCCCGGACAGGTCGGCACCCGTCAGGTTGGCCCCGAACAGGTTGGCGTCGGTCAGGTTGGCCCTGGTCAGGTCGGCACCTGTCAGGTCGGCCCCGAACAGGTTGGCCCTGGTCAGGTTGGCCCTGGTCAGGTGGGCGCCTGTCAGGTCGGCCTCGGGCAGGTCGGCACCTGTCAGGACGGCATCGGACAGGTCGGCCCTGGACAGGTCGGCCCTGGACAGGTTGGCCCTGGTCAGGTCGGCGCCTGTCAGGTCGGCCTCGGACAGGTTGGCCCTGGTCAGGTTGGCCCTGGTCAGGTTGGCCCCGAACAGGTAGGCGCTGGACAGGTCGGCGCCGGACAGGTTGGCGCTGGACAGGCGGGCGCCGAACAGGTAGGCCCCGGCCAGGTCGGCCCCGGCCAGGTCGGCCCTGGACAGGTTGGCCCCGGACAGGTGGGGCCATGCGAGGATGGCCCCGAACGTCTTTCCCGAGCGATCGGTGAGTGTGGTCATGGTCATGCCTCGTTGGCACCGTGCTCAGCTTTGCGTAGTGCCTCCACTAACTGCTCGTGTGCGTTACAGGCCAGGACGATAAAGGCGGCGTTGGCCCTTCGCACTTCCGGCGACCTCGCCAAGGATAGTATGTCGTCCTCGTTGTAGCCGCCAAATCCTATGGGCCTGTCGGCAACAATGCGTTCTCCTCTGGCTGTCCACGGTGTAGGCGTGTGCTGTGTGGTCATGGTCATGCCTCCTTGGGTTCTTGAGCCGTCTTCCATGCCTTGGCCTGCTCATGAAGAAATTTGCCGAGACGGCCGACATGGTGCCACGCGGTGGGGTTTCTGCCTTCGCGGCAGGTTCGGGTCTGATCTATGGCGTCGAGGGAATAGCTCAAGCACCGGAAGGATCTGTATTCGGCGCAGAGAGGGCAAGTGCGCCCTTGTACAAATTTCATGGTTGTGGTCATGGGTCATGCCTCCTGGGCGTGATTAGCACCGTGATTAGCACCACCGCATGAGCACTCACAATTGAGGCCAGTGGCGCCCATGCAGCGGCCGTCGCAGGCGATTGCGGAATTGTACTTGCCTGCGACGACTCTTCCGACAACCCACCCGCCACAGCTGCATTGATGGAATGCGCGGGCATCGAATTCGCCGGGATGAGATACATTGGCCGGGCGAGGGAAGTTACCACAACTATCGCATTCCATTGCTTGCCGGGTGACCGCCTGGCATTGCTTGCACCTGAAGAGGACGTTTACGGTTCGCATCTTGGGTTCCTGCCTACATAGTACACCCGAAACGGCTCGGTGAACCTAAAGAAAAGTACTAGGGCGTACGCGGCCTTGAGCCCTTGCACGAAATGCGCACGTGTGCTATAATCCTTGCAATGGACATCGAGGATAACCACCAAGGCTCAATGCCAGTAGAGGTGGATGACCTCCCCAGCGAGCCGACCGAAAGGCCGGCTCTTGAGGCGCCGGGCGTATGTGAGCACACACCTGTAGACTGGGGCTGTGCAGAGCCGTTTATGGTGGTGCGGTCTCCGCGCAAGAAGGCGGTGTTCGATGTCTGTGATAAGTGCCTGGCAATCTATTGTCTAAGCATAGAGGATATGGGTGACTGATGAACAGAAGCCTGAAAGGGAAATTGTCGTGCAACTGACAGTTGCGCCTGTTGTCCTGCGCAATGGCACATACTGGTCGGCTAGCTAATAGGAAGGGGGTAGAAGAATGACAAAGAGGCCAGTGAAACAAGGTAGAAAGAAAGGGCCAAGGAAGCCTTTATGGCCATCCCGTCTTAGTCCAGGGAGCAAGGGCGGGCTGTATAAGCGTCGTGGGTCGAAACGGTGAGTAACATAATGGGACAAGACGGAGAACAAGGCAAGGAAACTGTCCCGGAGCCGACAGTTACGGCACAGTCGACGGTGAAGCCGTCCGGCATGATAACTACGAGTGAGAGGGCTCGCGAGCTCCGGGCCAGGAGAAGTGAGCTTTACCGTCAGGAGAAAGAG
>Ga0208957_1000530_pt1 | contig 29646 bp, 31 predicted proteins | sample RifOxyA1_FD_184029 | JGI IMG/M metagenome (GOLD analysis project Ga0208957, IMG submission 184029) | Groundwater microbial communities from Rifle, Colorado - Rifle Oxygen_injection A1 (SPAdes) | ecosystem: Environmental > Aquatic > Deep subsurface > Groundwater | place: Rifle, Colorado, United... | reverse complement strand
TTCTGTTCGACGCGGCCGCTACTTTACTGGTACTTCGGCGGCTTTGAAGAAAAATAAATCCGCCAGCCGCCGCAAGAACCAGTAAACAACCCAAAACGATAAAAAGTTTTTTCATATTAGTTTGAAGTTGGTAATGCGGGGTTTATTTGGACATTTGTTGCTGTTACACTTCCATCCGAATTTGTTGCGCCAAAGACAACAACATCGACTCCGACTTTCAGATCTTCTTTAGAAGCTGTCGCTGCATTTGAATAAGCGGTCGCATCAGAGAATAAAACTATTTTGGTACTTTCGTCAGTCATTTTGACAGTAATCGATTTATCATCCATTGAAACAATACTGCCGACAACTCCGCCTCTCCCCATCATTCCGACTCCATTTTGCCCGTTTCGATTTCCCATAAATCTTTGGACATTTCCATTTGCACCAAAATTCGCTCTTATTTTGCTAAGTTGATAATTTCGGAAGAAGTATCCCCCGCCAAATCCTGCAGCCAGAGCTAATACGGCAACAATTACCACCACCGATTTTTTATTCATATAGATATATTTTATTTCTTATTTCTGAGAAAAACCTTAAAATTCTTACTCATACCTTAATGCTTCAATCGGTTCCAAATCGCTCGCTTTCTTTGCAGGATACCAGCCAAATATAATTCCAGTCGCTCCAGATACTACAATTGCCAAAACAACCGCCCCAAAAGATATTGTAAACGGCAAGCTCATTGTTTTGGAAAGAATAAAAGAAATCAAAACTCCGAGGATAATCCCCAAGATCCCTCCTCCAAAGGTAAGAATAATCGCTTCTGTCAAAAATTGGGTGATTATTGTTTTCTTTCTTGCTCCCAAAGCTTTCCTAAGTCCAATCTCGCGGGTTCTTTCCGTAACGGTCACCAACATTATGTTCATGATTCCGATTCCTCCGACAAGAAGTGAGATTGCGGCAATTCCCGAAAGAAGGGATGTAAATGTTGACGTAATGGATGACGCAGTAGAAAGAATATCACTTTGATTCATAATTCTAAAGTCAGCTTTTGAAACATCCGTAATATTGTGCCGATCAAGAAGAAAATATCCAATCTCGTCCTGGGCTGCAACCATCACATCTGCCGATTTTGCCTCAATCGAAATTGAAGAAAGATAATTTTGGCCGTATAGAACTTTTTGCGCGGTTGTTAAAGGAATATAGATCATATCATCCTGATTATTAAATCCTGTTCCTCCTTTTTCTTTAGTCACCCCGATTACTTTAAAAGCTTTTCCTTCAATCCTCACAGTTTTCCCTATCGGATTTGTCCCCTCGCCAAACAAATCCTCAGAAACCTGCGGCCCAAGAACCGCAACTTTTGTCAGGGAAGCAAGATCTCGTTCCGTAATAAAACTTCCGTTTTCCACTTCAATCTTTTTCACTTCAGAGTAAACCGGAGTAACTCCGTAAATTTGTGTGTTGGTGTTATTTTCCCCCGTTGTTACCTGGCTGCGTTTTGAAAGTTCCGGTGAAACATTTGCCACAGTTGTGATGGAAGTTGAGGTCAGAATCGCTTTTGCATCATCGTAAGTTAAAGTCGTCCCTCCTCCCACAGCTCCCCTGACATTGCCGGAGCTTGCAGCGCCGGGTGAGATGGTAAGTAAGTTGCTTCCCAAAGATTCAATCTGATCGGTAACTGATTTTTGAGACGACTGACCAAGAGAAATTAAGGCAATAACACTCCCGATTCCAATAACAATTCCCAAAGCGGCAAGAATTGTTCTAAGTTTATTTATCCTTAACGTTCCCATTGCCTCGGTTATGGTTTCATTTAGTTCCATATATTTTGATTTATGATTTGTTTAGGATTTCGGATTTCGTGCTTCGAATTTTACAACACGTTGGCTGTGTCCATTTCCGTCTTCAACTAATTTCCCGTCTCTAATATGAATTATGCGTTTTGCATGCTCTGCAATGTCCGCTTCGTGGGTGATCATTATGACGGTGTGCCCTTCATTATTCAGTTTTTGGAAAATTGCCATAATTTCTTCGGCTTGGGTGCTTGCAATATTTCCCGTCGGCTCATCGGCCAAAATTATTGCGGGATTTAAAACCAAGCTCCTTGCAATGGCAACCCTTTGCTGCTGACCTCCGGAAAGCTGGGAGGGGGTATTATTTAGCCTGTCGGAAAGACCCACCATTCTTAAGTATTTTTCTGCAACCGAAACTCTTTTTTCTTTTGGAGTTCCAGCATATGAGAGAGGAAGCATAACATTCTTTAAAGCCGAAGTTCTGGGAAGTAAATTAAAAGCCTGAAAAACAAAACCTATTTTTTTATTACGAATGTCTGCCAGTTCATCATCACTAAGATTCTCTACGTTTTCCCCGTCGAGAATATAAGTTCCTAAAGTTGGTCTATCCAAAGCCCCGAGGATGTGCATCAGAGTGCTTTTTCCGGATCCTGAAGGCCCCATTATTGCCACAAACTCCCCCTTTTTTATTTCGAAAGAAACATCATCAAGAGCTTTCGTCTCAACATCGCCCGTAGTATAAATTTTACTGACTTTGGAAATTCTAATCATTATCTGGCTATTCTGACCGCCCCGCCTCCTCCAAATCCGCCGCCGCTAAACACAGATCTTGTTTGAGTTGACGAAGAAGTGGTGCCGATAACAGTTCCCGTAATAACAATTTCCCCTTCTGAAAGCCCTAAAACAATTTCCGTTTGAGTATCAGAAGAAATTCCAACCTCAACCGCTACGTCAACCTCTTGACCATTTTTAAGTGTTTTTGCAATATATTCTCCATTTTGACTTGTAATCGCGGATGAAGGAACAATCAGGATGTCTGTTTTTGTTTGAAGAATAATATTTGCAGTTACCGCCATGTTGGGCAAAATCTCGGGGGTGCTAGTATCAAAACCAATCACGACCGGATAATTTGTGACACCGCTTGAAACCGTCCCGATTTTATCAACTGTAAGAACCTTCCCCGTAAAAGTCTTGTCGGAAATTGAATCCAATGTAATTGTCGCTTTTTGACCCTGTCTGACCCTGCTCACATCAACCTCGCTTACAGTGAAGGTTGCAATTGGATTTGCCTGGGAGGTAATGACCGCTATCCGATTAGATGAAAGTGCAGTAGTCGAGGATGAGCTATTTGAAAGTACCATTCCTGAAGCAAGCGTAATATTATCAACCGTTCCGGTCATTGGGGCGGTAATTACAGGTGAACTTTGACGATAAGAAAGGCCCGCAGAGGCCAAATTTGCCTGAGCAGATTTCAATTGATCATAGGCATTATCATTGGAAACTTCAGCCTTGGTTCTGGTTTCCTTTTGGGCCAAAGTTTCATCAGAATCATGGCCTTTAATATCTTCGTAAACTTTCTGTAAGGAAGCTTGGGTTGAACGATAACTGTTATTAGCGGAATTTACACCATTTTGAGCAGAAACCAAACTTGTCCAGGCTTTGGCATTAGCAAGCGTCCCGTCAGAATCAAGTGTTATCTCGGCTATTTTTTGTCCGGCGTAAACTTTATCGCCATTTTTGACATAAACGGCCTTGACTACACCCGTTGCCTGCGTAGAAACATTAACTAAGTTTGAAGTTAGAATTTGACCCGATGCTGAAACCGTCGAAACAATCGTTCCCTTCGTAACCGCCATAGTTTGATAAGTAACTTCGTTTTTATTTCCCCTAGATACTAGATACCAGATACTAGATGCCAGAAGCAAGGCGGTAACGGCTGCTCCAACCAAACGTCTCCGATCCGCTTTCAACCAAGACCAAAATACTTGGACTTTCCCAAGCAAATTTGCCCAAATATTGGTATTTTTATCGTTTTTCATGACCAGCGGACATTATACTATTAGGCGAAGAATATTCCACTCTCCTTAAAAGAAGCTGAAAATTCAGAAGTAACTACTAAACCCAAGAGTCATTCCTTTTCAACTGTTAACCCAAATATTTTAGCTTAAGCATTTTTTAAAAATCCCTCGTGTCCCATATAGATTTTCAGTCCATTATTTCCCACGTGCCAATTTTTGATTTATTATATAATTTAACCTATATCAGAAATGACAGAGTTTCCTGATCCGAAAAATTTATCTTGCTATGGAACAGCCAGAATTTTAGTTGAACAGCTGGGGGGACCACAAATTGCAAGAATATATAAAATACAAATCCATATTATCAGTGAAGAGGAACCCCACGAACACGCATATGTGATCCCCGTGGACGCAAAAAACAGTGATACACCTTTAAACGACCAGGGGTTTCTTCCAGAAATTAAAGTAGGAACTGTTCGAAGAAGTGGCAAGGATGTAACTGAAGAAATTCTGGAAACTCCTTGGAGTCAACTTTAATCCAATTTGCCAAATAACAACCCTCGCGAAGGCTCGCGAGAGTTGTCTTATTTTATGATTTTGGGATGAGATTATCCCGGACTTAGATAGTTTATTATCATTTCATTACTTTAGAGGATAAACTTGAAAAATCGCTTAAGACCAAAGGGCTGATCTAAGATTTACCGTAAATATGGAGCCTTTAGTCGGGGTGCTTAAAACTGAAATTTTGCCTCCATGCAGATCGACAATACTTTTTGCAATTGAAAGTCCAAGGCCGTAGCCATCCGTTCCCCTTGATTTATCCGAGCGGTAAAATCTATCAAAAATATGGGGGAAATCACTAGCCGAAATACCGATTCCGTGATCTTCGACTTCCAAAATTCCCCCGCTTTTGGTTCTTACTTCTACGCTTTTCGTTCTCCCGCCGTATTTGAATGCGTTATCTATTAAAATCGCCACAAGCTCGATAAGAGAATCCTCGTTCCCGGTTACGACAGATCTCTTTAAATCCGATTTAACTTTGTTTTTCCCTATAGCCCTCTTGGCAACCCAAGCAAGATCGACTTTGGCAAAAGGAATGTCCCCATTTTGGAATTTATTTAGTCTCAAGAGAGAATTTGAAAGTTTTGTCATCCTCTCAACGTCTTCAAGATTGCTTCCAAGAAGTTTTTTTGCTTCCGATAAAGTTAGCTTTTTGTCCCTCAGGGCAACTTCAATCTCTGTTTTAAGCGAAGTTAAAGGAGTCCTAAACTCATGACTTGCATTTGCGACAAACTCCTTCTGTTCGTCCACCATTTCCGCTATAGGGTCAAGTGTTTTACCCGCCAAAAAATATCCTGAAATCCCCGAGAATCCCAAAATGACAGCATTAAGAACAAAAAGCGAGAGGGCTATTCTTGATTTGGTTTCTCTGACGATATCCGGGTCGATTATTACCACAGGAGCATTTGCAGGTCTTCTTAGCCTTTGCATATTTTCGATCCTGTTTAATTCCAAAATAGCACCCCTATAAATAATCAGACTAAAAAATATGCTGATAGCCATTATTATTACCAGATACCAGGCTGTTAATTTGATTCTCGCTTCTTTAAACATGTTTATTTTTCCTCCATTTTATAGCCAAACCCTCTTATCGTCTTAATTTTATCCTTCCCAATCTTCCCCCTTAAATATCCAATAAACACTTCTACTGTATTGGGGAGGATATCACTTTCATAGCTCCAAACTCTTGACATGATGTCATCCTTTGAAACTATTCTTCCTGAATTTTTCATTAGAAACTCCAAAAGCTGAAATTCTTTTCTTGATAGACCCACATTTTTATTCTCCAACTTCACCTCAAACCTGTTTATATCTAGTTCTAAATTATTAATTATTAATTTTGAATTCTTAATTTCGCTCGGTCGGCGCGTAAGCGCATTTACCCGAGCGATTAGTTCCTCAAATGCAAATGGTTTAACAAGGTAGTCGTCTGCTCCGCTTTCAAATCCAATCAGCTTATCGGAAAGCCCGCCCCTTGCCGTGAGCATTAGAATTGGAGTGTGAATATTTTCCTTCCTCAAGGATTTTGAAACCTCAATTCCATCCATTTTTGGAAGCATCAGATCAAGAATAACAACATCGTGATTCACTTCCGTTGCCAGGTCAAGCCCTGTTTCTCCGTCAAAGGCCAGATCAACAGTATTACCTTCTTGTTCAAGGCCTTTTTTAATCGAGCCTGCAATTTTGTGGTCATCCTCAATCACAAGGACTTTCATAGGCTCATATTATACTCCCGAAGCTGAAAAATAACTGAGATTTAAACCTAAAGAAAAATTTCACCTCACATCTCTTCTGCCTCTTTGTTGTAAAATAGTATATGACCAAATACAAAGAATGTTTCAAAAGAATGCTTGAGGCCAATAAAGAACTTTTTGACTCTTTCAAGAAACTCCACGACCAATACGCCTTAGATGAAGAAAAATGGCAAGATAAATTCAATCAAGAAGGAGAAAAAGTTTTAACTCTTATCCACGAGTGGGAAAATAAACTCTGCAATCAATCCGAAAAAGCAGGTTACGGAAATTACACAACCAACCTAGCTGAAAAATTCCAGGCCGAAGTCAAACGCCTTTTTCCAATGATTGACCACATTGGAATAATAGCTAAAAAACCTTCCCCCTTCGTTCTCAAAAAAATCAATCTTTCCTAATTTTTGGGCCCGAATCAGTATCTTCCACCTTATAACCTTTAGACTCAATCTTTTTTCTAACCTCATCACTTTCTTCAAATTTTCCTTCTTTCCTTAATTTTTCTCTTTTTTCTATTAAAACTTTAATATTGTTTGGAGTTTTGGCTTCTTGGAGTTTTTGAGTTTTTGACAGTCCCAATCCGAACACTTCATCAAAATTCATGGCCAAATCGTATTTATCAGGCGAGGGAATATTGCTTTTTACCATTTCCCACAAAACTGCAAGTGCCTTAGGAGTATTTAAATCATCATTAACCGCTTCCAGAAAATCGCTTCTGTACTTTTCTAACTTTTCGTTCTTTTCTTCTGATAGTTGGGTTCGCAATTGACTTTTTAATCCCGTAAGTATCTTGCGAAGATTTTCCAAAGCATTTTGCGCCGACTCCAAAGACTCCCAGGTAAAATTCAGGGGGTCTCGGTAGTGGGCCGTCAAATAAAGATAGCGAAGAGAGATAGGATCAAATCCTTTTTCGCGAACCTCATCTACCGTATAAATATTCCCCAAACTTTTACTCATTTTCTTACCATCAACCATTAAAAATTCAAAATGAATCCAATATTTTACAAACGGCTTGCCGGTTGCTGTTTCAGACTGGGCAATTTCGTTTGTGTGGTGCACCGGAATATGGTCAATTCCACCTGTATGGATATCAAAAGTTTCTCCCAAATATTTCATGCTCATGGCTGAACACTCTATATGCCACCCAGGAAACCCCTTTCCCCAAGGGCTTTCCCATTCCATTTGGCGTCGATTCGAAGAATCGTCCTGAGCGGAGTCGAAGGATCTCCCCTGACTATATGAAAATTTCCATAAAGCAAAGTCTGTCGGGTTTTTCTTTTCCGCCATCTCTACTCTTGCACCCGCCTTTATTCCTTCTTTACCTCCGGTTAGTTTTCCGTAATCGGAAAGTTTTGAAGTGTCAAAATAAATTCCGTCAGAAGTTTTATATGTAAATCCTTTTTCTTCCAGTTTTTTTATTAAATCTATCTGCTCCCCAATATGGTCAGTTGCCTTACAGACAACATCCGGTCTTTCAATATTTAATGAATCGGTGAATGAGAAAAATTGGTCGGTATAGAATTTGGCAATATCCCAAGCGCTTTTTCCTGTTTCTCGGGCTGTTTTTTCAACTTTATCCTCACCAGTATCGTTATCTGAAGTCAAATGACCAACATCCGTAATATTCATTACGTGTTTTACCTGATAACCATTCAATTTCAAAATCCTTTTTAAAATATCAACCCCGACATAACTTCTCATATGTCCGATGTGGGATGAAAGATAAACCGTTGGACCACAGGAATAAAGACCCACATTCGGAGGATCTATAGACACAAACTTTTCTTTCTTTCTAGTTAATGTATTTGTTAAATAAATATCGGACATACCGATATTTTACCACTATTAGCCTGAAGGCGGAATGGGTTTTTCGACGCGGGTTTGGAGTTTTTCTGCCTGACCCTTTTGCCCGAAACCAAAAAGTTTTCTTCCTTTCTTGGCTACCGGCTCAACAAGAGTTTTAGGCTGTTCTTCTTTTTGGGCATCTTGGGCTACCTGAATCTTTTCTTCCTCCTCTTGTCTTTCTTTTTTCTCCCGTATTTCTTTAATTTCAGTTTCTAAAGCCTGAATTAACCTTGCGTCTTTTTCTTTAATCTTTTGACTCAATGCTCTCTCTTCCGGTTTGGGACCTTGGGGTTCAGATGTTTGAGATGTTTCTTGGGAAGCAGGCTCTCCCGCCTCCATGCCGGATACCTGCCGACCTGCAGTTTTTAAAACTTCAAAAGGCTCCTTGGCAATTTTGCGTGCCGCATCTTGAGCCAATTGTTTAGTAGTTTTACCAACGTCTGACATAATTTTCGTCATTTTAAATTTCCCTCCGACCTAAAATTGCCTGTGTAAGCGTGGTTTCATCAGCATACTCCAAGTCAGCCCCCGTTGGAATTCCCATCCCCAAACGCGAAATTTTAAATTTGAAATTTGAAATTTTAAATTGCTTTGAGAGGTACATCGCGGTTGCGTCTCCTTCCATAGTCGGATTCGTCGCAATTATAACTTCTTTCACTCTTTTACTCTCTCGCTCCCCGCCTGCAACGCTTTGTGTAGCATTGCGGGCAGGTTTTACTCTATTCAACAAATCGTCTATATAAAGCTCGTCCGGCCCGATATTTTCCAAGGGAGAAATACTTCCGTGTAAGACATGGTAAAGACCCTTATATTTGCCGGTCTTTTCAAATGCCAAAATATCCAAAGGCTGCTCAACAACTAAAATTATAGAGCGGTCACGGCTGCCATCTTCACAAATCGGGCAAGGGTCGCTCTCGGAAACATTTCTGCAAATTGTGCAAAGCATGGTTTCTTTTTTAAGAGAAGAAAGAGCTTGGGCAAAATTATCAAGTTCCATCTGGGGAACATGCAGAAGATAGTAAGTTAATCTCTGGGCAGTCTTTGGCCCGATTCCCGGAAGTTTTTGAAAAGATTCTACTAATGCGCTTATCGCCCTTGGAATCTTCATACCAGAAGATTATATCAGGGTTAAAGTTTTCCAAGAAGCCCTGTTAAGCCCCCGCCCATTTCCATCATCTTTTTTGCAGATTCTTTTTGAACATTTTTCATCGCCTCATTAATTACTTCCGCCAATTTCTCCAAATCTTCACCGGCGTCTTCGGAGGTTTTTTTAATATATCTTATTTTCTGGTCTCCGGTAACAGAAACTATCCACCCGTTTTTCTCAACGGTTTCTGTTATTTTTTCAAGCTCTTTCTGAAGCGCCATGGCAGACGAGCGCATTTTTCTTAGTTCATTTAGTTGTTTGAGTTTGTCAAACATATTTAATTTCCGAATATCTCCTCTGCTATCTTAATTATATCTTTATCCTCGCCCTCGGTCAAAACCGCCTCTGGGCCGGCTGGCGGATTCTTTACTTCCGGTTCGCGTCTTGGCGGAGGTTCAGTTAGTGTGCAAACGATTCTCACGCTACTCCCTAAAACTTGGGTAGCTACATCTTCTAAAACTCTTCTATAGTTATTTTCCTCAAGCCTTTCTTTGTGAAACTTATAAAAAACTCCCAAAGTCAAAATCTTCCCATCATATCCAACGGGTTTAGCTGCTCTTAAAAGGGCTTCAATTGAGGTATTAATGGGCTTAACATGGGCCAAAATCACCCTCCAAGTTTCTTCGGTTATTTCTTTGCCTTCTATCTTTATTACAGGAGCAGGAGCCTGCCTGCGAGCGCCAGGATCAATTGTTTGAGTCAGGTTCGGCGAAATGGAGTCGGAGCGAATATGAGCCGAACCGGTCCCCCGCCCCAACTTCGCAGATGTTGGCGGGGGAGACGAGTTTTGATCCAAGCGAGCGGACTGCGACTGCTCAGCAATTCCCTCGCACCATTTGACCACCGCCACCTCGACAGGCAATTGTTCAATAAATGCTCCTTTAAGTTGACTTGAGGCTTGCGTAAAAATTTCAATTAAATTCATCAAATCTTCTTTTGAAAACTTCTCCCCTCCGGGCCAAAGGCCCTCTGGGCCGGAGGCTATCCCAAGTTTTGCCAAAAGGCCGGCTCTTAATCTGACCAACAGAAGCTCAAGTAAATTCTCCATAGAACCGCCTTTCTGGATAACTTGTTCTACCTCCTCCAAAGCCTTCTTTGTTTCCTTCCCGGCCAAATAAGCCAAAAACTCTTCCAAGTTAAAAGTTTTTCTTTTGAACAGAAATTCCTCGACAGATTTTTTATCCAAACTTTCTTTTTCGGAAGTTAATTGCTCAAGAGTTTTTACTGCGTCTCTAAATGAGCCGTCAGATTTTTCGGCAATAACCTTTACGGCATCTTCTTTAATTTTTATTTTCTCTCCTTTAACTGCCCTATCAAGCGATCTGGTAATCTCGTCAGGTGTCGCTTTTTTAAAAACAATATTAAGGCAACGGGAACGGATGGTTTCTATAAGTTTCTCCGGATTTGTGGTTGCCAAAATAAAAATGACGTGGTCTGGGGGCTCTTCCAAAGTTTTAAGAAGAGCGTTTGAGGCCTCCAAAGTTAACATATGAGCCTCGTCAATTATGTAAACTTTTTTGCGGGCGCGTGCTGCTGATAATTTTACTGCGTCTTTCAATGCTCTCACATCGTCGATTCCTCTATGAGAAGCAGCATCCAGTTCAATAATATCAATATTAGATCCTTTAGTTATCGAAACACACTGCTCGCACTTGTTACAAGGCCCGCCTAGACTCGCGTTACGGCGAGGCTGGTTCTTTTCACAGTTTATTATTTTTGCCAAAATTCTTGCCGCGGATGTCTTGCCCGACCCTTTTGGCCCGGAAAAAAGAAGAGCATGGGGAATTTTCCCCGAAGAAGCCAATCGTTTTAACGACTCTCTAACCTCTTGTAGGTCTATCTCTTCTAAGGTTTGGCCGCGATATTTAAGATAAAGTGTCATAAATTAGGTCAATTATCTTCATGATGTATCCCAAGTAAATGTAAGGCTCCATGTTCGACCAACTCTTTTATCTTATCATCAATAAGTTTACCTTCCGCCTTTGCCTCTTCAAATGCTTTCGGATAACAAATAACAATTTCGCCCAAACGAATTATATTATCAGGCGGATAAACAAACTTTTTTTGCATTTCTTCTTCTGTAAAGGATAAAACATTATGTAAAATTTTGTCTTTAAGATATTTTTTTCCCAAATCAAACATCTTTGTCTCTCCGACAAGCACAATGGAAACTTCAGCGTTTGAAACAATTCCGTTTTTGGTAAAGAAATCCCTAACTATTTTTTTAAGGGAAGGAGAATTAATAGGATAATTAGATTGTTTTTTAACATCCACTTTAATCATTTAAAGTACCCTTTAACCATCTCTGCCACCTTGCCTCCGTCGGCTTGGCCTTTAGTTTTTGCCATCACCGCACCTATTACTTTTCCCATACCCGCCTGCAACGCTTGATGCGTAGCATCTGCGGGCAGGTCCGCCTCTTTAATTGCTTCATCAACCAATTTACGAAGTTCCTCGTCTGGAATTTCCGGCGGCAAAAACTCCTGTAAAATTGTCAGTTCTTGTTCTTCTCTCTTAATCCTCTCGTCCATGTTGGAACCGCTTGAAGTAGGTTTACCCTGAGCCAGCCGAAGGGCCTCAATCGCGTCTTTTCTCTTTTTTGCCTCTTTCTTCACAACAACCAACTCTTCCTCTTCATTTAACTTGTGCTGTTTGGCAATAAACTCATAATTTAGAGCCGAAGAAAGAAGGCGAAAAGTAGAAAGTCTAATTTCATCCTTGGCCTTCATCGCCTCTGCTATTAGTCGTGATATATTTTCAGTAATCATTGTTATCGGATACCTGCCCGCCATCGCTGCGCTCAGGCGCTGGCAGGCGGGTCATACTTCCCTGTCAGCCGAAATTCCCCCAAGTAACTGAATGTGCATATGGTGAATCATTGCTGCCTCGCCAACGTTATGGACCAAACGAAATCCTGTTAATTTTTTCTCTTGGACCAATTCTTTTGCCAGCTTTCCAGCTGCTGCCCAAATTACACCGTTATCGTCTCGCATATCTTGAATGTGCTTTTTGGAAATAATCAAAAGATGAATAGGAGCTTTGGGATTTATGTCGTGAATGACAAGTAAATTCTTTGTTTCTTTCTCAACTTTCGAAGGAATTTCGCCTTTCACAATTTTACAGAAAATACAATCATTCATATTTTTTCAATATTTCGTCAAGAGTCAAAAGTTCTGTTTTATTGCTATTTCTTTCTTTCCACTCGATTTTATCCCCAGTCTCTTTGGAAACGACTAGTCTGACCGGGATTCCGATTAAATCAGCGTCTGCAAACTTTTCTCCCGCCGAAACAGCTCTATCATCCCAAAGAACCTCAATATTCGCCTCTGTTAGTTTTCCGTAAACTTCTTTAGCGTTACTACCAGGTAGTTCAATTAAATGAACTGGGAACGGCGCTATTGCTTCATTCCAAATAATTCCCCTCTCATCATGCGAAACCTCAACCCATGCCCCCATTGTTCTTGTCGGGCCGATTCCATAGCTTCCAAACCAAACCGGCTTTTTCTTTCCATCCGCATCTGTATAATAAACGTGCATTCTCTCTGCGTACATGGTTCCAAGGGGAAAAATATTTCCAACTTCTATTGATTTTTCCTCAACTATCTTTCCTTTTTTGCATTTAGGACAAACACACCCTACTTTCCCATCGAAAATTTCTTTATTCTCTCCCCAGTCGCACTTGTCACAAATGTAAATAGTATCCTCGCCTCCCGCGCAAAGTACCTGAAACTCGTGAGTATGCTTGTCGGTAAATACTCCTCCCGAAGCTTCCGTAATCCTAAAATTAAAACCTAACCTCTTAAATATTCTCGCGTATGCATTTTTTGCTTTCTCATAATAATTCATCAAATCCTCTTCTGTCGTATGGGCAGAATATAAATCTTTCATCATAAACTCCCGGCCCCTTAAAATCCCGCTTTTTGCCCTTAGTTCGTTTCTAAATTTGGTTGAAAAATGATAAACACAAACAGGCAAATCCTGATAACTTTTGATGTTTTTACGCAAGAGATCCATAACTATTTCCTCATGGGTAAATGAAAGTGCGTATTCTTTCCCTCTGATATCTTTGAGTTTATACATAATATCTCCTGCCTTATCCCATCTTCCCGTCTCATTCCAGATATTTTTGGGGTGAAGAAGCGGCATTAAAAGCTCTTGCCCGCCAATTGTGTTCATTTCCTCCCGGATTATATTGTTTATCTTTTCAATCACTCGGAAGCCTAAAGGCAAAAGCGTCCAGCTTCCTGCCATCAGTTGGTCAATAAAACCGGCGCGGACGAGAAGTTTATGATTTACACTTTCCGCCTCTTTCGGAGCTTCTTTGCGAGTACTAGGGAAAAGTTGCGACTGCCTCATAGTTTCCTATTCTACAGTTACCTCACGTAAGGGACAAGAGGATAGTTGCGAGACCTATCGAGTGTTCGCCTGACTTGATTCAATCTCAACGATGAAATAAGTGAATCAAGTCTATTAGATTCGTCCTTTATTCTTAATAGTTCTCCCGGATCGATAAGAAGTGTAGAATTTAATCTGTCATAAACTTGTTTTTCCTTCAAATTAAATTCATTAAAATGTACTTTCCAAGCAGACACGCCTAAGATTCTAACTGCACTATCTCCTTCTTTGCCGTATTTTGCTGCCAGAAACCGATATTGGCTAATTAAGTTTTCTATTTCCATTTTTGCATATATCAAACGTCTAACCTCATTATCACTAAATTCCCTGTTCCCTGCGATCGGGCCCAATTGGTTAATTTCTCCCCGTGCATGATTATATGAAGCAATCCAACCGAGAGAAGCATCGGCCGAAAGACTTGATATATATACATAGTCAACTTCTTCATTGACAGTAGGAGGAGTATTTACCGCTATCAGTCCATCTACATTAACGAGTCCCAAAGAAAAAACAATTAATATTAAAGAGCCAATTTCATATATATAAAAGTCTTTAAAACGACTGCGGAAGTGTCTTAAAATTAGTATGGCTGTCAAAATAATCATAAATAGTAAAAAGGCTATTCCATAAATTCTCACCCGGGTAAATCCGTGGAAACTTTGATATAAATAAACCCTCCTTAAAATTGAAAAAATGAAAATAAGTGTTTCTGAGAGAAGAAGAATATTTAACTTCTTTAAGTTACTTGAGAATTCTCTGGCTCTTTGGGTAACCATGGCAAGGCCGGAAATTAAATAAACAATTACAGACACGAATATAAGTTCCAGAAAACCCTTTCTTACATATTCTGAATAAGTTCTTATCCCGTGTTTGATAAGTTGGGTCTCGGCTACATTTGTAAAAAGATATTGAAACTGGATAACTATAAATGCCCCCAGTACCAGTGCAACCGAAGACACAAGAATTGACGCCGGAATTGAAAAACCAACAAGTTCACCTTTACTAAACGGCGTTCGGAATCTGTCCTGGATATGCAAAAAGGCAAATGGCGCAGACAAAAAAAGAAAAACCGAAGAAAGAAACACTCTTGCCACAATCCACTCTGGAATTTTTGGAAAGTCGAATTTAAAAAGCTCCTTAATTAAATCTGCAAAAACCGGATCTGCGGAAGAAAGAAGTATGACAAGAATTACAATGACTGGTGCGGATATTAAAATTCCTACTACATAAAGATTGACTTTTTCACCTTCAACTTTATTTGCTGATTTATAAAAGAAAGATCCAACAAATTTTCCGATGGCTGCAGGAAAGTTTGTCCACGTTTGCCAAAGAGATTTCGTCCAACCACTCAGAACTTTAAAGGGCACGACTATTGCCTCGATTGTTGAACCGAATTCTTCGTGGCCAAGAGCCAAAAGATAGACTGTAATTAAAGTCAACCCTAAACCAACAAACGACAGAAAAGCTATGTCAACGAAACTCGCCCGGAAGAGAGAAAGAAAGATCGATGCAATTGCCATCAAAGAAACTTTAAGGGCTAAAGACTCCTTTTTTTCTTTTACATCTCTGGATAAAACGAGAAATAAAAATATGTTTGCACAAACCACAACAAGGAAAAAACCAACTGTTCCAAAAAACGGAATGAAAAATTCAGATGATTTTAGGCCTTTTTTAAAAAATAAGTAGTTGAAAGCTAGAAGTGAAAGGAGAATTGCGATAAACTTACGCAACATTCCCATATTATACAACTTTTACTTCAAAACATTATTAATAAATCCAGAAATGCTTCCGGCTGCAATTAATCTTTGAATGTCGTGGACCGTTATTGCCGCAATTAAAATAAGAAGAATTATCATTCCAATTGTATGGATTGTTGATTCAATTTTCGGTAACACTTTCCTGCCAATGACCGCCTCAATTCCGATGAATAAAAGTCTTCCGCCGTCAAGGGCCGGAAAGGGAAGAATATTAAGAATTGCTAAATTTACCGAAAGAATGCCTATAAAATTTATTAAAGCTAAAGTTCCAACACTTGCAGCTTGAGAAGTCACGGCAAAAATTCCCACCGGGCCTGCCAAGTCTTTTGGTGCCTGTCCGGCAAAAAGATCTTTGAAAATTTGAGCAAATCCCAAAATTACGGTTTTGCCCCAAAATAAGGCTTCTTTAAATCCGTAATAAATTCCATAAAAAGGTCTAAGAAGGGTTGGCGGATAATAAATTTCTGTCGTTGAAATTGTAACTCCCAAAGGTCCTTCTCCTTGGGGTGGATTTTCGCGGGGGGTAAGGGTTACATTTCTTGTTTCTTTACCGCCGTCAATCCTCTCTAACTCAAGACTGACTTTTTTACCCTTTTTTTCTTCGATCAACTTAACAAATTCCTCAACCGAGGAAACTGTCTCTTTTCCTACCTTCCTCACAAAATCTCCAACCACTACTCCTCCTGCTTGTGCAGGGGATGCGGGAGCTACATCAACTACTTTTACATTATTCGTTTCTTTGGGAATTCCCATGAATGAATAAACAATTGCGAAACAGCCTATCGCCAAAAGAAAATTCATAATAACTCCCGCAACAATAATCCCCACCCTTGTTTTTTTATCTTTATTTAGGAATGCTCTTGTAACTTTTTTGATACTTTCCTCTTCGTTTTCTCCGTGAAGTCTCACGAAGCCGCCAAAAGGTAAAAGGTTTAAAGAATAAATAGTTTCGCCGATTTTTTTGCCCCAAATTCTTGGCGGAAGTCCAAATCCAAATTCCTCAACCCAAACGTGGGCACGTCTGGCCATTATAAAATGCCCCAATTCATGCACTAAAATCAATATTGATAAAACTATAAAAAAAATAATAATTGACCCAATCATATTTGCAGAAGCTCCTGCTTTTTCTTCTCACCCATCTCATCAATCTTCCCAATAAACTCGTCCGTCGTTTCTTGAAGTTTTTTTTCTTGACCAAACTTCTCATCTTCGCTAATTTCTTTTGAGTCGAATTTTTTCTTTATTTCATGCATTGCGTCCCCCCGAATTTGCCTTATCATTACTCGACCGTTTTCAATCTTCTGCGATAAAAGTTTTACATATTTTTCTCTGTCTTCCGAAGTCATGGGAGGAAAGGAAATTCTTATAATTTCCCCGTCAATTGATGGATTCATTCCAACATTGGCAGCCTGTATTCCCTGTCTTATTTCTCCGATTACCGATTTATCCCAGGGGTCAATAATTAAAGTTTGGGGGTCGGAAGATGAAATTGTTGCCAGCTCCTGAACTTTTAATTTCTGGGTTCCTCCATAAACTAAAACCTCGATTCCCTCAACCAGTGCCGGAGTCACCCTGCCTGTCCGGATTGCGGAAGTATCGGAGGTCAACAAACCTAAAACTTGTTGCATTCGCGAGTTTACTGAAGTTTCATCCATAAACTTCCCCGCCAGCAAACGCTAAAAGCGTTAGCTTTTTGCGGGCTGGCCTAATTCTATACGATAAATGCGTCCGATGCGAATGTTTTCGCCGGTCTTTGCAACAACCTCTTTTACAAGATCTTCTATTTTCTTGGTCGGGTCTTTTATAAATTCCTGCTTCATAAGTTCACCTGCATCTTTTGCATTCTGTGAGGCAACCTGAAGTGCCAAATCGTGGGCCAGTTCTTTGAAAAGTTCGTTTCTGGCGACAAAATCAGTCTCACACAATAGTTCGACTACGCTCACTATTTTACCCGAATGATGGGTGTATGCCTCAACCATTCCTTGAGAAGTTTCGCGTCCTTGGCGTTTTGCGGCTTTTTCAAAACCTTCCTTCTGAAGTATCTCAAACGCACGCGTCTCGTTTCCTTTAACTTCTTCTAATACTTTTTTAACGCGGATAACCGGCGCCCCTGTTTTCTCTCTTAGTTTTCTAATTAAATCGATAGAAATTTTTGTCATTTTTTCTTAGATTGTCCTTCCAATATCGCTTTCTTTACTAAGTCTAGCACGTACTCCAAGGCCTTTGCCGCATCATCATTCATTGGAATTGGGTAATCAACCACGGTTGGGTCGCTATTTGAATCAACTATGCCAATGGTTTCAATTTTCATCTTTAACGCCTCTTTAACAGCCTGGGTCTCTTTGTGGGTATCGACGACAAAAAGCATGTCCGGAAGTTTTTCCAAAGTAGAAATTCCTCCAAAAAATCTTTCAAGTCTGGTAATTTCGCGTTCCAGTAGAAGTCTTTCTTTTTTTGTATATTTTTTATATTCCCCTGCAGCCATTTTCGTCTTCATCTCTGAAAGTTTAGAAATTGAACGCTTCATTTGATCAAAGTTAGTTAAAGTTCCTCCTAACCAACGCTCCGAAACGTAAGGCATACCGGTTTCTTTACCGATTTCAATAATTTTTTCTTTGCACTGCTTTTTGGTTCCCAAAATGAGAATGTTTTTTCCTTCTTTGGCAGCATTTTTAAGAACATCTAAAGCTTCTTCCATGGCAACTTTTGTTTTTGTCAAATCAAAAACGTGGACACCTTCTTGGATTCCATAAAGATAAGAGGCCATCTTTGGATTCCAACGCTTGGCCTGATGTCCAAAATGGGCACCCGCCTCCAAAAGTTCTTCTAATGAAATTTTAATTGCCATTGGAAAATGGTGTCTCCTTAAACCGCTACCGATCGGAAGTTCCAGGAGACATGATCGGTATGTGTAGATATTATTCTAGCAAACAAAGTTTGCTTTAGCAAATTATCCGTTTTACTTTTCTGAAGCTGACTTAATCAAGTTTTCTAAAAGTGAAACTATAGTTACCGGCCCGACTCCGCCGGGAACGGGAGTTATGAACGAAGCTTTTTTTGAGACTTCGTTAAATTGAACATCTCCTTTTGGCGAACCAACGTCAATAACTACTGCGCCTCCCGCCTCGCCCGACGCGAGTCGAGGCGGGTCTTTTACCATGCCTCCTCTGATAAGGTCAGGTACTCCGGTCGCGCTAACTATTATGTCAGCTTTTAGCAATTTACCACTTAAGTTTTTCGTATCAATATCATATCCCATTAGTTCGTAGTTTGCAGTTCGCAGTTCTTTCATAATTTTCTTTCCAACAAATCCACTCGCTCCGACAACAGCCACCTTCCCTGAAATTTTTCCAGACTCTTCTAAAATGGCCAGAACTGCTTTTACCACAGGAGTTAAGTAAGGAGAATCATCTCTCATTCCATCAACGTCTTTCTTTGGCTCTATAGAATTTATAATTTCGCCTCTTTCATCCCAAGTAAAATGTTTTGGAAACGGCAGTTGAACCATAACTCCATGTACTTTCCCATCTTTGCTAAAGTTTTCGATTTGATGAATTAATTCATTGAAGTCGACATTTTCTTTAAATTTTTTAATATCTAAAAAACAACCAGCCCGATCCGCTGCCTTTTTCTTTAATGATAAATAAAGTTTACTTCCGGCATCATCACCAATCAAAATTGAAACCAATTTCGGAACAATTTTTTTTTCTCGAAGTTTCTCGATTTCTTTTTTCAATTGAAGCTCTTTTTCTCTGGCAAATTCTCTACCGTCAAAAATAATTGTCATAACACTGGAAATCTTTTGCAAAGTTTTTTAACTTCTTCCTTCACTTTTTTGGCGGATTTTGGATTTCCGACAACTTCGTTTATCCAACCTGCAATTTTCTTCATCTCGCTTACCCCCATTCCCCGCGAAGTTAGCGCCGGTGTTCCGATACGAAGTCCGGAAGGATTCATGGGCGGGTTTGGGTCATTTGGAATTGCATTATAATTAACAATAATTCCCGCTTCTTCCAAAAGCTCTGCTGTTGGCTTTCCTAAAACATTTTTACTTCGAAGATCAACCAGCATCAAATGATTATCGCTTCCCCCACTTACTAAATCAAAACCACTTCGCATAAGTTCGCTGGCTAAAACTTTCGCATTTTCAACAACTTTCCTTCCGTAATTTTTAAATGCTGCAGAAGTCGCTTCATTTAAACAAACTGCAATCGCCGCTGTTTGATGGTTATGCGGACCTCCTTGAAGTCCCGGGAAAACCGCGCGGTCAATTTTTTTTGCCATATCAGGGTCGCGTCTTAAACCTTTTTTGGTTACCATAATTAATGCCCCCCTCGGACCGCGAAGAGTCTTGTGGGTTGTGGTTGTGACAACATGTGCGTAAGGAACAGGTGAAGGGTGTGCTCCCGCAACAACAAGTCCGGAGATATGTGCAATATCGGCCATTAAAATGGCACCGACAGAATCAGCAATTTTGGCAAATCGCTTCCAGTCTAAAATTCTTGGGTAGGCGGTTGTTCCGGCTACAATCAATTTTGGCTTGTGTTTTCTGGCCAATCTTGCAAGGTCCTTATAGTCAATAAATCCATTTTTATCAACTCCGTACTGAACAGAATTGAAATATTTTCCCGAAAAAGTAATTTTAGGGTGTCCATGGGTTAAATGTCCTCCGGAAGCAAGTGCAAGGCCCATAATCGTATCTTTCGGCTCAAGAAGTCCCATGTAAACTGCGGCATTTGCGGGAGAGCCGGAATAAGGCTGAACATTTACGTGGGGAACACCGAAAAGTTTTTTGGCCCGTTCTATTGCCAAATTTTCAATCTCGTCTATAAATTTATTTCCCTGATAATACCGCCTTCCGGGATAGCCCTCGGAATACTTATGGGCCAAAACAGATCCGGAAGCTTTGCGAACCTCCTTTGACGAATAATTCTCCGACGGAATCATCATTAAAGTCTCCCTTTGTCTTTTTTCTTCGGCCTTAATCAATGAAAATATCTTATCCATGGGCAATAGTATATCTGAAGCTAAGCCCCACATCAAACAAAGTTTAGTTATATCTTTCTTTAGAACTTTTGATAAACTCTTTTTCGACGATATTCCAGATATTTCTGGCGACCTGCCCAACTTCTTTGCTTGCATCGACAACTTTCCAGTCATATCTTAGTGCCAAAACTTTATAGACTGCTCGATTCTTATCCCAGAGTCCACTTTGTTCATGCAAGTGGTTTTCCTCGATTGCTTGGGCAAACCTCGCTCCGTCCAAGCAAATTTCCAAATCTTCCGGATACATCCCGTTATTTAACTTTTCCATTGTCCAAATATCAACCCCATAGGTTATTCCCCAGGCAATCCCTGTTTTTCTGTAATCCTCTGCGACAACCCACTCACCCAACTCGAGTCTTCCAAAAAGCGTTGGTTCGTAGTCGCGTCTATTTTGCGCAAAGATTTTCTGGCGTTCCAGTGGAGACAAATTTTTCTCATCTCCTTTCCTTAAAATCCCTTCCAATCTCGGTCCAGTCGGCTCTAATTCGTAAATGGGATATTTCAAATAGGCAGCTGTTATACCTGCCGCCCTTAACTCGTCAACCAATATTCTTGCCTGTAAGGTTTTACCAAAATTATTGGCACCGTAAATAACAATAAATTTCCCTTTCATTTTTTCTCCATTTATTTTTCTCTATCTTTCCATAATTTCGGGAGCATATCTTCCGGTTTCCAATTTTTTTTAATTTTTTCCAAATCTGTTTCGGTTTGGTATTTGCCACTCTCTGAAACATAATCATCTTTATCGACTGGGTCAACCTGAAAAAAAACAAGCTGGGCTACTGATTCTCCTACTATTAATATATTTAGAATAGGAAGACCATTCTGAATTTCCATTGTCCAGCGATTTGTATACCCAACATCTCCCCATCCCGCACATTTACATACGGAAATACCGCTTCTCCCCATCGAAGATCTGGCCTTCATCATCCCCGTAGTTCTGAATTTTCCCCCTATGAACTCCCCTGTGTGACAAAGAACTAATTCATTCGGCTTTAGAATTATAACTTTATCCTCTGCTCTAATTCCGTTTGGAATTTGAGAATCATTAAAAAGCTCGCCGGCGGTTTTTGCATGTCTTGGTTCACCCCAAAATTCTCTTACGCTCTTTTCGTCCCAAGGATTATAGATAAACCCGTTGCTTTCGCTTTCCGGAAAAGAAGCGTAATAACAAGACCCTAAGGCAAGGTCGTAGCTTACTGTTTTTAACTTGTCCGGATTATACGGGTCAATGATTATATTTCCCTTTGCCATATGCCAAAGAATTCCATCTCTAGATAGTAAGGAATTCCTGGGTCCGAATTCTTCACTCATTTTTTATTGGTAATGTTTTAACAAGATAGCGAAGACTATGTCAATAAGGAAAACTACGCGGGTTGTTTTGGATTTCGCCATGAAGCCCATTTGCAATCGGGGTAGCGGCTGCAGCCAAAGAAGTTTCTGCCTTTACCGCTCTTTTTAATAACCACGTCTCCTTCTTTACATTTCGGGCACTTCATTCCAATTTTTTCTACGTATTTTTCTGTATAGTCACAATCCGGAAAACGCGAGCAGGAAATAAATTTTCCAAATCTCCCAATTCTTATAACTAATTCGCCCTCTTTACATTTCGGACATTTTTTGTCGAGTTTCTCGACTTCGATTTTTACCCGCTTGCTCCCTTTTTGGACTATTTCGAGTGTTTTCGCAAAAGGACTCCAGAATTTCTTTATCGGGGATTCCCAGTCTGTTTTTCCATTGGCAATATTATCCAAATCTGCTTCCATTTCGGCTGTAAATTGATAGCCGAAAACATCCGGAAAATACTTAAGAAGAAAATCATTTACCGCAACTCCTACCGGCGTCGGGAAAAACTTGCCTTCATTTTTTTCAACATACTGCCTTATTTGAATGGTTGAAATAGTGGGTGCATAAGTTGAGGGCCTGCCGATACCCAACTTTTCCAAAGTTTTAATTAAAGAAGCCTCGTTATATCTAGGTGGAGGTTCGGTAAATTTTTGAGTTCCGTCTACTTTAATCAAACGAAGCGCTTCATTTTGACTTACTTCGGGTAGTTTTTGTGAAATTTCCTGCGTGTCTTTGGCCGGCGGTATTACCTTTTTCCAACCGTCAAACTTAATACTTTGACCGGAAGCGCGCAGAAGATAAATATTCGATCCTTCGGCTCGCCCTGCTCGCTCAGGATGTCGGCCTCTAGCCTCCACATCAATTGTCGTTTCGTCATATACCGAAGGCGTCATCTGGCTAGCCACAAATCTTCTCCAAATTAGATCATAAAGTTTTTCCTGGTCCTGAAAAAACTTTGAGTTTTGAATTTTGAGTTTTGAGTTCGATACGTTCGTAGGACGTATCGCCTCGTGTGCCTCCTGTGCGACCTTCGATTGGGTTTTATAAATTCTGGGGCTTTCGGGCAAATATTTTTCTCCATACTCTTTCTTTATATAATCTCTGACCTTATTAACTGCAGAAACCGCTATATTGGTAGAATCGGTTCTGTGATATGTAATAAGACCCTCTTCGTATAACTTTTGAGCTGTTCTCATGGTCTTTTTTGCCGACCAGAAAAAAAGCCTGGCTCCTGCTTGGCTCATTGTGCTAGTTGTAAAGGGAGCATAGGGATTTTTTCTTACCTCGTGATTGTCAACTAACTTAACTTCATATTTCGCCTTTTTTAAATCAGCCAGAATTTTATCGGCAGTTTTTTTGTCTTTAACTTCAGCTTTCTTATCATCTACTTTAATTAATTGAACTTGGAGTTTTTGAGTTTTTGAGTTTTTGAGCAACGCGTAAATTTCCCAATATTCATCAGACTTAAACTTCTCAATTTCCCGCTCCCTTTCAACAATCAAACGGACAGTTACCGTCTGAACGCGTCCCGCCGAAAGACCTCGCCTGACTTTCCGCCAAAGAAGCGGCGAGAGTTTATAGCCAACAAGGCGATCTAATACCCTTCTTCCCACTTGGGCATCAACAAGATTTTTGTCAATTGCGCGTGGGGCTGCTATTGCTTCTTCAACCGCCTCCTTGGTAATTTCGTGAAACGTAATTCTCTTTACTTTCCCGTCAGTATTAAGAACTTCTTTGACATGATAAGAAATTGCTTCACCCTCACGGTCGGGGTCGGTTGCAAGAAATACTTGTTTTGCTTTTTTGGCTAATTTCTGAAGAAGCGCAATCACTTCTTCTTTACCCGGAACGGGTACATAGTCCGGTTTAAAATCTTTCTTTAAATCTATCCCCAACTCTGATTTTGGAAGATCCTTGACGTGGCCCATTGTTGCCTCCACAGAGTAATCGCTTCCCAAAAATTTTGAGAGTGTCCTCGCTTTGGTGGGTGACTCAACGATTATTAAGTTCATTTTGTTAATTTTCAATTTGTAATTCTTAATTTTTATTGAATTCTCAAATTTATAAATTATAAATTAAATAAAAATTTGAAATTAAAAATTTTAAACTTTCTTATACACTCCTCCTCCCATATTCTTAACCAGTCCCTTGAGTTCCATAACTGTTAGTCTAGCAGAAATCTCGGCGATATCTAAGGAACACATTCTAACAATCTCGTCAAGATGGCACGGTTCATTCTCCAAAACATCAAGTATCGTACCTTCTTTTTTGTCTGTAGGTATAATTTTTTCAATTGCTTCTTTGTCAACTTTCAACTGGAGATTAAGTTCATCCAAAATATCTTTTGTTGAAGTGACAAGGCCTGCGCCGTTTTTAATAAGATAAAGCGGGGCAAAAGAATTCGGCGAAGTAATTTGCCCCGGTACTGCAAAAACCGCTTTTCCTTGTTCCGAAGCGTGAGAGGCCGTAAGAAGAGTTCCACTTTTTTGTGCACCTTCTATAACTAAAACGGCTTTTGATAAACCTGAAATTATTCTATTTCTATTGGCAAAGTTGTTTGGCAATGCAGGGTATCCTAACGGATACTCCGAAATTAAAGCCCCGTGTTGTGTAATTTCTTGGGCCAATTTATAATTTTCCGGAGGATAAACACTGTCTAAACCACAGCCCAACACAGCTATTGTTCTTCCGCCTGCAGATAATGCTGCTTTGTGAGAAACGGTATCTATTCCCCTCGCAAGTCCAGAAATAATTGTTACTCCAAATCTTGCAAGCTCACCGCTAAAGCCCTCTGCGACTTCTTTACCGTATGAGGTAGCTTTCCTACTTCCGACTATAGAAACAGCATTAGAGTCCGAAGACAGAAGATGGCCTCTGATGTATAAAACATAAGGGGCGCCGGCCAAATCTTTCAAATTTTGAGGATAAGCCTTATCACTAATAGTTAAATAGTTAATCGATAACTTCTTTAACCGGTTGAAGTACGCATTTGGACTAAATTTTGCCCTGTAAGAAATAAAATCAGTTAGCCTTTCGGGTTTTAACCCTACTTCAATCAATTTTTTTCCCGAAGCCTCCCACACCTTTTTATACGAACCGAAATAGGAAGCTAAAAGTTTTATTCTGGCCGGCCCAAAGGGGATGTATGAAGAAAGGGCAACTAAATACTCTTTTTCCGTCACGGGCTTTCCCTTCCGAACCAATAATCCATAATCTCCCGGGCAGGCGGTCCTGCAATTTTCGAACCCTCCCCGCCCTGTTCCATAAGAACCGTTAAAACAATCTCCGGAAAATCGCTGGGGGCAAAAGTCACAAACCAAGCATGGGTTTTGCCATCCTCGTTGGTTTCTGCAGTACCTGTTTTGCAAGCAACCAGTCCTGAGCGTCTAGTCGAAGGACCACCCTCATTATTCCAATCAAAAAAAGTATAACCGGTACCTCCAGGGCTACAGGCGGCCACCATTCCGGCTTTCACAATATCAAGATTTTCCTTGTCAATTTTTAATTTATTGCAACTCGGCGTATCCCCAATTTTAAGGGAACATAAGCGACCGCCATTTGCAATTCCCAAAATTCCCCTATGAAGAGCAACGGGTGTTACACTTAAATCTCCCTGTCCAATAGACATATGATAAGTATTCCCCAAAAACCAAGGCTCACCAATTGCCTTAAGCTTCCATTCGGGCGAAGGAACCAGACTTTCAATTTCACCGTCTAAATCAATGCCCGTCTTTTTTGTAAAACCGAAAATGCCAGTCCACTCAACCAGCTTATCAATACCTACCATTTCGCCTATTTTATAGAAAAAGGTATCAGTTGACCTGGCCAATGCGCGTTCAACATTTATTTTTCCTTCAGTTCGGCCATACTGGGTAAAGAACCAATTAGAGTAGGAAAACTTCCCAACATTAATAACCCCCGGGTCTTCAAACAAAAAATCTTTTGTAATTTCACCTTCGGAAAGGGCAGCCAAAGCAACAAAGGGTTTAAAAACGCTTCCGGGGTGAAATTGCCCGCCTATAACACGATTAAAAAGCGGTAAGGCAGGATCGGAAAGCCGCGAAGATACGTTGGCCGGGTCGTAAGACGGCGAAGAATAAAGTGCCAATACCTCCCCCCCCACATCGGTTGCAATAACCGCCCCCTTCGTCTGGCCTATTACCTCGGCTACCTTTTTTTGAAGTCCATAGTCTATCCAAGTTTTAAGGTCGCCTCCGTGGACTGGTTCTTTTTTCCCTAAAGTCCTAATCTTTTTCCCTAAGGTATCAACTTCAATAAGTTCCTCGCCGGGTGTCCCGGAAAGAACACATTCATACTCTGCCTCAAGGCCGGCCCTTCCGACAAGAGTGTCTGGGTATCTGGGTCCTTTTTCAGGACACTTTGGATTTATTTTGCCTACCTCATCCTCGTTAACTTCCCCTAAATATCCCGAAACATGAACAAACGCCGACCCCAGCGGGTAAACCCTATTTGCCTCGTTAACTTCTTTATTATCAACTAAAATTTCCCCTCCCCGTGCCAAAATTCTTCCACGAGGTGCTGCTATCGGAATCCTTCTTATTCTATTACCTTCAGAAAGACCCCTAAAATAGTCTCCTTTTATTGCCCCAAGTTCAAGAAGTTTTACAAAAAGAAAAACAAAGCCAATAAAAACTAACCCTCTGAAAAACCAGGATAACCAACTTTCACTTTTAACCGCAACCAATGGTTCCATAATTTCAAAGACCTTTTGTTACTATAATTTTGCCCAGCAAGTGCCTGTCTTCTAATACCTTACCGCAACCCCTCACAACACAAGTTAAAGGGTCTTCTGCTATCCAAACAGGTATTTTGGTTGCGTCAGAAACCATTTGATCAATTCCCGGAATTAAGGAACCTCCTCCCGCCATAATAATTCCCCTTTCCATAATATCAGAGATAAGTTCCGGCGGAGTTTCCTCAAGCGCCTCTGAAATGTTTTGGGTAATTTCCTGAATCACCGGCGAAAGCGCTTCCCTTATTTCACTTGCCGCAAGTTTTATGGATTTGGGGAGACCCGACTCCAAATCGCGCCCCCTAACTACCGCAAATTTTTCTTTGGCAATGGTTGCCGAACCGATTGCAATTTTAACTTCCTCGGCTGTCGCAATACCCAAAAGGAGTGAATACTTAAGCCTCATGTAATTTACTATAGCCTCGTCCATCTCGTCTCCCGCAATTCTGATTGATTTTCCAAGAACAATTCCGCCCATAGAGATAACTGCAATTTCGCTAGTTCCGCCGCCTATATCAACTATAAAATAGCCTTTGGGGTCCTCTATGCTTAAGCCCACTCCGATTGCAGCAGCCATGGGTTCTTCTATTAGGTGTGCTTCCCTGGCGCCTGCGTAAACTGCAGCGTCGGAAACTGCTCTTCTTTCGACCTCGGTCACACCGGAAGGTATGCCGATTACAAGACGCGGCCTTGGAATCTTGGGAATAACACCGCCTGACTCGTGGACCTTTTTGATGTAATAAGAAAGCATCGCGGCCGTTGCGTCAAAGTCGGCAATTACGCCATCTTTTAGGGGTCTTAGAGCTTCAATCGTTGCCGGAGTCCTTCCCAGCATTCTTTTGGCCGATGAGCCTATAGCTAGGACTTCTTTGGTCTTTTTATGCCTGGCAACCGCGGAGGGTTCGCGAATTACAATTCCGCGTCCCTTAACCCAGACAAGGGTATTGGCAGTCCCTAAATCAATCCCTACATCATGAGAAAAAAGACCTAACACTTTATTTATAAGAGGTAACCTCATTGTGCGTAATGAGTATAACTCGGCCTCATTGCATTGCAAAGGCCAAAATAGTTAGTGTAAAGTTACGTAAAGATGTTCATACCTCACCTTTTTTATATTCTTCTTTTTTCTGTACCTTTGGTTTTATTCCCAAAAACTTCGGAACTTTTCGAATTTAATAAAATAATTGTGGTTTATATCTTCACCGCCTTAATCGTAAGTTCTTGGATAATCAAAGCAGTTTTAGAAAAGAAAATAACATTCCGTCGCACAATATTAGATATCCCGCTTTTGGTGTTTGTCGGTTCTCAATTTTTATCAACACTTTTTTCCATCGACCAAAGAACCTCGCTTTTGGGCTATTACGGCCGTTTTAACGGTGGTTTGCTATCAACTATTTGCTATAGCCTACTTTATTGGGCGTATGTTTCAAACATGGATTACAAAAAAACCCTATCCGCTATACGCTATACCCTATTTGCTGCGACTTTGGTCGCAATCTATGGCATTCTTCAACGTTTCGGGATTGATAAAAATGTCTGGGAGCAGGATGTGGTAAATCGGGTCTTCTCCACCCTTGGGCAGCCCAACTGGCTGGCAGCATTCATAGTAGCTCTATTGCCTTTGGCGATGAGCTACTCAATTTTCAATAAATTTTCAGATTCCAAATTTCTAATTTCTATAATTATGTCGGCACTCTTCTTTACTACCCTTCTTTTTACCAAATCCCGCTCCGGTCTCTTGGGATTTATTGTGGCTGATGTAATTTTCTGGGGAGTTTTGCTTCTTAAATACAAAAAAGAATTTTTGAAAGAATTCATTATTCATAATTCTTTATTCCTAATTCTGATTTTAATCATCGGCACTCCTTGGACAACCAGCATTGTGGGCAAATCTGAAGGCGCCCGCCTGCCAGCGCTTGAAGCCGCAGGCGATAGCGGGCAGGGGACCGAATCCGGCGAGATAAGAAAAATTGTCTGGAAAGGCGCCTATGAAATTTGGAAGCATTACCCGCTTTTTGGCTCAGGAGCGGAAACCTTTGCCTATTCCTACTATAACTTCCGCCCGGCCCAACATAATTTAGTTTCCGAATGGGAATTTCTGTATAACAAAGCACATAATGAGTACCTTAATTACCTTGCAAACACAGGAACGGTGGGATTGTTGGCTTATTTAATTTTAATAAGTTTTTCTACATACCAAATATTAAAAAACTCAAAGATTCCAAGATTCCAAGATTCCAAGCAAATTGAAAACAAAAATTTCAAATTCGATAATTTTAAATTGCTTGGAGATTTGGAGTTTTTGAGATTTGGAGTTTTTGCAGGATACATAAGTATCTTGGTTTCTAATTTTTTCGGCTTTTCGGTGGTTGCCGTTTCGCTTCTTTCCTTTCTGTTTCCGGCGATGGCTGTTGCTTTGAGCGAAGAGCGAAAAATTGAAAGTGAAAAACTTAACAAAAATCTCTCAAACTCTCAAAAAGCGTTAATTGTTTTAACGCTATTCACTTTAACCTATACGCTATACGCTATTTCTAAATACTGGTACGCCGATGTTTTATATTCCCAGGGGAAAGCTAAAAACCGCACGGGCGATTTTGTCACCGGCAGTCAAAATCTTACCTCGGCCGTATCTTTTTCCCCGAATGAAGCTATCTTTTGGGATGAGCTTGCCTACTCAATGAGCCAAGCAGCAGTTGCCTTCGACGAAAATAGCCAAAAAGCTGAAGCAGTTGACTTTGCCCAAAAAGCCACCGACTATTCAAAAGTTGCCACGTCTCTTTCGCCCCGAAATATAAACATAAAAAGAAGCCAGGCAAACATTTTTATCAGACTCGCAACCGTCAATCAAAATTACCTTGAAAGTGCGGAGGGCGCCCTCATTGAGACCACGGTTTTGGCTCCCACCGACGCCAAAATCTTCTATAACCTTAGTTTGACCCAGGTCAGACTAGGAAAGACCGAGGAAGCCCTAAAAACACTAACCCATACTATCGAATTAAAACCCGACTACCGCGATGCCAGATTTGCTTACGCTTTGGTTCTAATCGACGATAAACGTTTTAATGAGGCAAGGAACCAGCTTAACTATATTTTACAAAATATATCTTCCCAGGATGCGCAAGTCACAAGCCAACTGGAAGAAATCAAAGGCCGATAGTATAATTGCCACATGATTCAAAAGATTCTCAAATCATCCGACCTCCGGCTTCGCCAAATATCAAAGCCGGTTGTCAAAATTGACAAAAAAGTTG
>Ga0208957_1000526_pt1 | contig 29797 bp, 40 predicted proteins | sample RifOxyA1_FD_184029 | JGI IMG/M metagenome (GOLD analysis project Ga0208957, IMG submission 184029) | Groundwater microbial communities from Rifle, Colorado - Rifle Oxygen_injection A1 (SPAdes) | ecosystem: Environmental > Aquatic > Deep subsurface > Groundwater | place: Rifle, Colorado, United... | reverse complement strand
AAGACAAGACGACCATCTGGGTATATACAAACTTTGTTCTCTCCAAATCCTTGACTTAGTGTATTTGACTGTAATGGCCTATAGAGTTTCATCATTGGTTATAAATCGGCAGATAATAAAGTTCAAGTTCGTTAATCCGTTGCGATAGGGGTTAATAATAATCTGATAATGATATAAATTCTCCACACTTACACCTTACACTTAACGCGCCGACCTTTTCACAAACTTCTTTTGGATGTCCTGCGAAAGTATGCCAGATATTCAGCCAAAATGTTTTCCAAGTTTTTCTATATTTCATATGTTTCATTGGATTAGAAAGTTTTTATGTTCCATTCTACAAAACTATTCTTATCTTTTTCAAGCATTAGGTAATAGTATCTGCCAAACCAACGCTTATCTGCTACCACGATTATCTTTGAATAGTAAAATCTTAATTCGGATATTCTTTGTAATCTTCGTGGCGTGAAGTGAGAGTTTAATGCTTGGTTGTTCAAGAGCCACGCTACACCTTTATTTGCTACCACGAGAGCTTTCTCGGTGAACTTCCAGCTTTCGTGATATGGTGGATTACCAACCACCCAATCCACCTTTTTATCCCATTCAAAGAAATCACAACCGTCATCTATTTCACATTCATATTTTTCGCCTTTTAATTGGTTAAACCATACCTTGTTTTGACCACTTCCAGCATCCAACGTACTTCCCTCAATAGGTGTTTTACTTAGTAGGTATCTCACCATTTCTGGGTTTGTCTGGTGGAATGTTCCTATTACTGCTTTTTGTTTCATTGGGTTTTTATCTTTTTCCTTTCAATTATGCATCCTTTAGGTATGCGCTGTATGTGACTCACGCTCTTTCCATCACCGGCAGTCATAGAACAAATCGTAAGCATTTCTTTATCTTCGTGCACTACCCAGCCGACATTGTAGGCAATGAACTCCTGCGACTTTACGAAATCTTCCAACTCTTCAAATCCCCACCAGTTGCAGTTTTCGGGATGGAAGGCATCTCTCCATTTTATGCACACAAGTTTATCTGTTTTTATTTTCATTCCTTTGCGATAACTTTTAAGAAGTTATTGTCGGGTGGGGGGGGACTCATTCTTGCCGTTCTCTTTTTTTCTTCTCTCCCATTTTGCTGAAATCTTCCTGCAATCCGTCAATCCTGTTTATGCTCAACAAGGTCAATAGGGAAAATCCGAGCACTATTCCGCAGAGCAACACAAGAAGAAAAAATGTTTTCATATTATCATCGGGCGGAGAAAGCGTACTAACTACACTATGCTTCTTTCCCCGCCCTATTCTGACCCGCCCAAGGCGGGCATTCTACGAGAGGTAGAAGGGTATCGGCACGACACATCTGTCAAACCAGACATCGTGAGCAATGAACTCCACTTCCTTTTTCTGGGGGTTCAGTAGGGTGAATTTCAGGCAGATGCCTGGTTTCAGACCTCCGTCAGGGTGGGTGCGGTTGCCCATCAGGCCCGCAAGCATCTCTGTCGGGATCTTCGTCTCCAGTATCGTTTTCTCCCCTACAAGGCACGCCTGCACGGTTTCCATCACTTTCCTCCAGCACGCTCACATAGTTCTCAAGGATGTATGGTGGGTCTTGCACTATTGACTTTGGTATGTTCTTCGGGTCAAGCTCGCTCCGCGACTCCTGATAAGGTATGACTGCTCCGCACTGGTGGCAGAGCCACCCTTCAGAAGGCGAAACGAGCTCCGCCACTCCTTTGCATTTCTTGTGTAGTACTACGAGCATCTTGTACCTCCCTGACTGCGAGAACCTTTCGGTATCCGCAGTTCATACAGTACAGGTCAGACCTTGTCTTGAACTTCTCCGTAGTCAGGGCTCCTCCGCACTTGGGGCACGCTTTGCAAAACACGACCATCTGTTCTTTCCTTTACTTTCAGATTGTTGTAAGAAAGCAAAGTCCCGCAGAATACGCAGTATTCCACAAAAGCAACTGGCAGGCGTATATCCATATCTGGGCTTCTTGACCTGTCCCACAGCATCTTTCCCATCTTCTCGTGCTGACAATCCATCTTACCTCCTTTATGTGCTAACCTTCTCCCGCCCGCCCACCAGTCCAGCAGTACTACTGGCGAGTGGACGGACTGCACCAGCGTCTTCCCCCTTTCAGCTAATCCCCATCAGCCGAAAACATTGAAAGAACGCTGAATTTCCGCCCCGCATAGAGCGGACGGGAAAGGGCTATGTATGTCCGTTTAGCCGTCCTTTTATGAACGCAACATCTGTTTCCAATTTTCCCACTCGTTCTCTCATCTCTTGTTTGAACTCGTGAAAAGAGTGCAGGTCATTATTCTCTATATTATTTACTCTCTTTTCCAACTTACCCGCACCTTTTGCATTAAGCCAGTAGTCAGACCAAGGAACCATTATTTTCCATAAAAACAGCAAAACGACTGCGGAGGGCGTGGCGTATTTAAGAATTTCTAAGATGGGGTCGGGCATACTTGACAAGAGATTAAAATTAGTGTAACGAGTGGTATATGAAATATCTTATCATTTTAGCTTTATTTTTCGCTTTATTCGCCTCCGCATCTTGGTGGGATCCTTTTGGTTGGTTTCAGAAAGACTTGATTTGTGAACCGCAGATTGTTGAAAAGATTGTCGAAATTCCTGTAGAAAAGATAGTGGAAAAAACTGTTGAAAAACCTGTGGAGAAAGTAAGATATGTACAAGTACCCATAGAAAAGATTATCGAGATTCCTATTGGGAATTCCGATATTATGCGCCTGCAAGCTGAAATAGCACAATGGGAAATAGCTTTTAATGAGTTTAAGCCAGAAGTGTACAAACTTACTACCATTGATTCTTACGAAGAGCTTGCCGAAAAATATAATCGTCTTATCAATGAATACAAAGAATTGTGGTTGAAAACCCATCCTGGAGCACCTTACTATGAAGATATTTATGCGCCAGCACAAGAACCTTCTCAATGTATGTTTGTAGTCGAAATAAATTATCCTAAGGGGCATATTATGTGTGAGTAGTATGAAAATCTTTCTCTTTTCAATAGGTGGAGCAATACTCATATTCTTTGTGTTTGATATTCTTGCGAATGGTTTTCCTTCTGGTAAATGTTCTCAAGAAACTCCTGAATACTGTTCGCTAAATGATAGAGAACTTCCTTAGCGGTTAAATCTATTCTTTGCTCTTTTCTCCTGATATACCTGAAATCCAACTCCGAAAAATGCAGGAATTCCTGCTGAAAATATAGCTTCTGGGCCAATTTCTTTTATTGCTTCTCCGATGTCTTGCAGATAAAGTGGAATTATATTCTCCAATGATTCTCTTTTCAAATCTAATTTCTCTCCAAATAATTTCTGTCCTTCTAAAAGCTCAAGGGCAAGCGATGGAACAGGAGCTAATTTCCCACGGATAAATCTTTCCGCAACATCAAGACGAGATTCGAAAGGGAACTCTTTTTCATTTAACTTCACAATGTCTCCCTTAGCTGTTTTTCTTTCCCCAGTAGCAAGTTGAGTAAATACACGAACCCATTGCTGGAAGCCACCCCATATATCCCACCGAGCGTTTCCAATTCGTATCTTACCAAAATCTGTACTTCGTGGGTCTGCTTCAACAGAAACATTTTCTCCGCCGGCTAATTTTATTAAGCCAAGTGCAGTCATCCCAGTCCCGATAAACTGTCCCATTGTTTTTATTGCTTCTTTCCTTACTGGAGGAGTAAGTTTTGAATACCAAATGGGATTTAACATATTAAATCTTGCAGCAATCAAACGAGGAGAAAATAGCACCGTACTTAACTCTGTAGCCGCACGTTGAAAAGCAGGTAAATCTCCTCTTCCACTTGCGTTATTCACAAAACGAGCTACTGATTGTAAATTTTCAGGGGTAGCAATACCTTCTTTCTGAAGCTGATTAACCATTTGTGAAAATACATCAACTCTCAATTTATTGAGATAGCTCACAAAAGAGCGTTCACTCGCTCGATAAACTCCTCCGAGCAAAGGAAGTTTTTTAATGAATCCTCCTATAAATTGTTCTTCTCTCGCTTGTAATCCTCCCGTAGCTCGCGTGGGGTCTGCAATATACAAACCAGCAGATTTCATTTCTTTGTAGAGAGGATGTTCTGGTAAAACTTTAAGCCATTCCTCGAAGTTCTTTTGAGAGAATGTTTGTCTGAACATTTCTCCAAATGCTTTCGTAGCTAGTTTGGGTTTTGTAGTTGTTAAAATTACTGATTGTCGTAATACGGCAGAAGCATCCAGCCCAGTAATTGCCGTACGAGGAATGTTTACTCCTTCTACGATAAGATTTTTAATACTAATCCCACCCCTTTTAAGAACTTCTGTTGCAAATTCTTTCCCGAAAACATCCTCTAAAAGAGAAAGTTGGCTTGGTTGTGGAATTTCACCAGTAAGGATTTTTCTCAATCCATCCCAAGCAGCTATTTTTTCAAATGGTTCAAGATATTTATGAGATTGAATAGAGTTTGCCAAATTATCAATATCATTCTGATTAAGTTGTAGTGCTTCAAAGGTTGGTTTTTTGGGTGCTAGTTCTCCTTTCAATGCTCCAAGAGCTTTTTGGAATCCAACTTGTCCTTCTTCTTTAGCAAAGATACCAGAAATCTCACCGGCTCTTTTTGCTCGTTCTACGGCGTATATTGCTTCTAGCTCTGCTCTTGGTTTGCCAGCAGACTTAATTGCAATTATGAGTTTTGAAAGAGGGGTATCAACCTGTTGTATTATTTCTTGGGTTACTTTTCCCCCAACTCTTTTCAACCCTCCCATAACCCCAAGGGGGTCGAAGTATGTATTTGTTCCAGGAATTTGGATAAGGCCTTGTTTTTTTGCTTCCTCTGGAGTTGGAGCAAATGTTTGTAAAACATCAGCAACTTTTTGCCTTACTTCTAAAGCAGCCTTAGGCCATCCCCTAATTGTACCCAAAGTTAAACCCAAAGGGCTTTCAGCAAAATCTGCTTTCTTTTTTGCCTTTTCTTCCTCATACTTTAATCTGCTGAATCTGTTTTGAGTTGCGGTAACCATTTATTTATTGAATAATGGTCTTGTAACTCCTTTCCAAAATGCCTGCCAAAAACTTTCTGTGTTTTTCCCAGTAGGAGCAACTGCGTCAATCCTTGATTTTAGGTATTCTTTTACTGCGGGGGGGATATTGCTATTATCAATTTCGCTCTTTACATCTTCCGGATTTTCTTTCCCATCTTTTATCCCCGTAAACACCTCATTCAACGCTTCTAATTCAGTTTTCGTGCTATTCACAAAATAGTTTTGTACGTCATATTCAAGCCCCTGAAATTCCTCTAATGGAAGGCCAGCGTTAGAAGCTCCTTTATTCTGTTGAGTTTTAGTGAATAAAGTCCCAAACTTAGTCTCAAATCTTGCACCAATAACAGCTCCAACTTTCCTTCCAAATAACTCCGTAACATCTTCCAAACTCATTGTCTTGTAATCGTTCGCTCCAAGCCCAAGATTCACTCCGTTTTCCGCGGCTCGCACTCCAAGATTAAGTTTTGCTTCCAACTCCTGCCTATCATTTTCTACTTTGCTATCCCAATAATCCCGAATGTTATCTAATGTATCCTTCTGGTCTTTTTCTAATCCATCAATAAAATCTTTGTTAAAGCTGTAGAATGTTTTAAGTTCAGATAATCTTAATATGTCATCATACTGCATAGCAGACACAATATCCCCTACAAGATTTCGTGCGGTTTCTACATTGCCACGCAAAGCGTCCAATACCATTGTTTTAGCTCCAATCTCCGCAGATACGCCCATCTGTCTGAATGTATGTTCTCGCGCTACTCTGTTTGTCTCTCTGCCTGCGAACCCAACAGAGTATTGGGGATTCTCTTGGATTGCAGTGGTTTCTTTAAGTTGAGCTATCTTCATATTTAATAACTCAAGATTCAACGCACCAATTTCAGGGATAAGTGTTCGTATCTGAGCTTGGTTTTCTGGAATTTGGAATTCTTCTTGCAATGCCCTTACCTGTTCTTCTTGTTCTTTCCTATCTGTAAACAACTTCTTGAATCCTTCCAAAAGAGATGTCTGGGCTTCCCTTCCTTCTTGCAGAGCTTTTTGCTGTTCCGAAAATAGTTCCTGTTGAGCTTTCAAGAATTCATCCTGTGAAGTTGCGGAAGCCAAGCTCGTAATGGCTTGATTGTTAATGTTATCCGCAGAACTTCCTGCCACATTCGTTGAAACTTCTGGCAGATTTATTGCTGTTTCATCTTTCAAATCTCCAGCAGAAAGCAAACCTTTTTCAGCAGAGGTTTTCACTGTTTGTGATAAAGTTTCCGCCTGTTGGCGTACCGACTTTAATTGTTCGTCTAACGATTGTAATACTTCTTGAGGTATAGCCATACTATTAAGTTAGCTTGACTTTACTTTTATATAAAGAAATCATACAAAATTTGGAATCAACTTAAACTCACCGAAACAGTAATTCCTTCAAATCTCGCACAAAGGCGTTTGCCTGTTCTTAAAAATACTTCTCCGACTTTTGGGCTTATATCAGAATTAGTTGCATAAATGGGAAGACCACCATACAATTTCCGTATTCTCATTTGGTCTTGGATGGGAATAACAGGAGCAGATTTCTGTTCTTCTTGTTTCAAATAATCTATCTGTGTTTGCCCTGATGTATTTGTGAAGACTCTCATATATCTTTTTCAAGAATCTCATAATCAACCTCAATCCTCCCGTATTTTATCCCCGCTCCTTCATCTGGGCGTATAAAAACCCTAAAATTATCACATATTTGGTTATCTGGGGTAATCGTCAATTTCTTTGAGGTTATCACTCCATCCCCTGCGTAGGAGATGTTGCCAATATGAATCTGCCTATCTCCATAATCTAAGTCAAGCAATACGTCATCTCCCTGTCCACTTGCCAATGCTTTGAAATATAACTTAACATAGTTTATTCTTGTTCTTTGGGGAAACTCATAGTATAGAGATTTATACTGCATTCTCGCAGAATCAACACTGGTCATATCGGCTCTCCTTATACTGCCCACAGAACCATTCCAAGCAGTGAAATATACAATCCCAGCGCTTCCAGTTATGGGTGCTCCTATTTGCGTAGATGTACTCACAAAAGATATTGGATTAGAAAGCGACTTGGGGACTCCGATTTCTGGAGAACCATAAAGAAACAAATTACCATGATTCTTCTCTCCTATCAAAAGAGAATTTCTAAAGAACCCTACGGAACCATGACTGGTTGGATAGTGTCCTGAACTCTCGCCAGAAACATTATTCTCCAATACCTGAATCATATTAAACCTATTCCCATCAAAGTTCTTAATAACGCCTTTTTTATTGTGGTCTATAGTGAAAAGAAGAAGTTCATTATTTAGGTTGAATGCAGCTTTCACTACAGGGTCGTCTATTGGAATTCTACGGTTAAAATTAGGTGAAGTTCCATCCCAAAAGAAAACTACATTTTGTCCAGTGAAAAGTCCGCTATAATCTGTACCGTAATCCACCATTATTTTTCTTGCACATATCCCAAGAAACTCTCCCGCGTCAAACAAAGCATACGCAAGATAGCCTAAAGGAAGTTGAAGTTTATTTTCGGTAAATACAGAATTCTTCCCATCAAATGCTTCTATATCCCCTCCATCTACGATATAAAGAAAACCATTCTCTCCCCATTGCAACATAGGATGTGGTTGTACTCGGTCTAATACACCAGCTCCTGAAGGAACGGTGGACATATAATCGTCATCAAAGCTACCAGCAGATATATTGTATGCTCCTATATCTCCATCAACACCATCATTCCAAGCATACATTAACCTGTCTAAATCTGTCCCAATGTTATAAATAACTAAATCCGTTATCTTGGCAGGGCCAGCGTGTGCCCCATGAGGAGAAACAGTATGGGGGAAAACTGTCCCGAATGTCGCCAAATTAGTAACAGTACTTACCTCCATAATTCTTCCTGCGGTATCTGCAAAATACATCTTTTTGTTGAAATCATCTATTACCGATTTTGCGTTTACTTCTGAAATCGTATTAGTTATCAAAACGCTTTCTGGCCCAGGACACATATACCCGTAATGTGAAGGATTGAATAAATTGACTGATTTTCCAATGAAAAAGGAACCTTCTTTACCTATTCTATCCGAGAAGGAAATGCCGCTAAAGAAATTTGTTATGTCTATCTTTGCCATTTAACCCGTAATCTCATGCTTATCTTCCCAAGTCCAAGAAGGACTCGCAGACTTTGATTGATGTGTCCAAGAAGGACTCGCAGACTTTGATTGATGTGTCCAAGAAGTAACATTTTTACTTAAAAAAGTCCAAAGTATCCTGGCGTTTTCTCTTAAATCCAAATTGACTATTCCAGTTACTAAATTTATGGCATCGCTTACTACTATCTCTAAACTTCTTCTTATAATAGAGATACTTTCTGAAGCAAGCGCTACTGTATCTTGGATATTCAGTTGAAATCTCTTGAATAAGAAAGAGGTACTTTCTGTTGCCAAAGTAATTGATTCCCTCTGATTGAGCGAATTTACTACGGTATCCCAAAAATAATCAGCCGCAGTATCGGCAGAAACTTCAAGTTGAACGGTATTATAAGGCCCATCAGCTTGAGGAGTTTTCCAAGCAGTCCAACTATCTCCATCAATACGCATTCTCATCTGATAACTCGGAGAACTATGCCATTCTATTTCAATCAAATACCAAACATCAGCGAGTAAATTGGATTTTACGGTAAACCAATCTGCTATCCCTTGGTCAAAAACATCTATTCTGTTTCCAAAAAATCTAAGGAGAATAGCATTTGCCTGCGTCACCGTTAAAAGATTAAACTGGCTTGAATCATCCGCATCAGAAACGCTCGATTTCCTCAAATAACAAGATATACTCCCATCAGAAATCGAAGTTCCAGTATTCGTTATATCAACATTTGTTATCCCGCTTACTGTAAATTTAATCGCTTTTGCTCCTGATTGGACTGTTGTCCCCTGAACATCAAATCCAGCATTTCCCGACCAACCTCCTTGTGCATTCAAATCCCCATCAGCGTAAGAATCAAAATTGTCTTGAAGTATGATAGCCATGCTTAGAAAACCAGCAATTATTTTCAAACTGTTTCATTTTTGCTGGCTAGTCAACATCTATGGAATACGATACCTGCAAATCAGAACCGTTATCCAATGCTTTCGCCGTGAAGTTCGTTGTCCTGCCAAGAATCCTTGCTGATGAAGCTGAAGTCGCAATCGCTACTTCCTTTACTGTATAAGAAGCAGTCGCACTAAAGGTATGCAAGAGCTTTGCCGTATCGTTGGTTGTATCCGTGGTTACCTGTGTAGCGGTTGCTCCCGCGGGCGATAAAGACCCAATAGAGATTACAGCCTTCAATGCTATATCTCCTACTACTGCTGCCGTTCCTGAAGTTCCCAACTGAATCGTGTCGAATACGGAAGCCCTTTGTCCGTTAATCAATCCTGCAACCTGGTCTATCCCCATGTTTGTAATTGTGTTGCTGAATGTTTCTTCAGACAACACCTTTCCAGTCTTTCGCTCAATCTGTCTTAACGTAACTATTCCTCTCACCGAAATTTGTTTTGCTCCTCTTAAATTCATTGTATTTTGTTTGTTTTATTATCGCGACCTTTAATACATTCCCTCATCGTTGGGCCGTATCCGTGGGTTTGAATCTGGATTCCTATGCCTTCTTGCATAAAATTCATTCATATCGGTTTCTACTTCTTTTAAGAGTATATTCAAAGAATTCACACTATTGAACATTTGCCTTCCCACCGCAAAATCCATACAAGCTCCAACAGGAAGAATTCGATGGAATTGTTTTGCAAAACCTGGCTCTTGAGTTGTAGCAGTTGCGTTGAACTGAATTACATCCCTTGAAACATATACTTTTAATCCATCTGTTAAGGTTACATATCCAGTCCCTGGGGCTGGATAAAGTACAAGCGATCTTCCTACTACATCATAACAAAGAGGCATACCAGAATCCTCATAGTATTCTGTTAAAGCAATATCAGGAATCTGGCTTTTATCAATCGGGTCAATAACAACATAATCTCCATCTTGGTTCTTCACTTCTACGCGTTCTAACTTTTGGGCAGAAGAAGGAAGCTCATAATCCTGTTGGTTAGCTACTAAGTCAGCAGTAGCAATGGGCAAAGTAGTCTGGTTGGTGTCATCAAACTCCCAATCGCCAACCATTTTCCATATCTTATTGGAAACTTGATTGTATCTATCGTTTATGAGGCGAGTAAATCGCTGCTTCAAATTACTGGAATCGGTAATTTGTCCATTGTTATACCCCAACAAATCTTCACACATTTGAAGCATCCCTGTTTTGGTACTCGTGTCCGAAAAACGCATTTAGGTTGGCATTAACGACTTATAAACATACGACAAATCCATTCCCACATAGTGTTTTGCAATATAATCCAAATGACAATATATCTTGTATCCTTTGTCTTGCGCTCTCTTGCAAAATGCTATATCCATTCCATACCTTCGGATTCCTTGTGAATCAAACACATCTGAAAATGGAGATTGTACTTCTTCTAAGACCTTTCTTGAAAGTATCATACATCCTGTTCCTACGGCATCCACCTCCACTAAGCCTTCATATCCTTGAAAATGTGCGGGTTGATACGTTCCCTCTCTATTTCTCATGAGTATTAGCGGAGCTACAGTGTTTTGCTGATAAATGAAGCATACGGGAGAGATAACATCTTTTTGGAAATCAACAAGATTTAATACGTTCTTTGGCGGTACAATATCAGAATCCACCATCATCAAATAATCAAACTCTTTTTTTAATAAAAATTCCTGTACTATTTTGTTTCTATTATTGGAAATTGGTTTCTCGTTCGGATAAGTTACAAATGTGTCATATTTCCCTTGGAATGGAAGATCATGAAGAAAAGCGGAAAGCTCGATACGAATTTCACCTTGATTAAGCACTGCTACAAAGATTTTCTTGTTCTTATTCATGAATACCAAATTGTTTAAGGATTTCTAATTTTTCAATGTCATTGAATTGTCTTCCCCGCTCTGGGTTGTTCCACGAGGTCGATATATTTCCTCCGTGCACTCCGCACATGTATCTTCTGTCAGACAACTGGATAGCATTAAACACTTTTGGTATGAACTCATGGCTTTCCAATCCTTCTATGTATTTTAGATGCTTCTCTGCATTAAAGAATGTCTCATAAGGATAAATAATCGTGTACTTGGAACATGATGTTTCTCTGTTCCATTCAGCTACCCTTTGATTCTCCATATCGAATACATATCCATTCAGATAGTACAATGCTTTTCTCTCTTTCGGCTCTTGAGCTTGTATCTCCGCTACTGCTTCTGCTGAAAACATATCATCTGAACCCAAATCTGTTTTGTACACCCAATCCGCCTGCCCTGTCTTTTCTTGAACCTCCTTTAAGGACTTCTCCATCCGTTCTTTCAAGGTATCGTTGTGCCAAGTTCCTCTATCATCCCACATCATTATACCATTAAATGTTAAGACGTATTCGATTCCCGCGTTTTCAATCGCTCTTTGAATTCTATGCGTTGTAGGGTTTTCTTTTTCCTCCGCACGAAACGAAATCCAAAGGACAAAATCTTTTTCAGTTTGGTTTTTAAGTGATTGTAAAACATACTTTTCAAATAAGTTAGCCCTATATTCATACCAACTATTCCCCTTAAACTCTTGAATTCCAAGTCCAGTAAAAGGAACATAAATTAAATGTATTTTCTTCATACCGGTAAAGTAAACACAAACCTCCAATCATCATTTGCTTCAGGAATTCCTGCTGCCCAATTAACTCTTTCAAAATCAGTATCTTGGGGAATATACCTTTTGAATTTGTCCTTATCCATATCGGAGATAATAATTGCCTTTTTAGTAACTCTCTTTAGTTCACTGATAGCCTCTTCTAACGAATTTGCATCAAAGAAGTAAAGAACCATATCAGCTATTGTTACATCCATGCTTTTATCTGGATAGGGCATATTGCGGATGTCAGCCACTTCAAACTTTATCTGCGGGAAAAGACCCTTAGCTTTTTTTATAAAATCTTCAACTGTATCGCAACCCCATAATTTCACATTGGGATATTCTTCAACCATCCATTCCAAGTTACCTCCCCAACAACAACCTGCCTCTAAAATGCTTTCAGGATTAAATTTCTTCACTCTGTCAAAGACTAACTTCCTGTGATTATGATATGGCCATTTTATATTTTCAGTATCCATTGCGGTCTATTACCTTCTTCTCCAGTTGGCTTGAATCCCATTCTCACCAGCCACTTTCCGAAAACTTCTCTTTCTGGGTCTGGCGTTGCGATTACTCCTATCTTATTTACCTTCTTTTGTTTTGCTACTTTTATCAATTCTTTTAAGAGTCCTTCTGCGATTCCCTTTCTACGCTCTTTCTCTTCCACGAAAATCTGATGTTGTTCAATGTAGTCATCTCTTGCTACATAATTCAAGTAACCTATCACTCGTCCGTCTTTTACCGCTTCAATCCGATTGTCTTCCGCATCCAGGACAAACATATCTTTTACTCCCACCCATGTTTGAACTCCAAACATGATTACAATCAGTTTTTATCTCTATTTCTACGTCAGCAGGTTTGCTCGTGTTTTCTTTTGGTTTGTTTTTTACTCCTTTAGGTCGAGCCATAATTTCGTATCTTATTACCACTCCCGTTTCATCAGTGGCGTAATAGTTATTCGGGAACAACCTTTGGAATATCTCAATGTCTTCTTTGTTGTCGCTTAGGTCATGCCATAAGCTATGATTTGCTAATCCATAGAACTCATCTTGATTTTCTTCCGTAATTCCCAGCTTTCCATAAACATCTTTTAGCATCCCCTCTATAATCTGTGCATTTTTGGTGAATACTTTGAACTTCGGTCTGTACCAATGGTCAGCATTTATCCCATCTTTGAATTTCTGAATCCCGATATATCCCTTGTGGTCTTGATACAAAATATGCTGGAGCCCAAACGAACAACCGACATCCACCACCATCTTATCTTTTGGAATTAACCGCGCTATTTTAATGTTTTCATCTACATAACAAGTATATCCATCTTCAGTTTTTACTCCCTTTTCTGCGATAATCTCCTGGGCATAATCCTCAAATTCCTTTTCAAATCCTTTAGCATAAAGGTAAAGCGACTCTATCTCTCGTATCATAATTCTTTAACCGTTTTTTTCAGATTATGTACGAATCCCATCCAAGGAAATTTATTCAGGCTTCCCTTAATAGACTTTCTGCCTTCGTGATTCCAATCTTTCGTGTCCTTTAGTTTTTCCATCAGTTTTTCCAGTTCTTCTTCTGTTTGATAGTTCCAAGTGTATGGGAACTTCATAAGCGATATACAGTATTGCCCCATTAAAAGTGCCTTCACTATCACCTCGCTTAACCCTTCGTGGGCATTTCCTCTAAATCCGCATTGATACTGACGTATTTCCTTGTTCAGCTGCTCATTTGGTATCTGCCCGTGAAAAAGTACATTTCTTGGTTTCTCCTCCATATTCCAGTCAAAAATTCCGTAAATGTGGAATGTGTAGGTTGGAAATTTTCTTGCCATCGCGTACATCATATCAACTCCATATTCTATCTCCCTCTCTGGATGAGCGCACATCCAAACATGAGGATCCACAGAATGGTTATACGCCAGTGGGAAACTATCCTCATTCTCCAAGAATGAAGGAACTACCTTAGCTTCAATACCAATCTTTTTAAGGTTTTCAGCTTCCACTTCAGTTTCACAATAATGCTTTGCGTCTGGATATAGTTTAAGTATTCTCTGCCATTCTAAATTATCTAAAGCATTTAAGATGTCAGAACCGCACCAAAATACGTTTACTTTCACTCCTTCAGGTAGGTAATACAATGCGTCATAATCATGTTTGGTATATAGTCCGAAGAAAAGCAAATCCTTATCTGTGTCATTATGCCCCTGCCACTCTTCCAACTTCCAAACTTCCTTTATCTTATCCTTGAAGTTCACTACGCTTAAACTTGTTCTAACTCGCATTGGATTTTGCAAGGTTATCTTTTATTACACTCAACATTTGTTCAACTCTTTTATCCCAAGTATGAAAAGATAAGACATAGTCCCTACCTTGTTGCGCGACTTGTTTCCTCTTTTCTGCGTTCTCTGGTTTCAAGAAGAAATCTAATGCTGCACCAAGTTCTTCTTCTAAGCTATACCCCACAAAGTGCGCTCCTTCATCAACCCCTGATTCTTTCAATCCATGCAATCTTGGATGGAGAAGAAATCCGCCGGAAGATAATACCCTATAAACATCATTATCCCAGTAAAAGTCATTCATTCCCCACTTTGGCACGAACACAATCTTCGCCGACTGGCATATATCATCAAAATCTTTTCCATCAAACATTCTAAACTTCTTCCCTAACGCTAACTTCAACTTTGATATTATTTCCTGCCTTCCACCGTATACCTTCCCTATAAACGCTACATCACAAGCTAAATCTTCCCTGTACTTACCAAGTTCTCTTTTATGCGTTCCTTCGTGAAGACAGTAAATGTTTTCCCATGTATGCCTTCTAACCCATGTATCATCATTCAGAAAAGCGTAATCTACAGAAGGAAGTATGGTAGCCATATATTCCTCTCCAAATCCTACAACTCTGTCCAAATACCACATCACCTTTTTACAGGGGATTTTCTCTAAAAGCTGGTATAACCCACTTAAACCCATATAGAAAGGAAGTTTTCCTATATCCTGTTCTATTCCTAAGTCCATACCTGCGTTGTGGAATAACAGCATATCTGATTTATTCGCCTGTTTTACCAATTCCCTTACGTCTCCTTTTTCAACATCAATTTCAATTACTTGATGTTTCTTTTTAAGAGCTTTGGAAATATGTCTTTCGGGATATTCCCCGTTAAACCTGCCGAAATATGTAATTCTCATACTAAACTTTTATTTTCAACAATTTCTCTTCAAGCATCTCTTTCTCTCCTTGATATAATAGTTGATTATCATATAGCTTATGATGATTAGGGCAAAGCCACATACATTCTTTTCCACCCTTGCATTTTGGAACCATATGACAACTTTCTAAATATCTATTAAATCCACAAATCGAACATTCTTGTTTTGCCTTTTTTATCTTTCTTTCAACACTTTGTTTCTTCTGAAGTTTACGATTATAGGCATACAATCTTTCTTTATGCTTTTCTATATATCTTTTCCTTTTAGCTTTAACTTTATCTGGATTATTCTTCTCCCAACGGCGATAATACTCTTTCGTATTCGTTACCATATTAAATTTTTAAGAACTGGACGTCATTCTGGACTTGGCTCAAGCAGAATGACTACAAGAGCCAAGTCGTCCAGCACCGTTACTTCTTATTGTACAGTTACCATCTTCACTCCTGCATTCTTGTCCAAGTCTGAAATACCATACGCTAGGTCTCCGATTACTCGGAACGCCTTTGCATCTGCGACTGGCATCGTAGCAAGCCGTGGGCCTACACCCATACCGTCAATGTTTCCGATAGCATACACAATGGCTCTCTTATGAACCAATGCGTTAATCTTGGCGGTCGATGGATATCCATCACCTCCAATACCGCTACCTGTTGGCACATTGAGGGATAGATACACTGGGTATCCATACAGATTTGCTACAGGGGAGAATCCATCGGAGATTACTGCTTTTCCGAAGATACTCGCATCGTAGTATTGATTCCTTCTCAACAGTTGCCCAAAGAATACGTTCGGATGGATGAAGAATGCCATATCCGGTTGCGGCATACTTCCTGAATGCGAGATTCTCACTGCTTCCTGAACAGTAGTATTGTTCATCGAAACTAACGATGTTCCAGTCCTAAAGTTCATGTTTCTCAAATCAGTAAGAATCGTAGCATCCAAGTTTTCTGCCAACCGGTAGGCAATATCCTCCCGAAGATACATATTCTGAAGGTTGTACTTAGAAGCAATCCTACCCCATTCAAAGTCTGAAAATTTCTTTGAAGAATACTTCCAGTTATTGATCGTTAGGGTAGTTCTTGTCTCTACAACAACGAAGTCAGAAATTGCTCCAGTGGTTGTCGTGAAAGACCCTACTGCTGGCCCTGTGGTAAGGGACGGCAATGTAATTGTGTCTCCGCCACCTTTCAGCTCATCTGAAAAGTTCATGAAGAATTGAGCTGCTGTCAATCTCTCCTTGAAGTACACTTTTACATAACTCGACCAAACCTCGGGTGCGAAGGGCCTATAATTCGTACCTCCTGCCATATGTTAAATCCCGCCTTCTCTTCCTTCTTTCTTCAAAAGTTCTTCCATCTGTTTTGCTACCTGCTGTTCAACTCTTCCTTCCTTAATCACCTTTTGAACATCCACATCACTTGTGGTGTTAAAGGGAGAAGAAGGTTCGGGCACTTTACTTTCTCTCGCGACCTTTTCCCGTGTTGACTGTATTGCAGCTTGAACCATTGAATCTTTTTCGGCCTTTAAGATACCGTCAATATCCTTAGTAGAAGCGTTCCGAATAATGAATTCGGTCTCCTCTTCGGAATAATTGTTCAGTGCCTTGCCGAGACGGACTACTTCCAACGGGTCATTAGTGGTAATCCATTCTTCTGGCTCATTCCCTTTAGATTTAAGCTGTTTTTCAAGAGTTCCAACTTTCTTTCTAAAGTGCTCTTTTTGCGCGAGAGCTGACTGCAATTCCTTTGATTTTTCCTCTGGCTTTTCTGCCGCAGGAGTTTCTGGGATCTCCTCCCCGTTTGGATTTTCAGGAGTTTCCTCTCCCCCCAATTCAGGAGTTGGGGTCTCCAATTCGTTATCCATTTTTACAAGTTTAGTCTTGATTTCATTGGCTTTTTACAGGGCGTTTTGTGCCCAAACGACTTTTTAATTTACTACTATCCAATTTCTGCCATCATATACTTTTATCGTTTTATCCTGCCAATCTTTATTGATGTACATTTTTAACCTTAGCGGTTTCCAATCAAACCCATTCCACACATTTATCTTCACTATTTTCGGTCTTGCCCAGATTTTCCACCACGGGAATCCTCCTTCTTCTGTGGGTGGGATTGCTATCGTAATCTCCTGAACACTGGTAGAACTCTCTAGCACTATGCTATCTATTTTGCTTAAGATATATCGTGGAACAAATGTTGTTACGCTTTCTACCAAAGCAAGTGTTTCTATTATTGCTATGCTTACTGCCTCACCAATCTTGGTTATCGAAAATGATTCTTGCAAAGATATGCTCTCTAAGGCAGTAAGAGTGCGCCGTATTAGCGAAACGGCAGAACTTTCCACGAGAGCAATCGTCTCGCTTGCCTGAATTATTCGTCTCTTAATAGTCGCAGTGATACTATCTACTAAAGCAATCGTCTCACTAACTGCCACGGTAAATCTTTTTATTGCTAACGATGCTGTTTCCACTAAAGTTATACTCTCCAACTTCGTAATTACTCCTCTTAAAAATCTGACTGCGAAACTCTCTACTAAAGATATTGTTTCTAATGCGCTTATTAGATGTCTTTTAAGCGTTGCCACAATGCTGTCTGACAGACTTACTATTTCTGTTGCAGTTATAAAAAGAAACTGTTTGAACGAAATCGTTTCCGATAAAGCGAGAGTATTTGTTGTTGAATAACGCCAGCGGGCTGGAGCAGACATAATTTGGGATAAAGCGATAGCTTCCGTGGAAGTAATTGTTTGTGCTCCCGCAGCCTCTGGCCCTCCATACCCTCGAATATAGAAATCAAGGTTTGCAGTGTCAATATAATACTCGAGGACTTGCGCTACATCCATTGAAACGACCAATACTCTTGTCTGACCTGCAATTACCCATGGAGTCCCAGATGAAGTTAAATCAAGCGTAGAACCATTCTCTCTTAATAGAGCGTTGGTATTTACCCCAACTGATGTCATCTCAATAATCACATAGTCTGCGGTAGCGGAAGTATTCGCGGTTAAATCCAAGTCTGTCCACGCTCCTGTGGTTGCTTGGCTTACATTTGTAGCATTTGCGACATTCGTATGTCCCGTAGCACCAGAAGCAATATATCCTGTTACATAAATCCTCCCTGTCGTAGCTTCTCTAAAGCCATCAAATTCCCCAGAGACATTTAATCCCGTTACTGCACTTGTTCCACCTTTTATATCTAAATCCCAGTTTGCTTGCCTCGCGTCAGTAGAATCTCCGTGGCGTACCGCAACCTGAAGAATTGTTGTTGTACTTGTATTGATAAGATGGTTCATTACTGCTACGGCAGTATCTGGAACGCTCGCTGAATTGATTGTTTGCCAAGAACCCGCAGTCGGAGAAACATCAACCCAGGGATCTAAACCAACCACATCTGAATCTGTTTCGGCTATTAAATACACATTTGCTATTGCTTCATCAGATTTAAGCTCAAATATGCCATTCGCGTCCAAAGCCACCCACACATACGCAGCGGAACTTTCTGCCGCTACATCAAAAAGTATATCCTGCGTTGAACCATTCTTCCTTATCCCAACAGTAGGATTCGAAGAAGCGTTAGTATCCAAAAACAGCTGTACCATCGTGGCTCCTGCCGCTACCGTTCCTGAAACATCAATGTCCTGATAACTGCTATTAGCTGTATATGCTATATCAACCCAGTTCGTATATGGTTTTACGATACCTCTAGCCATTTAAAGTTTCCTCATAATTATATAAACTATCTGCAACATTCTCTAAAGTACATTGAGGTTTTTTTGCTGCTAAGTTAACCCCAACTGAATCCATCACTAAATTTCTTATAGTGCTATCCATCTGTTGCGCTGTAATACCTTTTTTGTAAATAGAAAATACTGCGGGTTTGATATTCCCGTATGTTGTCTTATATTTATTTACAAGCCAACGAATCTGCCTTTTCCTTGAAGCTAAAGCGTCAGCTCCAAACAAAATAATTTTGTTTTCCCCTTTTTTCTCTCCATTGTATTTTGGCAAACCAGTTAGTTCGTCAATATCCGAATACCAATCCATATCTGGGTCTGCACTTTCTTTTGCGAGAAAATATGAATGTACAGCAGATAAAATCCCAGAAATACTAACGTACTCCTCTTGAGTTAGCGTATCCCCTCCCCAAAGCGGAGCAAGTTTCCTCAACTCCTCTTCTCTGAAACGGAATACAGCATCTATTTTATCTGAAATTGCTCTGTTTTTCATTTATACAGTTACCCAAATATCTCCAGTTTCAGGCGACATTGGTTCTATTGTGCTTACGGTAATCTTTGGAATATCGCCTTGTCTTTCTTGCAATACCTCGACTTTCTTTTCTAAATTCTTTTTTGTATTCTCCAACTCTTTTTTCATATCTTTTTCAAATTCTTTCATTCTTCTTTCGTGCATCATAAATGCTCTCCCTATCAAATCTTCTGCTTCCTCCTTAGTAAAATGTTGGACGGCAATATGCTCTAAAATCTTTCTCTCTTGAGCTGGAGTGAAGGGACTTTTCCCAGGTTTTCCTTCCTCTCCCTTTTCTCCTCGTTCCCCTTTTTCACCCTTATCTCCCTTATCGCCCTTTTCTCCAAACAATTCCTTAACAAAAGATTGCAACTTTTCTTTCTTCTCGCGCTTTCTTTCACCCTCAAAACTCTCAAATTCCTCTACACTAATTCCTCTGCGGTTCAAAAGTTCTACTCTCGCCTGTTGCAGAAAATCCTGGAACTCTTGAGAAGCAATCACTATCCCCTGTTCCAAAGCCTCCTCCTCCATCTTCTGAAGGATTTTATCAATCTGCCGCTTCAACTCTTTATATTCACGGATTGTCATTTCTTTTTCTTCTTTGGTTTTGGGTATGAATGTTTTGACATATTACACCTTCTTAAATACTCTTTTTTTAGTTTTCACTTCGCCGGCGAAACTCTTCCCTCCCATAAAGCAGATATGCATATACTTCCCTTTTCCGAGAGTTTTTGTTCTTATGCGACCCCCCCTATTTGCACACTTCTCAAAGGCTTCTGGCATATTATGCGGTATAACCTTCCGTAACTATTACCTTGATAGCTGTCACCGTGTTGTTAATCCCCGTGATAGAACCTCTCCAAAGCCTTTCTCTGTCCGTTTCCCAAGACTGACCTCTATCCAGAAAAATTCCCGATGTCTTAAATGCTGGTTCTCCAAGCCATATAGTCAATCTTGACCTTGTACTTGAATCTGGATTTGTAACTCTGGCATAAATCCTAGTAGAATTTGCGGCTAAAATTGTGCCAGAAGAAGTTGTTGAAAGCGTTACCGCAGTGGTAGCGAATGTGTTAAATTCATAACCACCTTTTGTTGGATATTCCATAATAATTGTTTGATTTGTTATCGACCTATATCCCCGTGTCTTTTATTGGCTCTTTTTCGTTAGTGATAATTCCAATATCCGTAATCCATCTCTTGAACTCTATAACCAACTCCCGTATCTTTTCACGCTCTTCTGGCTTTTCTTCCAACACCATATCTTCTTTCAACTCCTCAATCCTTGCCCGAAAAATCTTAGACAGTGTTTCCTTGTGTGCTTTTAAGAAATCTTCTTCACTGTTGGTGAGCTTCATACTGACATTGGAAATGTTGCTTGTGATGAAGATGCCATTTGTTGCGGACGGGCTATAGACCCTCCCATTTCTGCCATCCCTCCAATAGCTTCTTCCGGCGACTGCACATCCTGGGATTCAAAGTCTATCGGAGAAAATCCTGCCAAATCAATCATCTTGTAAAAGACTTTTCTTGTTCTCGGCTCCCGCAGAATCGTTGGGTTAGAACCTATAATCTGCAGTATCGTCTGGAGCGTTGTGAGACGAGCGGAAACATCAATCTGTTCATTCGTCAAAATAATATCTATCTTGTACTTCAAATCCTTATAGTAATCTTTTGGGATTTCAATTTCTTTTAATTTACCGATACTTTCTTTCTCGATAGATTTGAACAGTTCCGATTCCTGTACGGAAGGAATCCGCATATTGTTGGCGATGTATCTCAGGATTGATTTGTTTGTCCTATTCGTCAATAATAACCCTCTCAACCTATCGAGTTCTTCTTCTTCAAACTCTCCACGGAGCATCAAACTATGCACATTCTTTTTTTGCTTTTTGAACTCTGGCAAAACCCAATCATAGAGAATATCTTTTAAGAACATTCCCAATTCCTCTCTTTTAAGGTCGAAGTATTGAGTCGCAAGGTTCGTCTGCAACACTGATGTGCCAAGAGGAGTCCCCGCAGGCGGACGTTCTCCCTTCATCTGGTTGTAAGAAAACGTAAGCTCTTGTATATGCTTGTCCCATTTGTTGTCCAACCAGTTATAGGCAGGCAGATTACGCTCTTCTACCGAAATTGGTGTGATTTCCGATAATACAGTCAAAACTTCTCCATTTTCTATCTGGTTAATAAGGTTTCGAGCCGTAGTATCGTCTTTTGTCTGGAAAATGTGCTTTGAAGACCATCTCTGACCGCTTCTCATCCAGTATTCTTGCTGGTTCTTGGCTATTTGCGCCTCAAACAAGCGCTCTGGCTGCCCCCTGCCCATAGCACGTCCTGGAATGTTGTCCCATTTCACTTCTTTGTACAAATCTTCTCGGTTTATGTTGTCAAAAAACATTATGTCCTTATCTTTTCCGCCTTCTGGTAAGATATAGTAGTTGTAGGAAGAGCCTACATCTCCGTGGCACTCCAAGACTTTCACAAATCCTTCGTCTTCGTACTCCTCGATGACTTTTTCCACTTTGTCCCACCCCTGTTGGTGCAACTGATAAGGAGTGTACTTGTGTTCTTCAATAATTAAATCAGAAGCTAGTATAGAAATAGCGTCTGGTTGGTTCCGTATGTTCTTAATGGGCACCAAATGGACTGAATTCTTAGCTTTTTTCGCCAATAAGTGCCCATACTTTGGATACACTAACACAATTTGGTTCAAAAACTGTCCGAATCTCTGCCCCGTACTGTTTTTCTGGTCTTTCATCCAGATTTTCAGGTCTTTTCCCATCATCCATGCCGGATAAAAACTTTGTCCGTCCTCGGCGATTATCCTGATATCTTTGGTGTCAAAATCAATCATCTTTGCCGACACTTCTGTCGGAGGAGTAATCACGTTGAAAAACGCTTTTTTAAATCCCGTACTGTCGTTTCCCGAATCCCGAAATCGGTTCATCCAGTAAAAGTCAATCAACTCTAAAATGTCCCGTTGCTTGCGTGCAAAAGTAGGGTTGGTTTCAACCTGAACTTGGTCATATATCTGCAGCTTCTTATTTATTGTCTCTGAAATTTCAGCCATTTAGATGAAACTTTCCACTGTCGTCCGATTTACTTTTTCAAGCTGTCTTTGGAGCGGACTCTTAACCGTAGCTTTCCCATGAAGTCCCCATACTGCAAGCAAGAAAGCGGTAGCCATGTCGTCATGCAATCCGTGAGGAGCCCCATACGTTACGTTCCCGCTATCCGTCAAGTTATACCCATACGCAGACAATTCCATTACCAGAGGGACTCCCGAAATCTCGTCTGGGGGGATGAATACTTTTTTCTGTTCAATGAACACAATCCCTTTCTCAACTAACGCCGCTTTGGATTTCCCAGAAAACTTGTAATCGGTGATGACGAACAGCCCTTCTCTCATCAAATCATCACATATGGGCTCTCCCACTGCGGTAGAATCAATGATAATCCTTGCGTTGTTGTACCTCTGTGCCACCCCTTTGATTCTTGGCTTTTGCAAATTGTACAAAATATCCTTGGAGCGTTCCGCATACACCACGTTGTTGTTGAAAGCGTCTATCACGCAGAGAGCCATGTAATCCTCATGCTTCCCTACGTCCACCCCCATCACATATTTATGGTCTTTTTTCACATCCGCCAGGGAATCGTCTTTCACAATCTCATGCACCGTGGAGAACACCGATGCGGCATCAGGCAAGAAAGAAGCAAGGTAGTTCTGTTTGTACACCTGCGAAGGGAGTTCTTTCTCCAATTCCTTTACTCTTGCAGGATTCTCTATCGTAGGGTTATCCAATGTCGTAAAATTAAAAGCCGAACCTTGCAACTTCGCTTTCTCGTACTCTCTCCAAAACCAGTTCTGCCCGAACGGAGTGGATATGAAGATTATCTTTCCATCCCGCGAAATGAGGCGAGCGGACAAATACGTCTCCCATATGTCTTTTGTGGTAATTGCGGCTTCATCGAACACAACCAAGTCCAATTCTTCTCCTAACAAAGAATGTGGTTCTGTCGCGGACTTCCCCTGAATCCATATCCCTTCCGACACCTTAATCTGCGGTATGGGCCTATAAGAAATTCTGTTGGATGCGTCAGGATCAACAAGCAAGTACCACTTTACAATGTACGAAAACACCTTCTGGGTAAGCTCGTATGTGGGAGCAACAATCCAAATCTTTACGCTGTCCCGTTTTCTTTCTTTTATCGCCTCAATTCCTTCCAAAAAAGTTTTAAGAGCTATATACGCGGATACGCTCGATTTCCCCCATCTTACCCCTGCAGCGATGACAATCTTTTCCGCTCCGCCCTTGTAACAATCCAATATCTTTTGCTGGTTTTTATGCGGTTTCCAGCCGATAAATTTCTGGAGATTTTCGTCATAAATCATGCTTGCATATTCTATCTTCGTAATTTACCTTGAGCCGAAATTCGTAGCTCTTTTTGCAGATATCGCAGACACTCCTTCCATTTCCCGAACCTTGGTATGTTTTTGAAGATGGCATAAATACTCTCTTCCACATTCCCATTGGCTCAAACGCCGGGGCTATGTGCCTGGGAACTGGGATTTTCATGCTGGTTCGTAAATCCCTTTTTTCTCATTAAATACCAATCTTTTCTTTGTTATAACCTTATCCTCTTCTTGAGGAGTTGTTATAACGTTTTCGGGCTGTTTTGTTATAACTTCCTCTGCTTTTTCTTCTAATGTTATAACACATAACTCGATTTCTTCTCCTGGGGTGAATAATGTTATAACATCTTTTGGCAATATCACCCCATAGCTATTCCCTATTCTTCGCAGTTTAGCCTTTATCTTTGTCATTGCTGAAATTTTCCTGTAGGGATGGTATATCGTAATTTCTCCGACTCTGACTGCCCTATCCCCACCCCCCTTATCCCTTTTCCCCCTTTAAATAAGATTATTTCTGCCTTATTACGTCGCAAAATAACTGTTGTGCGACATTTCAAACTGGCTTTTGTCTCCCTCTATTGAGTGCGTTTGTATTTTCCTTCTCCGTCAATACCTATGCCAATCATTTATTCTATTCTACCTACTCTATCCATTCTCTTTCAGATATCTTGTATCCCCCTATTCTCACCATTAAACGGAGGAGTACTTAACTGCTGGATATTCTGGAATAGTCCTACCACTTTAGGGCCGTGTTTTGGCCATCTATCTTTTAGAGTAATGATATTCTTCCCCGCTTCCATTGCCACTCGCTTGTCTGCTCCGTTTACAGCCCAGTTATACCAACGATCCGTTATTAAAGTATCATCATACGAGGCAAGATGCGCTTTGAATCCCTTGCTATTTAAAACAGAAGCAGGTTTTAAAGCGATACTTTTTGAATAACCCGCTTCTCGCAAAACTTTACCCGCAGAAACTCGCCCACCTTCTTGCAAATAATGAGCTAAAATATCGGCTGCTTTTTTCTGACGAATTGTTGACATATATGCTCGGATATTTTCAGAGAAAAAACCCGCCTATATGGTGGGTTAATCTTGCGCCCATAAGCCGCTCAATGCGCGGCATTATTCACTTGTCATCTCTATTATATCATCTGTGGAAAACTCTTGTCAAGTCGCTTTATTCTTCCCCTATTGACACGAATTGCATGGTCTGCTATCATGGAAATATGAGAAAAAAATGTTTCAACCACATTCATCCAAATAGCAACAGAATATGGTGGCTTGTTGGAATTATGGCAGCGTTGGCCTTTCTTCTCACAGGATTGCAAAATTGCGCGCCATTGCATTGCTAGCTCTTGCCCCTTGTCTCTATTCTATCACCGGATAGAGGCAAGCGCAAGGGGTAGATAAATCCCCTAAATGATGTAGCTGGTAGTACATTGACAATTTAATGACAGAAAATGAAATATACACCGAAAAGAAAAACGGGCTAACCATCAAAATCTTCCAAGACGATAACCCACAATCACCCGAAGAATGGGGAGATGATAGCTTGTTTCTTGTTGCGGACCATCGAGACTTTTATGTAAAGCCTCCAAAAAACAGCACCACAGAAAGCGTAGTCAAGGACTACAACAAAACTCATCACGTCTTCGGACTTGAAGCGTACATCCATAGTGGCGTAGTGCTCGCCTTATCCAGGGAGGGTAACTTCCCCGATAGACAATGGGATGTATCGCAGCTAGGCGCAGTATTCGTAGGCAAGAAAGACTATCCGGCAAAAGCACAAGCAAGAAAAGCCGCGCTAGGCTTGATAGAAAGCTGGAACGATGCTCTTGCTGGCAACGTATACGGATATGTTGTTGAAGACGAAAGAAAAGAGCATATAGACTCATGCTGGGGATTCTATGGAGATTACGACAAAAGCGGAATACTCGATCAAGCTCGTTTATCTCTCAAGCAAGCAAGCACGAAAGAGGAAAATAGAAAACGTGCTGAAGCATACAAGAAAGATGATATACAAAGGGCCGAAAACCTTGTAAAACCTTATGGTATGCAAATAGCATGAAACTGTACGCTACCATCACAAGCGAGCGAGCAAGCAAGGGACAGGGAGGGAATGAATATATCCGTGTAGAATTGCGACAGGCTAAAAATACACCTGTTGAATACTACATAGATTATGACTCAAAAGGGATCCTAGTGATGGGTTCAACCTACAACACATTACTAGAAAAAGGAGAACCAAAAGGCGAACAGCAAAAAGGCGAGGAGTGTGGAAATTGTGGCAGACCTGCAACGCAAAGCATCGGAGAAAGTATGAACCGATGCGACAGGTGCACCAATCTCTAAAAGCCAAAAAGCAAAAAGCCGTATTTACTACCAGAAATGCGGTTTTTTGTTATAGGAAAAAACCGATAGCAAGGCTGGTAGAAAATAGAAAATCGCAAACCTACCGATAACTACGAGCAGTCGAATAATTAGTCTAAATATCAGGGAACAAAATGATAGAAAATAGAAAATCGCAAAATGAGTTCTACGCTTTCCTCTGTGATAAAAAGAACTGGAGGCCACCCTCATACTCTCAAATGAGAGCGTTTTTGGGAGTAAAAAGCAATCAAACAATCATAGAACGGATAGCTCGCCTCAAAAAATCAGGGAAGAAAATCAAGATTTAGTATTGCAAACAAGTCTTTTCCTGCTCAACCAACTTCCCTCCGAAACCTCTCTTAAACAGGGAGGTATTTGGTTTGTTAGCCCCGCACAAATCCATTTGCTTTACACCCTGCTCATTAAAATCCTGCATTGCTTTCCATAGAATAGCGGATGGAGCACCATCGTTCTGTGTCTTATCTCTACCCGCTAAAAGGTAATAGACGGTATCATCTTTCACCTCAAACATAGCGGCGGCTGTTTCTGTGCGATAAATTACGCAATTTCGTTCTAAAAAAACTCTCTTAATGTACTCAAAATCAATCTTCCTATCAGGACGAGAAATGCGATGGAAGTAATCGAGCTTATCAAGAAAATTATCAGCAACCACCTTCTTTCCGCTTTTGTTAAACTTGGTAATTTCATATTTTGTTCTTTTTTCAAATCGTTTCCACGTTTCTTTTAAATTACTTATATCTACGATATATGTTTTTCTCATGCAGAAAATCGGTTATATGGCTCTTCAACAAATCGCAGTTCCGTAAAATGCAGTGGCCACCTATTCTCTTCTGCAAGGGCTGGAGTACGGGTCTTTGATACTCTTCATATCCCAATTTTTTGTATCCGTCGTTATAGGTTTGGTTTGCTAAAGTGTACACTTCGGCAAATGGGACTTTGTACCTTTTGCACAACATTTCCACTTCTTTTGCAAATTCTATACACCATCCGTAATATGCCGTATCCAATAGTTTAAGCAATTCTGTAGTTTCTGATTTCCTGCATAAATATACTCTAAGCCCTAATCTGCGGAAATAGTCGGCAACCTCATCCGCATTTTCTCCTCCTATAAACTTCACGAATGTCCGTATCCCTTGCTCCATATTTGGATGTACTCCGCGGATAGGAGAATGAATTGCTCCCAACTTTCTTGAAGTCCCTACTGGTACAGTGCTATGGATTACCGTATATTTTGGTTTGTACTTTCTTTGGTATTTCCTCACCTCTTTCTCAAAATCTTTCGAATACCCAAAACAAATGTGGATTATATCAAATGTACCTTCAAAGCCCTCCTTGTCCGTAATCGCACCCCCAATAATTCTCCACAAAGAACCTCCAACTTGCCCGTTTCCGATTATTAAGCTATCCATACGCCTGTTCCAAATACCTATACATCTTCGTGCCAAAGGGTATATGACTTTCATACCGCTTTACTTCTTCGGGCGTTATCTCTCCCAAAGCCAATTTAATAGCAAGGTAGGGCATATTCCAATCAAAGTATGGCACAGCTCCAGCTATTCTTGGATTGATTTCTAAAAGTTTCCCTCCCATAAACTGAATAACTGAAAGATATTGAAACGGGATTTCTTTTACAATTTTCTCTATCTGTTCTCTCAAATATGGTCTATCTACTATCGTTCCTTCCACTAAAGTCCCTCCATACGTTCGTTCCCGTATTTTGAATATCGTTAGCAAAACCTCTCGGTTATACGAAAGAACATCTACGTCTATTTCTTCTCCCGATAATTTCTCCATTACCAAACAATTCTTCTGCCTGAATACCTCTACTTCCCGTCCGCCCTTACCTATAGTTGATTTCACCACAAAGCCATCATAAGAATAAAAATAACTTGGTAAGGGTACAATTCCCGATAATCTTTGATATGTCTTAAATTTATCTAAAGTTATTTCAGAAGTAGCAGTACTTGAAACCATTATCTCCGCCTTGAATTCCTTGCGATGAAAAGCTAATTGGTATATATCATACGAAGAAGCCGGAAGGATCACATCTACATTTTCTTTACTGCAAATCTGTTTAATGGCTGGAATAAACTCTGGGTCTTTTCCGCCTGGAACTTCATAGAATCTATCACAATACCGTCTTGCAGTGGAGTTTGAATTTATATCCGTACCGATTACCCTTATTTGCCGCTCTTTATTATTCTTCAAATTTTCAACAAGCGTATTTGCTCCAAAATATCCTGCGGCAGTTAAAAGAACTGTAATATCTTTCATTTCTGTTTTCTCTGTTCCTTGAAAACTCTTTTAATCTCTTTTAGCAAATTAGGATTTTCATTCAAAAACCTTAAATGTCTTTCCCATTTCTCAATAAGATAAAACATAATATAGGCAATCTGTTTTTTCTTCCCAACCCCATCTTCTATATTTTCATACATTCTTATAAAGTATTGAATCTTTGTTTTCGCTATATTCCACCAATACTCAAAATCTGGGTCATTTTTTACATAATCAACTAAAAGATTAACAATCTTTTCATTTAACGCTGGCTGACGTAATGGCTTACTCATAACACTTGCGATATACCCTCAAACACTTCACAATATCTCTTGGTTATCTTTTCTCCATTGGCAATCAAATGAGCTTTCCTTATCTCAAGATTGTAGTAAGGACGCTCTTTCTGGGATACAAACTGGGCTATTGCTTTTAGTTTCTTCTCTACATTTCTCTCCCGTAGGGGCACGAAAATATCAGATGAAAAGTTTCTTGTGTTCCATGGAAGGTCATATCCCCAAATTGAATGATGCTTGAATGCTCGAAACGCCTCTTGCCTAACTACATTATGGTCTTGGTGAGTATCGGCAGTACTATGGCATAACACAAGCTCTGGCTGTAATTCTTTCCTTAATTGCAACATCCACTCTAAAATTGCTTGCCTATGTTCAGTGAAATGCCTCACTGGAAAATCTTGCTTTATTATCTTTTCATTCCCCAACCCTAATTCAACTAAAGCATTCTCTATCTCTCCATCTTCAAAACCCTGTCCATTGGGAGCGAAGATTGCGTAAGTTACATCTCGTCCTTCTTCTACGAATCGGGATATGGTAGCTCCTGCGCCAAGTAATCCGTCATCAGAATGTGGAGAAAGAATCAAAACTTTATTCATAACTTATTTTTGTTTTCCATATAATCATAAATAACATTTGCAAGAATTTTCTGAATAATTAACGCTTCCCCTAACTGCTATTTCTATATCATCATTATGAATAGCTGGCTGTTCAGACCAACTTCCATGTATTTCTCCATTGTCAAATGTTGCCCAACTAATTTTATGAAAACTATTCATACACGCTTAACGTTAAAACTTCTTTTGTCGCTTGCTCAGCCACTGGAAAGTCACCTTCCTTATACCCCAGATACTCAAATACGGGCAAAGTATGAAGCGGTTTAGTGTAATATGTCTTCACGTCTAATCCTTGCTTTTCCAATAGCTCAAGCATTGTATCCCTATTGCTTACGCGGAAAGTTTTTAATCTCTTAAACGGCTTGCCAAAATGCCGCAATTTTACTCTCAATACCGAGGCTTGTATCTCGTCCAGCCGAGAGTTAAACCCAAGCAAAACATTATGGTATTTTCCTACCGCTCCTTTTGACAAATCCGCCCCGTGATTTCTCAAACTCCGCAGTTTTTCCGCTAATTTCTTATCGTCAGTTAATATCGCTCCGCCATCTCCCCAAGCTCCCAACGCTTTAGAAGGATGAAAACTAAA
>Ga0208957_1000520_pt1 | contig 30071 bp, 37 predicted proteins | sample RifOxyA1_FD_184029 | JGI IMG/M metagenome (GOLD analysis project Ga0208957, IMG submission 184029) | Groundwater microbial communities from Rifle, Colorado - Rifle Oxygen_injection A1 (SPAdes) | ecosystem: Environmental > Aquatic > Deep subsurface > Groundwater | place: Rifle, Colorado, United... | reverse complement strand
CCCCCGACAACACGCGAAAATCCTCCGCATCACCGTCGCGGTCAACCCATGCCTGCGCGACCGCCTCGAGCAGCGCATCACTTCGAGTCGTCATATCTCCCCCTGTAGTTCACCACCTCCCGGGCTTGCTCCTCGGTCAAGTGATAGTCGCGCCCCTGACGCACTATCCCGAGCCTCGCGCACCTCCATTGGATCGTGCGCCGCGGGATGCCCGTAGACCTCGCTATCTCTGTCGATGTAGTCATGCCATGTATTCCGCGACCCGGATCGCTCCGGGTTTCGCCCTTCCGGACTCGTCAGGCGGTGATTCCGAGCTGCGCGGCCGTCGCGCGGATATCCTCGGCGGTCGCGACCGAGCACAAACTCGAGTCGCGGTCTTCCCACAGGTATTTGCTGTCCCACCCCGCGCCCGCATCGATGATGCGGTAGCCGTATGCGCCTTCGTTGATGCGCTCGATGATGAGCTCGATGTCGGTCGCGGGAGTCACCGTGAGCTCGCCGGCAGAGACTTCACACGCTTCGGCATAGTCGCGGTACCCCGCATCGCGCGCCATCGCATCGAGCGCGGCTTCTCTCGTCTCACCCTCATAGACCCCGAGTTCCACGCCGCTCACGCGGTTTTCGATCGACCATTTCTTCATCATCATCTAGTCCTCCATCGGGATAGATACGGTGACGCGCACTTTCGGAGCCGGATGCGCTGCTTTGTACGCCGCTTGCTCGGCCGCGACCCCTGCGTATCTCCGCTCAGCCAGCACGAATCCGACCCGCCCGTCTCTGCCCATACCGGTCCACTGAGCGTCGCCAAACTCCGCATACTGGTATGCATATGCGGAGGCCTTGATCTCCTCGTCGGAGCGAGGGGTGATCGCCGCAGCCGCGCACACGGCCTCGTAGTCTTCTCGGCCCCAAGGGGTCTTGCGGTCTTTGAGCGCGCCGAGCTGATACTCGGGGTCCCATATGGCGCTGATCGGTTCGGACACCCCATATTCTTTCGTAGCTACCATCGTCGTCATCTTGTCTCTCCTCATCCTCTTGATATATACAGTTTACGCCGTGGCGCAACTAATGTCAAGGGAAATCGCACGATATTTGCGCGAAACCGCGCGAAATTTGTGCGAAACTGCGAAAAAACTACTACACAGGTGTTGGGCAAAAGAAAGCCCCCGGTGATGCCTCCGGGGGCAGGAGGGAGAGAAAAACAGGAGGAGCGCGACGCGCTCGATAGCAAGATACCACGCCCGAGCGCGGTTGTCTACTCGGCCACGACGCCTACGGTTACGCCTGTGCCGACGCCCGCGAGGAAGGCGAGTACGGCATCACGGATGCGTTTCCCCGCCATCGCCCGGAGCTCCCGGGACAAATCGTCCGATGTCTGCCGCAACAGCGTCGAGGTCGACTCCAAGCCCGCGGAGTGAGTCTTCCAGTCCTGTAGCGTACTCGATAAGCTCTCGATTTCGGACTGCGAGCTCGCCTGCAACTGCCTGAGCGTCGATAAGGCGTTCTCCAAGGAGAAGATTGTTTCGCCCGAGGAAACGAGCTTGCTCTTCAACTCGGCGATAGTCTGTGCGTAGTTCCGCAGCGATGCGGCCGATGCTTTCAGCGAGGCTTGCCATTCTTTCAGCTTCGCGACGGGCACCTGCACTGTCGGCTCGTCCGCCTTCAGCTCCGAGGATGTAAGCGCCCACGAGGAGGCCGCACAGAATAGCAGCAGCGATAGCGTAGCCCGAAACCTTCCGCACATCATGCCCCCTCGCACAATCGCAACCAGAACCGATCCCACGCGTCGCTGTTCTCTACCCACCACTTCGGGCAGATTTTCCCCGTCACGTCGAAGTGACGCACGTTGAGATCGGGCGGCACCCGGTACTCGCGCATGAGATGCAGCCCGAGCCACACCGCCGCCTCGAAGGTCTGCTTGGTAAACTCGCCCATTGCGTCCGGGTGACATAGCTCGACCCCGATGAACGCGCCGTTCGCCGAGTGGTGGATATCTTCGTTGGTCGTATGCTGAGGGTACGTCCGACGCATCCATGGCGTGTAGCTCGTCGCCCCACAGTGGTAGGCGATCTCTGCCGGCGGGATGACCTCAAGGATGCCCCCGTGTATCCCGATGATGTAGTGCGCCGATGCGTAGGTGTCGGGCTTCGCGTCGGTCGGATCTTGCTTGCCGAGGAGCTCGAAGTACCGCGCTACCTCGTCTTTCGCTTGCCCCGCCTTGCCTACCCAATGCCACACGATGCCGTTGGTCACCAGGCGCTCGATCCCCGGTCGCGCGAACCGGCCCACGGGTAGATGCCGCTCGGTGATCATAGCTCAATCATTTCCTGCAACTTCGACAAGACGGTCTGCCAGAAGAAGCCCATGAGTAGCGCCTGCTTCGAGATCCGCCGCAAGATCTTCGTGCGCTTCTCAGGCGTGATCGACGACGGGAGCGGCTCGTTGTCGGTGAAGATCGTGAACATCAAGGCAATCCCCACCGCGAACCCGAGGAAGGCGAGGGACACCCCGGACAGGTCAAGCCGCTCCCCGGTGAGATCCAACGCCTTGTATGCAAGCACCCCGAGGAGGCAACTGATAAATTGCCGCACCTCCGCGCGCACGCCGTCCCACCATGCTGTGAGCTTGCTCATTGATCGCCCCGGAGTATCAGCGTGATCACAAGCGTCACGAGTTGCACAAGCACCACCCCGGCGATACCCCATAATCGGTTATTCATCGAGGCGACCTGATGTGATAGCCCGTTGATCACTACGCCTCGAAGCTCGGCAATCCCCTCCCCGTTGGCAACCGTGGCCTTGCGAAGCTCTGATAGTTGTTCCCCCATTGCGCCAAACTCCCCCTCGCAATGGAGTCTATACATAGCGCTCGCCTCGGGTGTATCGGGTTTTTTCCGGCTCGCCATCGGGTTATCCCTGAGCCTTCTTGATGAGCACGGCTACGATATCGGCCTGCCGTGTCACTATGCACTCCGGGCATGCGTCGGTTCCCGATGAGTCAAACGGAGTAAACTCGCGCCCGTTGTTGTCGATGAGCACCGAAGGCACCGAGAACTCGTAGCACGTCTTCATCGCCTCCGCCCCGCAGATATCGCAAACCCGTTTCATGGCCATGCAAGTCCTCCTAATCTATCGGCCTCGGCTTCCCATGGGAGCGAATGGTATGCTGCTACCGAAGTCGCTTCTCCAGTAATAGCAGCAATTCCGATTTTCCCCCAAAATACAAGAAGCGATGGGAGTACCACCGTCGAGTAATATGCCGCGTCGCCGAGCTCCACTTGCTGCAAGTAATGCCCGTATTCATGATTACTTAGACCGCCGAATATTGCACCATTGATGCACGCCCATCCATCATTAATCTCATCACCAAATACTATGACCATTGCACCTTGATAGTACGATATTTCTACGCCGGTAACTGTACCGATTGCAGCGATGCTAATTATTATTATAGTGCTTATTATATGCGTCATATGAACGTGTCGATTACTCCTTACGCGCTATATAGCGCTGCGGTCCCGGTGTTGGTTCCCGCATCGGCGTAATTCGTACCATTTGCCGTCGTACGAGCACCGGCTATCTGATTCCCGTCGCCTGAAGCAATGCGTATCCCCGTGCCGCTACAATTGCGCACAAAACTGCTTGTTATCGTGTTGTTATCTCCTGATACTTCTATCCCATATGAGCTTGCGGCTGTATTGGTATTGTCTATATCCTCGATCTCGATATTACTCGCCTGGTTACCATTCCCGCTGAACGCGAGTCCTATGACATCAAATGAATCGGTCGTATTATCCAAGTTGTCTACTTCGCAGTTTACCAGCCGCGCATTGTCCGCAGACACCAGGATTCCATATGCCGATACCCCCCCGGAGGAAATAAAATTATGACATTCGACGTTGCTTATGTTTGCTTTGTTGCATCCTTGTATTACGAGACCATAAAGATTAGTTCCTCCACCTCCATCCAACTTGATATTAGATAGATGAAGCGTGGTAATTGTGTGCAGCTCAATAGCCGCATTTCCTTCCCATGCATCAACATATATGTTATTTATTAACAATCGAGCACATATAGATGCATATATCGCTGCATCATACGGATCGCAAATCGTAATATGCTCCACACGCATATTATCACTATACGTCATGTATATGGCGTATTTCACATTCGTATCGCTCGCATTTCGTGTCACGGTGAAATTGTTGAGACCGATGTTGGTTAGCTCGTTTCCACTACTACCTACCGCCTTGATGGCGTAGTCGTTACAGTTCTTTTCGATGATAGTCGCCCCCGCCCCTTCTCCTGCAAGCGTGACGTTGCTTTTCATCTCGATCGCGGCCGAGAGGTTGTATGTCCCCCGCAGGAGTTTCACAGTACCCCCGCCGCAGATCAACGCGAGGCTTGCTATCACAGAGTTAATCAGCACCTGCGCGGCAGTCTCCGGCACGAACACATCGGAGTAGCCCGTCGAGTATTTCGTTCCGATCGTAATCGTATCAGGGATAGGGACCGACCGCCCGGTCGCGATGAACCGCGCCACTGCGTTGGAATTGAACTTGAACCGCTCAGCGGTCTCGTAGACGATCATCACCGTCACAATCTCTTTCCCGAGGAACGTACGCACCGATGCTACTGTGGCGAATGAGTCGATGTATTCCGCCATCCCGGCGCTTCCGGCGGTGATATGCACGCGCTCCCCCGGATACACCCAATGCCAGGTTCCCGGGACTGTTATCGAGTAGACGTGCCGCGCCTGCCCGTGCTCCTTCCACTTGTGCTCCGCGATCTTGTTGAGCTGATCGGCGACAACTACATCCGGCCCCCCGAACGTCATCGTCCTCGGTCCGTTCTTGGCGATGTCGCCTCGGTTGACAAAGGCGTCGTGCACGTAGGCTTGCTTACGCAGTACAGGGTAACCCCGGATGATCGCCGAGCGCAGGTTCACCGTTGCGCCGGTGGAGTTGGTTAGGAGGATACGCGCCGACCCGGGATCAGAGACGGTATCGAATGTGGTTTCGGTGAGCCCGCTTTCCGCAGTCCCGGCGGATGTGTCGGACATGTGGATAAGGTCAGGCGAGGCGATCCCAATGAGATCCTCGTCCTTGTGTATCACCAGGCGCGGGGTAGGTCCGCGCCCAGGGCTTATAGGGCCAAAGGTTACCCTCATCGCTTATCCCTCGTCCACGTATTTGACACTTCGTCGTATGAGAAGTTTATGAAAGGCCCCATCATGAAGTCCCAAAACTTCTGCCACGGCGTGAGTTCGGCTTGCTTCTCGTCGTCGGGATCGTCTTCAGCCTCGGCCGCCTCCGGGATCTTGTATTTCGTGTCGCCGAACTTTGCCACGAACTCTCCAGTGCCTGATATCGCAGGCCACGTTGCCCCGTTTAGTACCGGCTGATCCATAAAGTTACCGCCCGTATCGAGCGTAAACAAATCCGCAGCCCGCGCATCCCATAGCGTATGATACGATAGGTGCTTATAAATGTAGTATCCGATCCCGCGAAATGTGTTAAACGCGGGAAGCACATCGACCCCGAGCGGCGTCATGATCTCGGTGTCGTCGAGGGAGAGCATCGGCACCTGATCCGCATAGCCGCTTGCGAGTACCGTGCGCAGCCGGAACGTCCCCGACTCGTCAAATCCCGCTTCGATGGGCTCGAGCGCCTCGGAACAGAATGAAGCGATCGCGCTCCACAGATTCGACCCAGGCACCAGGAGTTTCCACTCGTGCTCGTAGCTGACTTCCTCGATGTCGAACCCGTGCACGTCCCATCCTATTTCGTCTGCGTCAGCGGCGCTCACGGTCCCGCTTGCAGCCGTGTCGTCGAACCTGATAGACGACTCGCGGAACACCTGCATCATCTCGGTCCCCTCGATAAGCATCGCTCCGTCGATGTCTACCGTATCGCCGGCCGCAGCAGACACGTAGACGTACAGCCGATCGCTATCAGCATCGGTCACGGTATGCGTGACGTCGCATCGTACCCATCCCTCGCCGCCGGCCAGCGAGTAGGCGTAATCGGTCGAATCGTTTGCTCCACCGCTGTCGGCCTCCTGCAAGCGAATCCAGTTGTTCGCCCCCGTGGCAGCAGCAGATGAAAGCAGGTACACCGCGAAGGTATAGGTATCGCCAACGTTTAGCTTTTTCGTCCCGGTGAACGTCATGATCTGATAGACGTATTGTGTTCCAGCTCCTGGCACAAGCCGACCGCAATACGTGCCGAAAAGCGGCGCGGCCTGTCTACTCCATGTCCCGCCGCTTGCCGCCCAGGAGTCCGTGATCGTCGCATCCTCAAATGAGTTGTTGGCAAGGTACTGCCTCACGCGCGGGAAGCCTTCGCGGAGCATGAGATGCAAGAGCGAGTTGATCTCGATATCGTCGACGAGGTTACACGCCTCCCATATCCGCGCTACCTCGGTCCTGATTGCAGCTAGCGCTCCGGCGTGATCAGTTGCGCCCACAGTCGCAACCGAGGCAGTGGTCATCGGCGAGTTGCGCCGGAACCCTTCTCTGATGTGCCCCGAGAACTCGCTGTCAAAGTCCGACCCGTGCCACGACTCTACCCACAGACGGCAGTTATCCCGAAGGTACCGTTGCGATGCGGTCCCGTTAAATTGGTCGAGCTCTGGATTGTATGCCGCATACTGATCGTCGGAAAACTCGCCGTTGAAGTTAAGCGCCTGTAGTGCGAGTCGATTTGCGCACAGCTTGCCCGTGCTATCGTCGGCGATTGCTTTCTCGATTCCGATGTTCTGCACGAATCTCGTCACGTCGCATCGCTCAGTTCCGGTCGCGTGTCCGTCCATCGGGAAGTGGATCCGATCGCAGGTCACGCTCGCAAAGTCGGATTGCACCTCGGCGTCGGTCACGACGTAGTTCGGGAAGTACTCTGCATAAGCAATATCGTATCCGCCCATGGTCCCTACGAACGCGCGGAGTTGAAGCTTGTTGAAGCTCGTCGCGAAAGCAGCGATTGCGCCCGTCCACGTAGTATCATCCTGCGTCTTATTGAGCCATAGCGAGCTACCGGCCGTCGTCCCGGTTGAGAGATCCCACGCAACTACGAGCTCTATCCACTGATTGATATTGCGGAAGCTTGTGCCGTCGTCGTACCGCGCGGAATACAGACCTTGGACCGTCCCGAGGTCGTTGAAGAAGATTCCGAACTTATCTGAGGCGACCTCGTATATTGCGTAGAAGTATCTATTCACACCCCCGGTCCACCCGAATAACCTTTGCGTAACAACCGCCGTGTCATACGCGAACGTCGGGCTGAACTTGATGCGCAACGTCCCGGTCTCGGTGAGCGGGCACAGATGCTCGGTGTACCCGCCGCTGAGGTAGTGCGAACCGGGGACCGAGTGCCGTGAGACCTTGATGTCGTCGACGTAGAAGTACTCGTTGAGAGCGGCGGTGGAGGCAGCGTAGAAATACAATCTAATCCCTGTCACATCGTCAGATGGGATCGTAAACGTACCCGATATATGAACCCACGAATCAAGCGCCCCCGCTGCTGCGGTTACAGTCAATAGAGCCGACCACGCCGCCACGCTTGCATCATACTCTTCGACCTGGAAGCCGCACTCGCTTAGCGCAATTCCGGAAGCCGTCGGGACGTATGCATACGCTGAGAATTCTACTGTCTCGCCGCACTTGAATCCGACCATGTTTGTCGTCTGAGACGGGGAGACAAATACAAACCCGGCAGTTCCTGCGGCTATCGTTTTCGTAAGGAGGTAGGCGTAGTCGCCGCTTCGCGCGAAGTCGGACGAGCGAGCCCATGTGCAGTTGCTCGCAGCCGCAGGAGTCGTGCCGTTTATCGCGGGCGCCGTCACGCTTTCGCAGTTCCCCCTGTCGATCAGGTTGTCCTCGCGGGCAAGGGTGAATGAGGCGTAGCGACGAATGTCAAAGTTGTCCCAGTAGCATATCTCCGCATTCTCGGCCGTCGAAGCCACCACGACCTCGAAGCGAGCCGCAGCACACGCATCGTTCAGCGTCACCCGCGCCGAGAGCTTGTGCCACGCATCCTGCTCGCTCGCGGTCCCGAGCGTAGTCGCGTTCCACGCCGCCCCATAGTATTGTTGCAGCCGGAAAGTAACCTCTGTCACCGCAGGCCCGCCGGTAGCAGGCACATACACCCATGCCGCAGCCTCGATGGTCTCACCGGCTACAAACCCGTGCATGTCGGTAGTGAGCACCCCGTCCTGTATCGCGGTATAGCCCTCGGTGCCTGCCGCGGCCGTCTTGGTAAGCAACATCGAGTACTCACCACCGTGCGCGACCACAGCGGAACGCGCAAACGTGGTATTGCTATTGATATCGTTCGCCTCGCCCCGTAGCGTCGGCTCTGTAGTGGACTCGCAATCCGCGCGGTCAACGTAATTGCGCGTATCTCGGGCTATGTCCGGATACATCCGATTGCGGAAACCTATCAGCACCCGGTCATCCCGAGCCCCAGGGTCGCCGGTCGTCTGGTTTGTGCGCCACGCCGACCCAATAGACCTGATACTCACCGAGCCACCCGCCGCGCGATAGAGGCGATCATATTCTCCAATTGCATTTGATGGATCACAGACCCGGCGTTGATGTTGATGACAGTCCCCCCGTAGCCACCGCCGCCACTCAGGGGTACCACAGCCTCAGGGCCACGCTCACCGATGAGCGCCAGCGTCGGCCTCGTCACTATCCCGCCATCACCGAGGGTAGCCACAGCACCGGCTGCAGCATATGCGGCTATGGCTCCACCACCCGCAGCCCCAAGGGCCGGGATCTTCGTCAGATCACCCGCGAGCACCATCGCCCCGTACAGCGCTGCCTGCGCAGTCAAGTACTCGCCGATCGCTCGCAGCCCCGCTATCGCCATGCCCTTGAGCGCGTCCTTGGCGAGCTCCGCCCCCGACTCGATGTCCACAAACGACGCGCCCCACGCCTCGATAAACCCGGTCATGTTCTGCCAGATATCGTCCTTGGCCAACGTCCACATAGCCTTAAGCGGGCCGCCGGCCTTTTCGAGTGCCCCGTATGCAACATCAGCACCCGCCGCGAGTAGCACAAGATTCGGAGCGAGCGCATCCGTCATCTCGTTAATAATCTCGATGTTGCGCTTGATCTGGTCTCCGTAGTCAAACGCAGCGATCGTAGCGTTCTTGTGAGTCTGCGCCATCTCCTTGAGCTTGCTCGATCCCTTGTCTATCGGCTCTTCGAGGTCGTCCAGCGCGTTTATGACGTCTTGTACATAGGTCGTGTCAAAGCCGAGTTCGCGTAGCTGATTTCGCAGCAGCCCGAGTTCCACGATCTGGTCCTGTAGCGTCGTCTCAGGCGTTAAAAACTCTTCCTGTAACTCGATCGCCTTCCGCATGGCCTCGTTGTAAACCGCAACCTCTGCCGGTAGCGCGTTGAACAACACAGCCTCCTCAAGCCACGCCGCCAAATATCTACGGTTCTCCGCGAGCGCCGCGCCGCCTTTCGCTATTTCCGCCCGGTACGCGGCTACCATTTCCGTTATGTGCTTGACGGTAGCCGTGTCGCCAAACTCAAGCTCTGAGAATGCAACCCCAAGATCCTCTACGTCATCCCTCCACAGCCTGATGTTCTTTGAAAGTCCGAGTATCTTGTTTCCCCATATCGTCAGAATAGCAAGCGTCGGGTCAAGCCAATCCCGTAGAAGCCGCCCACCTTCCTCTCTCAGATTCGCCATGACGATTCTGAACTGTTTGTTTTGCGAATCAACCCCGGCCATCGCCTCCGCGACTCCGCCAAACTCCCGAGTAAGCTCGTTAAGGATAACCTTCTGCGCAGACATCACATCGTTCTGCGCCATGAAGGCCGCTATCGATTGCTTTTGCGACTCGGTAAAGGATACGCCGATCCGTCGTAATCTACCGATCCCCTGTATGGGATCGTTAAGCGCAGTACCGAGTGAAATCACCGATTGCTGCAAGTCCTGACCGAACATCGCCGACATATCGGCGGCCGCCTTGATCGCGTCGGGAAATACCTCTTTCCCTATCTGCGTGAAGGTGACCATCAGACCTTGCGCGTTCGTAATGAGATCGCCGTCTATGGCCAGGAGCGATTCCATCTCCCCTGACATGCGCGCCATCTCATCTGCAGATATCCCTACTGCGTTTCCCGTGGCCTTGAGAGCCGCCGCCAATCTCGCGCTTGAATGCATGGCCTCGGTGTTCTCCGCGATCAGCTTGTTGACCCCGGTAAAAAACTTGGCTATAGCCGCAGTAGCCGCTGCCACCGCAGCGGAGTACTTCATGAGCGACCCTACGCTGCCTGAGGTCTTCGAGTGGATATTTACGTAGACATCGCCTTGTTTCGACAGTGCCATCTATCCTCCCAAGGCCGCGTCGAACGCCCCGCTATCAGCAGACTCCACCCGCCTGTTTCTTTCGCTCTCACATATCCGGATAATTTTCATCCACCGCGCCGGTTGCTGCATAACCCCTCCACTCACCGGAAGCGCACCGAAATCTTTCACCCCCGCCCACATATTGTAGGCCCTCGTCATCCCCTGGATGATCACCGCCGGGCAGATATCGATATACACCCCCTGCTCTTCCTGCCATGGGAGGCGGCTCTTTCCGGTGCAACGGCCTCGCACTTTCTCACATAGGGACTCCGCGTCGGTACCGGCATGAATCAGACGGAAGCCCCTTACGAGTTTTTTGTTTCAGCCTCGCTCAGATCCGAGCCCTTCTGGATCGCGACGAACAGCTCGGCGAGCAGAACAAAAAGCCCAGGTGAATCGCTTACCTCTTCGCCGCTGGTAATCGGCTTCCCGTTTACCGTGAGCCCCGCAACCGACATGCACCCGAGGCGCACGTATCGGCTTTTGTTCAGGCGAATCGTCTTAGCGGTGCTGTACTCGAAGCAGGAATCCTCTTCCTCGCTCGTGAGCTGTCGCAGATGCGCCTTCACCTTACCGCCGCCGAACTTGCACGTGATGTCCCACTCAAGCGGCCCGATCGGTACGTCGAAGGACTCGGCCATTAGGTAGATCCGGCGGTGCGGGCGAGGGGCGACTTGCCACGGATGGAGAAGGTGAGCTTGTCGGGAGACCCGACCGCCTTCGTAACCGAGTAGGCAGTGAGGATCCCCGCGGTCGCGGTGTAGTCACCGCTCGTGGCCTCGAATAAGCTGATACCTGTCAACCCGTCAGAGGTGCCGACCGACGCCCCCACGATGACCGCTTGCCCGGTATCCAACGGCGAGTAGTTGCACGACACCGCCATCTCCCAGCCCTTGTGCAGGGCGATGGCATCCTCCCAGCTTGATCCTATTTTTGTCGTGTCCGCCGTGTTGAGCGTGAGAGTCAGAGTGACCGAGACCGTCTCGCCGATCTCGATCGAGTTGACCTTCATGTTCCCTTCGGTGTGCTTTTTGATTACAGCCATGCTATCCTCCGTTTGCGCTTGAGTAGAAATACGTGATTTTGTAGGACTGATCCCACACCGAGTAGTTGGGGATCGTCCCTTTGTCCGTGATGATGTTCATCGGTTCGATGTCGATGATCAGGTCATTGAGCGCTGAATCATTCAACAGGCACTTCTCGATGTCGACCATGAGCCCCAGCCGTTCCGTCCTCATACTACGCCGCGCGACTCGGAGGTCATCGACGTAGAAATATTCGTTGAGGGCGGCTGTGGATTCTACCTCGAGCCGCAGCTGAAAGCCGGTCGCCGTCGTCGGCACGATCCCCGATATCGCAAGCCGTTCCCACTCGTCGAGCTCCGACGCCGCGTCCGCTGTGGCAAGCGATATCCAAGCCCCATCGTAGTACTGCGCCTGTATCGACACCTCAGCCGCTGCTATCCCGCTTGCCGTAGGGATATAGACGTAGCACTCGATATCGAGCATCTCGCCGGGGACAACCCCGTGCATGTCGGTGTTCGTCCCGTTGTCGGTTTGTCGAGCAAGCGCCGCCGTACCAGCGGCGATAGTCTTAGTGAGCTTATATGAGTAGGTTCCGCTCCGCGCAAAGTCAGACGAGCGTGCAAAAGTGCATTGCACCAAGCTCGGCTCGCTCTCGCCGAGCATCATCGGAGCTGTCGCCGACTCACAGTTCCCGCGGTCGATGATGTTTGTCATCCCCGATTTTATGACGCACGATATAATTGCCGTCAGCTCCGCTCGCAGGTCAAGCCCCGAAATCGCCTCCCATCCCCTGACCTCGTCCGCATCGATCGGCATGAGGCACGGGATCTCTTTCGATGGGATCTGGTCGTACTGTTTAAGCGTTTCGGATACCGACCCCACCGTCGTGTTGTAGCCGTTTGCCTCCGTGATGGTCTCGAGTGCCGCGAGCACCCGGTCCATCACCGACTTCCTGACGCTTGATACGCTCATCGGTAGTTCGGTCCCAAGGTCTTCATGGTCTCCGCGATAATCTCATCATTGAGCTCATCCTGCCTGCCCGCGATGGCCGGCCGCAGCCACGGACGCTCCGGCATGCGACCGATCCCGTACTCATGCGCTCGCGGGTACGAATAGCCCTCGTTGGTCAGGTTGGTCCCTATCTCGCCGGTCACCCCTATCGCCGTGCGGGTGAACCTCGCCGTTATGCGCATGATCAACCCGTGCTTCGACGCGAGCGTTGAGCGGTCGAACCCGCCGCTCACGCCCCGCGGCATCTTCGGCCCACGCAAGTGCTTGCGCCTCGAGTCGGAGATCATGAGTATCGCTACGCGCCTCATCGCTCGCTCGACCGCGTCCGGCATCTGGTCCTGCATCGCGCGTATCGATGCCGCGTGTTCCTCAAGCGTCATGCAATGCCCCGATACAATCGGTACTTGTTGATAGCCGCAACCTCGATCGGTAACGGCTCGTGCCTGTACCCGGTCTGTCCGCTTTGGTCATCCGAGCGCGATGTCGTGCCGAACGCCCCCGTCTCCTGCAGCTTGTAGAGCCGTGATAGCCGGACTTTTGCAGCCGTCCTCAGATCCAACGGGATCGCGCTGTCAGCGTATCCCCCGGTATAGGTCGCCTTGATGATCCGCTGCCCACTGAGGAAAACCCCCGCGATGTACTCCACGCGCCCGTTTGTCGGGTCCACGTCATAGTCGCCGTCATCGATCTCGGTCGAAGCCGCAAACTCCCGCTCAGAGTCCTGGAAGATCGACACCCCCGTTACCGGAGGATTACGCAGCCACAAGACCCGACCGCCGCCGCTGAAGTACTCCGTCACCGCTCGCGACAAAAACAGCCTCCCACACTCCCGGTTGAACGACCACGAGACCTCGTTGACGAGATCCGTGATCGTGTTGTCCTCTGACGTGTCGGCCTCCGCAACCCCAAGAAACGATTTGATCTCAAGGAGCGTTGCGCTGAGGAGCGTGTTGACTGTATCTATCGCTGCGGTGTAGGACACTTTTACTTCGCCGACCTCACGACCTTATCGGCGTACTTCTCGGTGAGGTACTCAGCCGGGATGCGCTCGAGCAGATGCTCGGGCACTGCATCCCCCGCTTTGAGTCTGATCTCTTTCCCGTCGTACACGACCGATATCGCTCGTTTCACCTTCATTCGATTCTCCCGGAAGGGGCGAGCCGAAGCCCGCCCCCAACTCCGTTACTTGTTGATGTAGTCGAAGACTACGTAGTCCTGAGACCCTGCAGCCGCCGCGTCGTTGGCGTGGTAGACGACCATCGGCTCCCCCTTACCTCCGCCGTAGATCAGCCCACCGCCCTCGCTGTTGCGCGCGGTCTGCACCGATACCGTCAGCAGTACCCGCATGTGCCCGGAGTCGGTCGCAATCCCGAATCCGTAGATGGACGCTCCCGCAGAGATAGCCCCCGGAGATCCAGCGGCCGCCGTGACGGAGAACCCGGTGAACAGGCCAGTCGCCACGATCCCGAAATACCAATCGCCATTGGTTTTCTGGATGGCGATATAGTCACCCGAGGCAAGCGGGTTTGCCGCAGTTTGCGGCTCTGCGGTCGCCACAAACCCGGTCGTTGCGCCCGACGCCACCGCCGTGGTGATCGTGGACGATCCCAAGGGCGACATGAAGTACGCACTCCCAGCCGTCGCTCCGCAAGTAAATGCGAAGGCGCGAATAGATATCCGCTCTCCCGATCGAGCCGGGATGTTCTGGACGATCGCAGTATCCGCCGCCTCAGTCTTGTAGCCGAGCGACCCGACTGCCCTTACATACGCATTGCTTCCCACAATAAACCTCCTATTGGTTTAGGGCTTACACAGCCGCCGTGGTGAGCTTCGACCACGCGCTCGGGATGGCGAGAGTGAACGCCTGCCGAACGCGAGCCCGCAGGTATATCTGCGAGTACTTCATACTTGACTCGGTCTGGTCGTAGATCCTGAACTCGAGCCCGAGCCGGTTGCCGTTGAGGATGTACGTCGGGTTTCCGAATGCCACGAAGTCGGTGGACACGGCGCTGTCGCTGATGTCGGGCATCCCGTCGGTGAGCGTGACAGGATATCCCCGAACCTGGAGCGGCTCCGCGTCGGAGAACCGGCGGATCTTGTAGTTGCCGTTGTCGTCGACCTCGTTGGCGGGGTAGTCCCACACCGAGGGCGACATGAAGAACCGCGCACCCCGACGCTTCCCACGAGTCGTGAGCTCGGTGATCATCTGGTCGAGGTAGTCGGTGGTCAGGCTCGAGAACGCAACATCCCCGGCGCCCATGGTCACCTGGTTGATCCCGCTCGCGGCCATGGCTCCGGTAGTGGAGTCGGACAGCGCCAGGGTATCGAACTTCGTCCCCCACGCCTCGCCGACCATCGCGCGGATGAACGCTCCGAGGGCGATCAGCGAATCCTGATCCATGTCCTCGGTAATCGCGATCCACGTCGCGTAGTCGTAGACGGTGAGCGTCGCCTTGGTCCAGGTCCACGTGTCCTCGGTCGCTGCGGTCTCCTGATCGGTAAGCCGGGTGAAGGTGAGGGCATCGGTCGTGGTCGGCACCGTGGTCGTGATACCCCGCACCGGTCGCGAGGTCACGAGACTCATCATCGCCGAGGCTTCCTCGGCTATCCGCATCACCTCCGGCAGGATGTCCACAGGCACGAGGTATGACCCGAAGAAGTCCGAGTCGTCGCTGTCGTCCGAGGTCATCGGGTCTGAGGAAAGCGCCGCCTTCAACCAGAAGCGGTCGTGGAGCGCCTTGTACCGAGCCTCGAATCCCGGACGCACCTTGAATCCCTCGGTCTCCGAGTTGATGGTCGGGATACCGCCGAGCCGGTTGGCCTCACCGCCGTCCTTGCGGTAGAGCGCCTTGACGAACGAGCCGAGCTTGTAGAGCTTCGCCTCTTCGCTGTCGTCACGCTCGATCGAAAGAGCGTCCTTGAGCTGGACCTGGATGGTCTTGAACTTCTCGGCCATCGACTTGAGCTGCGCATCGACATCGGCGAGCTTCGTGTCCTTCTCGACGTTCGCGGCCTTCAGCGCGGTTACTTCCGCGTTGGCTTCCTTGGCGAACTCGTTGACATCCTGTTCGCTCTTGATTTCAGTTTTCATGGGTAAACATATCTCCTATGTGTTTCGGTGATCCGAACAGGCCACTCAGTTGACTGGGCTTGTCAACGGGGTCGGGACTGGGATGGTCCTCCGCGCTGGTCTTGCGCTCCTGCTCAGTATCAGCATACGCGAATATGTGGCTCCGTGCAAGTATCTCACTATCGTCCGCGCTATCCTCCACCACGCCCGCGTTGATGTTTGCGGGGATGTTGACGATCGAGAACTCCATGAGCTCCTGCTCCCGGTGCACCAGCCGCGTCGGGTCTTTCTTGTCGTCGATGAGCTCGATCCTCAGGGGCTTGAATCCGACCGAGCCCTTGGTGATGATCCCGCTCTTGACCTTGCTCGCAATCATCATCGCAAACGGGTCGAGTCCCGACTCGTCGAACACGACGCTACCCGTAAGATCCTTGTCGGAGCCCTTGACCTTCTCGCTCCGCCCGATGGCCGGCCGCATCCAATCATGCGACCACAGCACGATGGGATTCTTCCGGTAGCCGTTGAGTTTCCACCCCGTGGGGTCGATGCGCTCGAAGTCCGAATCCATCGAGCCGTCGCTAAAAACAAACCGCACCCGTGAGCCGTCCGCCTTGAGCTCTGCGTCGTGAAACATCACGATGTCCTCTTCGACTCTTCCGTCCTTCGTGTGCTCCTCGAACCACGCTACCAACTCCTGCTCGGTGACCTCGTGCGGCTCGTATCCCGCTGCGCCTTTGAACAGTACGTTCATGTTAAGCCTCCCCTTTCTCGGGTAGTGTTAAGCATCTGCAATTCACGACCTCTTCAACCGGAGCCGTTTCGTCGTGCGGCCATCGTAGCCCGTTGGAAAACGGTTCGCCGATGCGCACCGTCTCCGATATCTGATGGCTCGGCCTGACATCGGCATCGCGCGAGTCGAGCCACGAATGATACTCAAACCCGGAATCAAGGTAACTCGCGATCTCGGCGTCATTGACCACCCCGCCAATCTCGGTCCGCGCTATGGTGTTGCACCGGACCTTGGCTTGGTTGTACAGCGTGCCCAACTTCTCGGCGGCCTCGGCGTCGGTGAGCCCGTCGGTTACCGCCCGCTTGAGCACATCACGCGTGTCGTTGCGGATGGTCTCGGTGATGCGTCCGATCTTCTCCAACCGAGCGTTCAGCATTTCCACCGCACGCGTGTTGAAAATCGACCACGACGCGCTTTGCGCCACTCCCGCGGCCGACAGCACATCACGCACGTGGGGCTCAGTAGCAGCGATCGCCTCCCGATATCGCTTGGCGGTAAGCGTTCGCAACTCCGACTCCGCCGCAGCCCACCAGCCCTCGTCGAGTATCTCGTCTATCACGGCTGCAGACGGAGCCTTGCCCCGCTTCTCCCGACTCGCGATATTCAGCGTCCGCGCGCGAATCGCGAATACCCAATCCTGCAACTCCTTCCGATACTGCGCCTCCACCTTTGCCCATGTCCGCGTGACCCGCTTCCAGTGCATGTCCTTGTACTCGGGCGTCCACGACGCTTTGTGCTCGAGCATCGCCGCGACCGTTACCGTCGCATCCCAGTACTTGATAGGCTCGCTCTCGATGGGATCAGGCGCGGCATCGTAGTCGGAGACCGGCTGTAGCAAAAGCGGCATCCACCACGTGTCGCCCCACGGAACCGGATCCTCCCCGCGATCTGATCGAACCTCGTTGATTGTCCTGAGCCCCGCGGCGACGTCGGCCCGTTGCCGCTCGGAGAGTGCATTCCGGTCTTCCTGCAGCTCCGAGATATGATCGATGTTGAAGCGCCCGATCTCCGCAAACCCGTACCGGGAGAAAAACTCAGTATCGAGCTTGTCCTCAAAGAACCGAAGCAGCGGGTAGATCGTGCCCTCCCAGAAGTTCCGCATCTGCTCGCCGGTGTCTTTCCCCGATAGAGCACTACCCTCGTCGTACACCCCGGCCACTGCCGGCGGAACCCCATACCGAGCAAGAATGGTTTGCCGCCCCCACTTCATCAGGGTAAAAAACTGCATGTCCTCGGGCGACATCTGGATCTGCTGGTACTTCACCCCGGCGCCGAGCACCGATATCCCGTTGCGCCTCTTCGAGCCCCCGTGCTCTTTCTGCCAGCGCTCTTTGATCTCCTTCGCCTGGTTCTCGTCGAGCGTCGGGTTATCGCTTTCGAGTATGCCCTTGGGCACACCCCCGTTGGTGAGCATGGAAAGGTTCGCTTGAGTGGCGTTGACCACCATGCTCAGATCCATCTTCATAGCCCGCAGCGGATTCACGCCCCGGTGCGTAGACCATGGGTTCCAGAGTTTGAAATGGATGAGATCCTTGGGGAGGTATGGGATCATCCTGTTATCGATCTTGTACTCCCACATCGTGATATCACCCGACTCGCTCACCCGCTCTTTCATCGTCGAGGGGTCAACCACGTAGAGAATATCGGTAAGCTGCTCCCCAAGGCCAGGAATCCAGAACGCCTCCCCCCTCATCATCAACCACGAGGTCGTCGACTCCCACAGTTGCGAGCGCGAGAGGAACGGATTCACGTCGCGAAACAGATCATGTATCGGTCCGCTCTCGACAATCGCTTCGCCACGCAGGATGTCGAACCGCGCCCTTGCGACGTGCTGCGCGATCTTAGTCACTGCGATGTTGACCCATGATATCTGTCCGTAGGGATTCGCCGATACCCGGACACTCCCCGAGTCGTCGTCATCGATCTGACCGAGGAGGTAGGCAAGCTCGGTTGCGGTCGACTTCTCCTTCGGCGGCCGCGTGATGCGGATAGACGGGAGGTTGACCCGGATCAGGTTCGCCGCGCGGTCATACGAGAATAAAGCCACCGGCATCCACCTCCATAATCAGATATCGTAGCGCATCCATCGCGTGGTCGTTTTCCTTGACCGGCTCCTCTTTGTCGTTGCGCCCTTCCTTCGTTTCGTTCCACCGATACAACCCGAACTCGCGAATTAGGTTCGGGCAGTCGGAGGAGATGAACAGCCGCGGCTTCCCGTCGGACTGTTTCACGAGTCGCGCCATGACCTTGCGGATCCCGACGAGAACTTCCTTGCGCGCCCGGTTGGTAGGGATACCCAGGGCCCCCATCTCGGCGTTGTCCTGCGCATCCCAATCGGCGACGGTCCATTGCACGTGCCCGGTACGCGCCTTGATCATGCTCGCGTGGTCCTTCAGGAGCGTCTTCGGCTGGTAGTGCTCGGCGTAGATATAAATCCGCTTGTCCTCGTCGAGCGCCGCCCACAGACATACGAATGGATTGGTGTAGCCGTAATCGAGCGCCCGGTATCTCGGCCAACTCTCGGGGATGGCGAACGATTTGAGGAGATGCAGGTTGCGGGAGAAGTCGGGATATACAAGCCCCTCAAAAGCCACGAAGTCGCCCTCTATCTCCTGCTTGGCAAATTCTCCGACGTAGTTTGATTCGAGGTCGGCCACGTACTCACTCGGAAGATAGGTATTCTCACGAGTCGATGCGTGGATGATCTGATACGCGGGGTCGCCCTTCTCTACCCATCGGCGATAGACCCAATTGTAGCCGGCCGGAGTCGTGGTGATCCACGCCTGCGGCTTGTGCCCTACCCGAAGCCGCCCGAGGATGACGTTCCACATCGACTCGCGCATCTGCGCCGCTTCGTCCAGATACGCCCAGTTGAGGTTGGGCCCGCGAAGCCGATCGGGATTGTCGGACGAGCGGAACATTACCGTGGCGCCCTTGCGCTCGAGGATCCCGTCTGTCTTGTAGTACTCGTACTTGTAGTTGGCCGCGTCGAGGATCGAGAGGAACGTCTTCTGCGTTACGTCTCGAAGCATCGGGTAGGTGGGGGCTACTATCACCCCGTCCTCGCCCTCCTCCATCTTGATCACGGCCTTTAGACTACCTGCGTATGTCTTCCCCGCGCCAAGCCCCGATATGAACGCCGGGTACTTCGCCTGAGAGAAGAGGAAGTCGTCCTGCTTCGGGAGTAGGTTAATGACTACGGACGATGGTGATTGAGCTTTCGACGTTTCCACTGTGCTCTACCCTCTGCACGTCCCGCCACCGCTCAGGTCGCCGGTTCTTCAACCAGAAGATCTGAGCGATCACGTCTGGAGCCTGTTGCTTGGTCACCGTCTTAGTGACCTCCAACTCGCCCTCTTTCGCCTCTCGGGTAGTCTCCACGTACTCATATCCGAGAGCGCGTTGATACAGCGACAACTCTACTTTGTCATCGGGGATAGCCTTGCCTCTTTTTAAGGCGTCGATAAACTCGGGATGCTTATTTTTCCAGTTATGTACTGTGGCTACTGATACCTTGAGCTCTTCTGCAATTTCGGCGTCGATTAGCCCGGCGCGTGCCATCCAGTAGGCGCGTTCGGGAGTATCTGATTTGTAACCGGATGGTCTGCCGCCCGCCACTACGTAAAAAGATACGCCACTACACGAGAAATTGCAAGATACCGCAATCAGGTGGTCGATTTCAGGCTATTGCGTCAGTCCCGCACGCCCGTATGTCCCGTCGGCGCACTTCGTCTCGCCCTCCTCGAGCACATTGCGGAAGCGCATCATGATCGCAGCAACGTCTATCGTCGGGTCGTAGGTGTCATGCAGCATCCGCACCATCCCCTCGAGGTGCACCATGTTCTGCGCGACCACGAGTTTGTGACCCTCCAACATCGGCACGAAGTAGTGCTGCTTGACCGCCAGCCACGGCTCGAGGCGCTCCCGAGTGCTCCGCGCCTGCGGCCGGATCTTCGCCCCCTGCGTCTCGATGACCTCCCGGATATCCGCCTTGGGATACAACCCGTCGAGTAGCCCATCCGATGCGTCTACGACGTGCATGTTGTCGACCCACGACATCGCTACCGTCGTCGTGCGGTAGTGGGTCATCACGTAATCGGTCAATCGCCCACCCGCCGTCGTGATCCGGATGTGGTTGGTATTCTGGGCATTCTGCGTCGGCTCGCCCGGCGAGAGTACCCAGCGCTTGCGCTTCTCCCCCGTAGGCTTTTGGTAGTGCCATGCGTCAAACCGCACCGTCTCGTGGTAGCACTGATCGCATCCCATGAGGATGAGCGGCGAGTAGCCCATGAAATTGGCCGCGGCCATCTGCATCGGAATCGAATGCGAGAACGGTTGCATTTGCGTCTCGATCCAGTTATACCCGGTCGAGAGCGCGTAGGCGTAGAAATAAACCGCCGGATCGTAGACCCGGTACAAATATTTCGTTCCCTTCCACCAGTCGTGGAGGGCGGGATTTATCCCGGTATGCGTGATCATCACCGTCTTCGCGTAGTCGTAGGGCTTGGCGTCGAACTCCTCCACGGCGCTGAACGGATCGAAGTTCAGTATATGCTTGGGCGGAGCTCCGTACTTCTGTAGCGTCGATGCGTGAGAGGATGAGCAGATAAGCCCCCCCCCCCACTTGCGCAGGTGTGGGAGCGCATCGTTGAGCGAGCACCCTGAGCCGATGATAATGCATGGCCCCGAGTGGTTCCCCTGCGGGAGATCGTGGGCTTGGTGCCGACCCCGGAAGTAGTACCGCAACGATTCGCCGATCTCATCCGCGCACCGGGAGAGCACGGCCAGCGGCTTCGCCCACTCGTCTCGATGCATATCCTTATAGAGCAGATAGTGATTGCCGAAGGCGGACACCATTTCGCGGGGGAGAATCTTGTTGATAGTCGCCACTTGGAACGCCACCATGTCGGCGGTAATCTCGTTTTCGGGGATGGGTTTCCGGCCTCCGTCCTCGAACTTTTTGGCAATCTCGTCGTCATGAAGTCGGCGCTCCCCAGGGGCGAACCGGTCCGGGTTACCGATGTGCTCACTCATAGTAGGTCGCCTCCCACTGCTCCTCCACGAACTTCGTCACGGTGCCACAGACGGAGCAATTAGGAATCACCCGATTCGGTTTCCTCCATCCCGCCCCTGACAATGGAGCCGCGCACTTCGGGCACTCGTACCGCCCGTATCGATACCCAATCGCACTCGCGAATTGCTGTATAGCAACCGCGATCTTCTCACTTATAGTCATAATAGACCTCCATCCCTCTTCCGTCGAGTATGTAGTGCTCCATGATGAGCGCGCACAAGTCGAACTCGGTGAACGTATCTGTCTCCGGTACCTGCCACGCCTCCACCTCGATGTAATAGATCTGGTTGTTCGGCGCGTCCCTCGATTCGAGGACCATGCTGTCGAGATCCTCGTCGTGGTCCGATGGAAGCTGATGCGTAAACCACTGGTACCACCGCGGGTGGTTTACCGTCACGACTCCCGAGGCGAGCGAAAAATGCCGTTTGTACTTGTCGGTGAGAATAGCCTCCGCCACGATCCCGCCTTTGTCGCGGTAGATGAACGTCTCGCGGTTGCGATGCATCGCCGAAACCTGCCCACCCGTGTTGTGCCAGTGCTTCACCGCCCGGTCGATATCGTCCGGCTTCCGCATCGGCGAGGTCGGGAGCAAAGTCGCCATCGTCCAGTCGAGCCCGATGTCGGCCTCGAGCACCTCGATAGCGTGGAGGAGTGGACGGTTCGCGGCCACAAGATCAGCGTCAGGCCAATTCGGCCGACGAATCACTTCGGCACCGTAGCGCCACCCGATCTCCTCGATCTCATCATCGTCGGTGGACAGCACTACCCGATCCACCGTCCGCGAGTTGATCGCCTGCACGATCGACCACGCCACAAGCGGATGGCCGCAAAAGTTCTTCACGTTCTTCCGCGGCACCCGTTTCGATCCGCCGCGAGCGATGACGATAGCCACAACAGGTTGCATACTCTACTCCCTCACGGCTCCCCCGAGAGCCGTCACAAAATATTTGTTGGCGATGAGAAATATCGCAAGCATCGGTAGCGCCAACACCACCGCGGATGCAAGTGAGTACCCGATCGGGTTCACGGTCGCCTCACCCCCGCCCCTGCTCATCGCCGCTCGCATAAGCCCGATCAAAAGCGTGTGCACGTCGGGCCGTTGCAATTGCAGGAGTTGCCACAGATAATCGCCCAGCGCCCCGAGCCCCGAGAACAACGCGATCGCCGTTATAATCGGGCGGCTGATCGGCGCGACTATCCGTAGCAGGATCTGCAAGTCGTTCGCCCCATCGATCCGCGCCGAGTCCATCACGCCCTTCGGGACCGTCTCGAAATACGCGCGAGCCAGGTAAAGACCCATCGGCATGTAGCACAGCGGGAGCACCGCCGACCATAGCGTCCCCGCCACCCCGAGCTTCCGCATGACCACGAATAGCGGGATGATAAGCGACATCCGCGGCACCATCACTCCCGACAAAAGAAGCGCCCACAACACCCGCTTGCACCGGAACGAGTAGAACGCGAAGGCGTACCCGCCGCTTGCCGATACCGCCACCGCGAGCACAACAGTCATCGCGAGCACAATGCCGGAGTTCCGCGCCCACAGCAGAACCGGATGCGACGTCACCCATCGGTAGTTGTCCAGCGTCGGCATCCGAGGCCAGAAACGAGGAGGCATAATGAACAGCCCCCGCATCTCCGTCAACGATCCCACGATGAGAAACCACACAGGGAGTAGCATCACGACGATGATGGCGACAAGTACTGCTCGGTTCACCGCTGCACCCGTTGTCTCACGAGCGCGACGCCCATCATCATCACGAGCAAGATCATCGACATCGCCGCGGCCGGTCCATGCCTCGACATCACGAAAGCCTCGCGGTAGATCACCCATCCCATAGTCGCGGCGTACTCGAACGGAGCGAGCGCGTAGATCGTCTCGAACACCTGCGGAGCCGCGACCACCGTGAGTAGTACCAGCACCCCTATCGTCCGCGAGATCATCGGGAGTACTATCCGCAGCTTGATCATCCACCACGGAGCCCCGTCTATCACCGCCGCGTCGTAGATGCTCGTGTCGATCCCGAGGATCGAGGCAAGCACCACGATGAGCACGCCTCCGAGTCCGGTCGTAGCCACGATCAGCACGATCGCAGGTATGGCAGTCACCCCCTGCGCAAACCACTGCACATGCATCCCGAGAATCCAGTTGATCGGCCCTTGCGAGTGGAAGATCCACCGCCACACCTGCGAGATGATGATTCCCGCAGCTACCACAGGGAGGTACATGAGCACTCGGATCACATCGTGCCATCGTTTCCGCTCACGCATGACGAGGAGCGCGATTGTCACCGCGCCCCCCACCGATAGCGTCACCATCCCGATCGCATACCACAGGCTGTTGAGCATCGACCGCAAAAAAACCGGGTCGCCGAATGCTCGCGCGTAGTTCGCAAATCCGACGAACCGGCTGACTATGAAGTTGGTCCTGTATAAGCTGATGACAACGAGTTCGCCCACAGGCCAAATCGCGAACAGAGCGCACGCGACGAGCGACGGTGCCAACAGCAAGTACTTCATTCGTCGGCGATTGCCCGGTTGATCGCCTCGGCGTACTCGCGGATCGCAGCTTTAGGCGTCACCTCGAGCTTGAGCACCCGTTGAAGAATCGGGAAGTGCTGCGGCCTGGTACGCGCGAAAAACGGCATCGTCGAACCGAAATCGAACACCCCGAAGTCGGCCATGATCCGCGCCGTCTCCGCTACCCGCGGATCGTCCTTGAGGAATCGAGCGTCACGCCGCGAAGGGACGTTTCCCATGAGCGTGGCGTACTCCTGAAATTTGACCCCGTTGGCGTACTCGACGAATCGCGCAGCCCACTTATCGGCCTCGGTACCCGTCTTGTGCACGACGAACGCCGCGGCGCTCACGTAGGTCGGGGCACCTCCCGGGAACGGGAAAAACTGATAGTCAAATGGTTTCCCGGTCCCGTTGCTAAACACGGTGTCAAAGTACGGCTTGATCCACGCCGGGAAGAAAGCGGTCGCCGCGAGTTCGCCCCGTGCCCACTGCAACACGTAGTCGTCATCGGTCAGCGTCGCCGCGTCGGGCGGGATGTAGCCGTTGCGAACCAGCGTCTGGAAAAACTCGTATGCCTTCGCGCCGCCCTTGTCGATGGTCGTGATGGCGTACCCGTCCGCGTAGTACTCCGCTCCGAAGCTCGCAAACCAGTTGTTGATGAGGTAGTCGCCGGATTGATTCGCAGCGAACATCCCCGTTGCCCACTTCTCACCGCCGTATTTCTGCTTCACGAGCTCGGCCATCTTCAGGAAATCCTCGATGGTCCAGTCCCAGGTAGGCGTAAACCCGATCTCCCGCATGATCTCCATGTTGACCGCCATGCCCTGAGCTCCGCCTACGTCGGGGAGTCCGAGTACCTTGCCATCGCGCGTGTATGGACTAAGGTCGACGTATTGGTCGAGGTCGCGGATGTAGCCGTTGAGCGGGAGCGCGAACTCCGAGACAAGAGACTCGCTAACTCTCCCGATGAAATCGACGTAGATGTTCGGAGTGTCCCCCGCGGCGTTGAGCGCAACCATCGTGAGCGCTGAGCCGGTGGACAGATCAATCTGCAGCATCTCCACCGTCACGCCAGGGAAGTCTGCCCGCATCCTCTCGGCCGCGTCGTCGTATCGGGTCCAGCCGCCGAGATCGGGATTGCCGCCGTGCAAGAGCGTGATCGTCCGCTCCTCCTGTAGTCCAGCTCCGAATACCGAACCGGCGATGAAGAGCACTACCAAAAACAAGATCCATCTTTTCATCTATGGTCCTCCATGACTCGTGCTACCGCCCTATTTTTGTTTTTGTCAACCCCGTCTGCGTGATATCCGCAAAGATTGCAGTGATAGCTCCCGTGGTGATCGGTCAACATCCTCGCGTGACACTCTGGGCAGGGCCGGACGTGGACGAACCACTCGCCCCGACAGCCGGATGCCGTGCGGACGTGGGGGTCGTTTTGCTTCGGCATGATCGGGACGACATCGTAGTATCGCGCCATGTATCTACTCACTTCATTGTGGCTCGCTCTTTCATCCTGGGTTACTCACTTCACATGGTTTCCCTGCCCGATTGTCGCGTACGCGAAGGCAGATGGCGAGTACCGTCAAGCTCCCCGCGATAAGCGCGAGGGCGACGTAGAGCGCTGCGAGGGTCATCGCTTCACCTCGGCACCGCATCGGGGGCAGAAGTGGTCGGCCATCATCATCTGCGCACTACATTTCCCACAAGTCCTATCGCACAGTACTGATTCCACATGGCCCAACAAAACCGGTGTTATCTCCACGCACCGGCGGTAGCGATTCCGCCCACTTCCGTGGATGATCTCCTCCCTCACCCAGTGGCCCTCTCCGTCAGGAAGATTCCATCCGCTGATCCACACCACATCCGGCATCTCGGGTTCCACCGGGTAGGGATCGAGATATTGCCACGCAATCGCGCCTGCGGGAGCGATACCCATCGCACCAGCGTAATGCGTGACGTAAGAACCATGCCCAAAATCAATCCGCCACCGCACATCTTTTGTCCGATCCGTCGGCGGATTCGTGCCGTCGTACTTGATCCATTCGTTCATGACTCCCTCCTACTCATCGACTTCCGCGAAGCGCAACATCTCCGCGTTGAAATGCATATGCACCACCCCCTCCGGCCCGTTGCGATGCTTGGCGATGATGCAATCCGTCTCGCTCCCCCCCCGCTCCCGATGCAATAGCAAAATCATATCCGCGTTCTCCTCGATCTCCCCTGACTGCCGCAGTTGCGCAAGCGAAGGCCTCTGTCCCTCGCCCTCCCGGTTCAACTGCGACAACGCGATCACCGGCACCTCAAGTTCCCGCGCCATCGCTTTGAGCTCCGCCGACTTCGCGCCCTCTCTCTCCGCCCTCATCATCCGCGTGTCGGTCCCGTACTTCACCAAAGTCAGGTAATCGATGATAACCACCTCACCGCCCATCGCTCGGAACATCCGCGCCTGGTTGCGCATGTCCTCCAACCTGATGTTAGGCGTGTCGCAAATCCACAGCTTCGAGTCATGGATCCGCGAGAGCGCGTCTGATACCCGCGTGAAGTCGGCCCCCGTATCTAGCTGTCCACGCCGAATCCTCTGATGCGTGATGCCCGACACCGACGATACCAGCCGGTCCATGATCTCAGCACGGCTCATTTCGCACGAAAAGAAAGCTACCTCATGCTCCCGAGACATCGACTCCGCAATGTTGAGTGCGAAAGCCGTCTTCCCGATCGATGTGCGAGCCGCGAGAATACAAAGTTCAGCCGCACGGAACCCCCCCGTCTGCGTGTCGAACCGCCGGAACCCGCTCCCGACTCCCGGCAACTTCCCGCCCCGCTTTCTCGCCGCCTCCATCCGGTCAAGCGTCGCAACCGTAAACTCGCTCACCCGCCTCAGACCGTCGCGCATCTCGTTATTGACTCGCAGCAGCTCTGTCGTCGCATAGTCGATAATCGCCGATGAATCCATCGTCTCCGACCGCGCGAGCGCATCCTTGAGCAGCGCCACAAGCTCCGCCTTCCGAGACCGCTCCCGCAACTGCCCCGCGTTGTACTCGACGTTTGCCGCGGTAACCGGATGATATCCCGCGATATGAGACGCCATGTCCGCCAGCTCGCCGGCCAGCGTCGAGAGCGTCACAGCCAGCCCGCGGCCGGCCATCGACTCGATAGCCTCCCACACCCTCCGATGCCTCGCGTCCTCGAAATGGCGCTTCCCCAAACCCAACCCGTAGTAACACCGATTGTCCCGCAGTACCGCCTCGATAACTTGCCGTTCCGTCGCCTCCCCTACTTGCAGCTCGGACACCGTAATCCCTCCCCGATAAATTCACCCGCGCATACCTCGCAGACCTTGCGATACTGAACCGCCGATACCTTCGTCGCAACCGAGTCGCGCCATCGTTCGTTCGGCCCGAAAAACGTCGCCCCGTGCATAACAAATTGCTCGTCCTTCCCGCTCATCTCGCGTGCAAAGTTGGTAACAGCTCCAAGCAGTTCTCCCGCTTCGACTCCTTTCCGGCGAGTAGCACAGTACGCCTTGTACGCTCCCTTGCGATTCTTCTTCCGAGGGTAGGCTTTCCATGCTGCTTCAAAGTCTTCGGCAAAAGGCTCATGTATTATATCTACTTCTTCTTCTACTTCTTCTTCTGTCGCGTTACATGTAACGCTGTAACGCGTTACATCGGCATTATCTATCTGCTTTCTCTGGCGATGTTTACGCACGCGTTCGGAAGTAAGTAGCCGCTGTCTGTCGAGGCGCTGTAACGCTTGATGCTCAGTGAGATGCGTTACGTGTAACGCCCCACCGTTACTGTAACGCGTTACCATTCCAAGCCGCTCGAAGACGCTCAGGCCAAGTTTTACCGTATCGATCTTGATGTTGTAGAGCGTGGAAAGATGCGTGTCTTCATACGGGATCCCGTCCGCGATGTAGAGCGATTCCGTCTCTTTCTTCATCGCGAGACAAAGGATTCCGATCCAGAGTACGAACAGCGTATCGCCGTCCGGTAGGTCTCGGATGATGCGGATCTTCTCGTCGTCGAGTATGCCGGTGTCAAGCTTTAGCCAGACCGCCACACTTCACCTCTTGCATCTTCGGCCCCTGGTAGTAGCGCCCGTCCTCCATCCGCACCACCGGCCAGAAGTTCCCCGGCGGGTAGTGGCGTGGCTTACGCTTCATGCGGCACCTCTTCATATCGCACCGCCAAACTCCCATGCGGCCTCGTCTTCGGCTTCCGTGGATTCGGGTTCCGCGGGCGCGGAAGGCGGAGCCACACGTTCATCCTTCCCCCATCGTGCATAGCGACTTGCGAACTCCGTATGAGTACACGCTATCTTCGGATGTGATTTCCCGTTGTAGATCAGTTGCATCTCTCGTAACGATTCCGGCACCATCGTCTCCGCGTACAGTACAACTACGATGATATCCGGCGTCAAAGCAGTAAGGCGTTCAAATACCCATTTTTGCGCATTCTGCAATGTGCCGGTAAAGGCTTTCAATTCGAGTAGCAAGAATCGCCCGTCAAGTTCAACAATCCCATCGATATCGGTTGGCCTGCATCCTCGCGGAAGTAACCCATTCAGCCACCCCCAGTCGGGAACACACTTGTCTTTGTAGCAGCCGTCCTTCTCGCAATCCCAACGTATCGACATCACACCACCTTGGCGAAGACAACCCCCGCAGATTTGAACGTGTCTATGAATTGCTGTCGGTTTGGCCCCCAGTAGAAGATGGCCTGCCCTTGCCGCGCCTGTAACGTCTCGCCTTCGTTGTTGTAAAACTTGACTCGCCCATCGGTGAAGCAAACCAATTCACACGCGCTGCACAGCGATTGGAACCAATCGGTATCGGTGGAATTGTTAGTCAGGATAGTGATTTGCTTGCACTCGCGCGCTTCGATTGCCTTCACGCTCCGCGCGGCAAACTGCTCGACAAGCGGCATTACATACGGCGGATTCAGGAACACGTTCCCTGCCCACGGCTGCTCGAGCCCATCATTCTCAGCCGTGTAGTATGTCTCAGCGTGCACTGTTTTCTGTGCCATCTCGCTACTTGCCGGGTCGCAATCGATCTTGCCCATGACGGTACGAACGCCGTCGAGAATATCGGAAGGCGTGTACCACTCGATCTCACCGGTCGATACATGGAAGTCGCCCGTAGAATCGGCGAGATACCCCATGCGCCGAAACCAGCGATGTGTGGTGGATTTGTCAAATCCGCATTCTTCGCAGTATCCCTCCCATGTTTTATTCGTTGCATTTGCAACGCATTTAGATGGCCTCCCGGCATTTGTTGGTAATGCAAGCTTCGCGTGCGCTATCCAGAGCTCGTCGATGATCTCGCCGGTTACGTTTTTCCACTTGTACACGAACCCGCCGACTTTCGTGACTGATTCGTCGTAGTCCCATTGTTCCGGTATCTCAGGCGCTTCGCGTTGCAGCTCTATCAACTCACGCACCAATCACCTCCAAAAACAAAAGCCCTCGCTGGGATGGCTGGACGTCGACTACCGCGCACGGTTGTGACCACGCGATAGCAACACCACCCCAACAAGGGCTCTTCTTTTCACAACCGCTACCTTCGCACCCGGTCCAGTCGGGTACACACGCAGCATAGCATACGGGTCACGGCTCGTCAACGAGTAGCGCCTGCTCGGGCGCGGGCCGCGGGTTGTCGAACAGGCGCGGTTGCTGATACGCCCGACGGATGCGCTCACAGGCGGTGTCGAAGTAGCGCGGCTCTATCTCGATGCCGATGAACTTACGCCCGAGGTTCGCGCAGGCTACCCCCGTGGTACCACTGCCCATGAAGGGGTCGAGGACCATCTCCCCCTCGCAGGAATGCAGACGGATAAAGTGCGCCGATAGTTCTATAGGTTTTTCAGTCGGGTGTTGTTCTTTGTTCGGAATGATCTTTCGGATGCCGTAGTCGTTTGGCCGGATGATATTCTCGATGGTCTTGAGATCGGTGTGCCACTTGCATGGGCCGCCTCTTTTCTCGGCAACGAGGATCGTCTCATACGATCGCCGATAATGCCAGCCCATCCCCATCGGCCCCTTGTCCCACACGACCATCTGTTTGAACGCAAACACCTCGTCCATCCACAAGGACCACCATGCAAATTGTGGGTCAGGGCCGCCGCCGCCGCAGCAGCAGCAGCAGCAGCAGCCACCGCGCGATAAACGCGCTTCAAGCAGGGGAAGTGCGGCGCGAAATAGATCGTTTGCCT
>Ga0208957_1000517_pt1 | contig 30336 bp, 30 predicted proteins | sample RifOxyA1_FD_184029 | JGI IMG/M metagenome (GOLD analysis project Ga0208957, IMG submission 184029) | Groundwater microbial communities from Rifle, Colorado - Rifle Oxygen_injection A1 (SPAdes) | ecosystem: Environmental > Aquatic > Deep subsurface > Groundwater | place: Rifle, Colorado, United... | reverse complement strand
CTAATCCCATCAAACGGCTTCTCAGTGGGGATTGAGGGCTGCAACTCGCCCTCATGAACGTGGAATTGGTAGTAATCGCAGATCAGCATTGCTGCGGTGAATACGTTCTCAGGTTTTGTACAAATCAAATTGCGCCTTCCGATCGCAATTTCTAGCCGGTGTAAATCCGGTCAAAGAAAGATAAATTCTTTGAAGCGAAATAACATCCTTTGACAGTGATGTCAGAGAGAAAAGGGTTAAAGTAGCAATTTTCAGCTTGAAGTTTAAACGGTTCTATGACTTTGCGACCATTCGTACAGATTGGGAAGCATTTATCATATTAAATCATAGAATAATTGGGCTCGAGATGGAAATAAAATGAAATTGTAATCACGAAGGGAGATCTCTTCTTGACCTATTTTGTAGGAATTACTATAATTTAGGTAGGTTTCAGTGTGAACTGGCACCGATAAAATAAGAGAAGTCTGCTGTATTCGTAGTACTTTTAATCTCTTAAAAGGAAGGAATACTTTCTGTTTTAATTAACAGAACGTCCGCCAAGGTACGGGAAAACCGTGCGCCTGGTGGGGAGAGAAGAATTAAAGAGTAATCTTTAATAACTATCTCAGAACACCGCCCGTCAAGTTAGTGAAGTTGGGGGCACCCGAAGTTCGATTGTATCGAACGAAGGTGACACCAGCGACAAGAATTAAGTCGTCGACCGTAAGGTTGAGTGCGACTTCAGAAAGTAATTTCTGAAGAAAATTTAGCTGTATCGGTGAACCCTAAGTGGTTTTTAAAACCATATGGGAATACCGAGGGAACCTTAATTAGTTTAAGGACTCCGTAGAGACTACACGCTAACGCCTTATTAAAAAGAATAAGGATGAAGATATAGTCCATGCCTCTCGAAAGACGAGGAGAAATCATGAACAAGGTATCCCTACTGGAAGGTGGGGATGGATCACCTCCTTTCTAAGGAGTCACATCCAGTTTTTAAGTACGCCGTTTGACTATACAAAACGGGTTCAGCTTCCGGTCATATCTTGAGTACCTTTAATTAATCCTAAAAAGTACGAAATCCCGCTTAATCGCTCCACGAACCGCATACGAAAAGTATTAAAAAGATGAGTGGAAAGATCTGTGGGACTGGAGTTTAAATTCCGTGAGAGAATAATTCAGCCAGATACTGCTCGACTGGTATGTCCCTTTCTTTTGCTATTGCCTCAGCTTTTCTATAGAGTTCACTATCCTTTTTTTGGACAAGAATCATTTTTTTTATCGGCCCAACCTCGTCGGCCACGACACTAATGGTCGATTCATTCTCGTCTAATTTTTTAACTCTAAGGTTTTTTTCTGGCATAAATTATATCTTGGTTGGAATTTTACAGAGAGAGAGCTTAAAAGTCAAATTTTGTGATATTATAAATTTATGAAGCTTCATTTTTCGCAAAGAAAATCTCTAAGTGATTATTGTGGGAATTTATCAATTGCTTGGTTAGCAGCAGGGGTAATTGGGCCATATATATCAGGAAAAAACTTTGTTGATTCATGGAAGATAGTTTCGGTCTCTTTGTTTATTGCTGGTTTTTCGCTTTTCCTTATGTTAACCTTATTGAAAGAGGGGATAAGAAAATGAATATAGTTTCTGTTTATGCATTGGGAGCAGCAGTTACAGCACTCTTTTTTGTGTTTGTGTATTTTGTAGCTAAAAAATAATTATGTCTGACAGTTTTGCAACTATCGTAATGGCAGTTTCACTTCTTATTTCTGCGTGGGTTGTTTATAAACTTTGGAAAAAGTAAAAAGCGTTTAGAAAACTTACTTGACAAAATCGGATAGTTGTGTAATAGTAGTGTGTATGTTGGTAAGAAAACAGATACTCTTGGAAGAAAAACAGGCGCTTGAGCTTGAAGAATTAGCTCTTTTAGCAGGAGTTTCTATGTCCGAAGTTTATAGGCGGATTTTTGATGAGGGTGTAAAAATCCAAAAGAAGAGAGTCGCTAAAGGCGGGAATAAAAAATTAGGTGGAGCTGAATTTATGCTTCAGCAGGCCAGAAAGGCTGTCGCAGGCCCCGGAGATTCCGAGTATGATAAATATGCGTATGATCTCTAAAGTTTTTGTGGATACAAATGTATTTGTGGCAATTCGTGATACTACCGACACTACTCACACAAGGGCAATTAAGATATCGGAATATCTTCATAATCATAAAGTCAAATGGTGTACCTCCTCAGATGTTATAGGGGAAACGTTGACAGTTATATCAAAAAAATTAGGTAAAGCCAGATGTGTGGATTGGTATAAAGATTTCAGAAATAGCCGCATTGAAGAGATTTTTGTGAATGAGAACCTTCATAAAGAAGCCAGAAGTGCTTTTAAGCAAGTCAGGTCAAAAAATACATCATTTATAGACTGTTCAAGTATGGTTGCCATGAAAAGAAATAAGATAAAATACATTTTTTCTTTTGACGAAGATTTCAAAAAGTTAGGCATAAAACTTCTTGAAGAGGTTGTTTAAAATACTTGAAAAAGCGTTTTTGTGGCTATTCGGCTTACTTTTAAAGATTATTCTGGGTCACAGAATAATTAACTGATGTTAAGTCTGGTGCGACCGATACATTTATATTTATTTCTGGATGTTCTTCTTGAATTTGCTTAAATTCCTTTAAAAGTGTTTCTTTGTTATTAGCCCAATCGAGAATGTAGATTACAGGAATTCTTTTATCTGCTTCTGGGATAGGTGCCTCAAGCGAACCGTCATTTTGAATGGTTATCGTTTCATCGACAATTTCACCTTGTTTCAAATGTTGTTCCCACACGGATACGGCTTTACTACGTGCTTCTCGGCGAGCTTGTTCTATGGAGCGGATATCTTCTGTAGATAAGGGCATGTTTTCAATTATACATCTTATTGGCGTTAAATTCATAAGACGAAGCTCTGTCATCAGGAACACGCTCAGTTTTGTGCGTGCTCAAGGAATCGAACCTTGCACCTCTTTCTTATCAGGAAAGCGTTCTAGCCGATGAACTAAGCACGCTTGAAAATACCCTCATAATTTACCATAAAAGGATACTTGACGCTAGAGGCTTTGCCCTATATAATCCTTCTTACCTTTAAGGTAACCCCGATTCAATCGGGGTAAACGTTATTTAATGAAAACTGTATTATTTTCTAAAACAAGCGCGGACCTTTTGCGTGCATAGGAGAAACCCAGATTTTCATTATTGACCGGCCTTAAAAGCCGGTTTTTTTATGGGGGCCCGAAGTTTAACTGGTTGAACACATCATTTGCAATGATGAGGTAGAGGGTTCGACCCCCTCCGGGTCCACCGGAGAAGTAGTTAGTAGAGAGCTCCGATTTGATCGGAGCTGTCTAGTAATTATTTTTTTCTGGCTTGTTCTTTGACAACTGAAGAGAAAGGCCGTCACATACCTAGGTGGTGTGTGACATGTTTTTACAGACGCAGACAGTGAATGCCTTGGCTCTTTTTTCCGAAGAAGGACGTACATAGTCACGATAGTCGTCGGGGAGCTGCTACGAAGCTTTGATCCGACGGTGTCCGAATGGGGTAACCCACCTCTCTATGGGGTATTTAATGGTAAAAAAATTCTCTAGTAGAATTCATAGCCGTTAATTTGGGAACCCGGGGAACCGAAACATCCAAGTACCCGGAGGAATATAAATCAACGAGATTTCGTCAGTAGCGGTGAGCGAAAGCGAAACAGCCTAAACTTTGTCCAGACTTGTCTGGATGAAGGGTTGCAGGAGCCCGATGTGGGATCCCGTTAGATAGCAGAACAGCTTGGAATAGCTGACCAAAGACGGTGAAAGTCCGGTATGCGAAATCTAACGGGACTCTAGGGATTTCCTAAGTAATGCGGAGTACGTGTCTCTGCATGAATCTGGGGGAACCATCCTCCAAGGCTAAATAAAAAAAGAGACCGATAGTGAACTAGTACCGTGAGGGAAAGGTGAAAAGAAGGGTGAGACACCCAATGAAATAGAAACTGAAACTGTTTGCGAACAAACCGAGAGAGCTCTCGCAAGGGAGTGATCTCGTGCCTATTGAAGAATGAACCGGCGAGTATATATCTAGTGCTTTGGTCTAACTCCGATAAAATCGGAGGCAGGCATAGCGAAAGCAAGTCTTAAAAGGCGCAAGAATGCACTATGTATATGGCCCGAAACCAGGTGAGCTAATCATGAGCAGGGTGAACCCCGATGAAAATCGGGGGGAGGCCCGAACTGTTCTGGGTTGCAATCCAGTCGGATGACTTGTGATTAGGGGCAAAATACCAATCGAACCTGGAGATAGCTGGTTCTCCCCGAAAAGTCTATAGGGACCACGCTACGTTGACTTGTTTCTGGAGGTAGAGCACCGAATGGGTAGGAGAGCGCAAGCAATTTTACTCAACCGAACTCCGAATTACAGTAAACAATATCGTAGTAGAAAGTCGCATCGGGCTAAGCTGATGCGGCAAAAGGAAAACAGTCCAGATTTTCGGCTAAGGCCTCTAAATCTATATTAAGTTTCAAAGGAAGTTTGTGTCCTCAAACAGCCAGGAGGTTGGCTCAGAAGCAGCCACCCTTTAAAGATAGCGTAACAGCTCACTGGTCGACGGACGCAGGCGCCAAAAATTTATCGAGGATTAAATATAGTGCCGAAGCCAGAAGTGTTCTGATTTAATTATCAGGGCGCGGTAGGGGAGCGTTCCATATGCAGTGAAGGTGAACCGGAAGGTTTGCTGGAGTGTATGGAAGTGAGAATGCCGGTATAAGTAGCGTACAAGACGGGTGAGAATCCCGTCCACCGAATACCCAAGGTTTCCGTTGCAAGGTTCGTCCACAACGGGTTAGTCGGTACCTAAGGCGAGGCCAAAATGGCGTAGTCGATGGAAGACTAGTTAAAATTCTAGTATTTAGTTTAAATCGCTTGAGTTGGGGGTTGACTAAACAGGAAGATGTGAGCCAGTCCATGAAGTCTGGTGCAAGCTTTAAAATAGTCCTGGTAGAAAATATATCAGGGTGATTAATTAAGGAGCGATGCAAAGTCTTGCGTGAGCGGGACAATTCATAACATTTCAGTTTATAGAAAAAGACTCGCAGCGAGATTTAAATTAAGCCGTACCGCAAATCGACACAGATGGGTTAGTCGAGAAGACTAAGGTGATCGAGCGAAGGATGTTTAAGGAATTCGGCAAAAAAACTACCTGTAACTTAGGGAGATGGGTTGACCTTGTCGCAAGATAAGGCCCTCAGCGAAAGTTTATTAGCCGACTGTTTATCAAAAACACAGGTCCGTGCAAAAGCGAAAGCTTAAGTATACGGGCTGATGCCTGCCCAGTGCTGGTAAGTTAAAGGGAGAAATGTCCCGACGCAAGTTGGGATGTCTTGAACTAAAGCTCCAGTAAACGGCAGCAGTAACTATAGAAAAGCAGTTGTAGTTACGTAGGTTAATGTGTGAATCCTACCCCCGATAGGTATCGGGGCAAAATTTGGCCATATGCTGGAAACTCCGGTGTATGTGGCAGTACTTGACAAGTTAACCTTGTTGAGTGACAATCTGACCACTGCGGACAATCAGCAGGAAAGATTGGAAAGGTTATGTCAGAAAAAGACAATCTAGATATTAGAGGCAAAAAAATAGCAGCAGGAAAAATTATTCTTGGTGGGGAAGTAGAACACTCAGACGCCGAAGCAATTCTGGCTTATGAGGCAACTTCATCAAAGATAGATAGAGAAGATGCTGCGTTTCGAAAGTCAGAAAAAGAAAAGTCTGGATTACTAAAAAATTGACTCAACTTTCCGATATCCTCAACGACTATACGCCGAACTTTGTAAGTTCGTAACTTACATTGATGATATAGTCTGAACTTTACAGCGATGTAAAGACTACGTATTTTTAATAATCGTAGCAAGTAACATAGTTAAACTGTTCTACGGTAAGGGCTATAAAGAACTGCCGTAGTAAAATCTAGCTATATGCTGGAAACTCTTGTTAATCTGAAGCTACTATGGTATAATCTACCCGTAGATGATATCAAGTAAAAAAGCTTTCAGTAGAGACAATCAGCAGGAAAGGCTAAAGTTAGTGGGTTGGATAGTGGGATTCACGGATGGAGAAGGCTGTTTTACAGTTAGTCTTCATAAAAATTCTACTACCAGTCTTGGTTGGCAGATTATGCCTGAGTTTATTCTCTCTCAGGGTAAGAAAAGTTTAAATTCGCTTTTATTAGCAAAGAATTTTTTCAAATGTGGTCGAATTTCTGTTAATCACAGACATGACAATCACAGAGAAGATCTTTACCGATATTGCGTAAAATCTCAAAAAGAATTGAATGACAAAATCATTCCTTTTTTTGAGAAAAATAAGCTAAGAACATCAAAAAATGAAGATTTTAAAAAATTTTCAGCTGTTCTCAAGCTTATGAAGAAAAAGGAACATCTTACTTCTAAGGGAGTAAATAATATTTTAGGGATAATTTCTACCATGAATACCAAGAAAAAACGCCTATTAAATTTAGAATCCTCAGAGACTACACGCTAGAGTCCAATTAAATGGATAAGATATAGTCCAAAACTCATGTTTTGAGCGAAGCCCCTCGGATTAGGGGGCATTCTGATTAATTTCAGAATGAAAACCTAGCTGTATGCTGGAAGGTCTGAAGTATCCAGTACTAGTTGACTTTGTATTTTGTTCGGAACAGAATAAAATTAATGCCAACTGACAATGTATCTGGTGCAGATAACCAGCAGGAAACGTGCGTAGCTTTTTATTATTTTACTGGTTTTTGTTGCGGAGAAGGGTCTTTTTCTCTTTTAAAGCTAAGTAACCGTAAAAGTAAAAAAGGAGGCGTATATTACACTCCCGATTTTACGGTCAGTAACGCAGAATTATCTCTTTTAAAAGAAATAAATAATGTTGTTGCTCACGGTTGCGGAATAATATCGAAGATCAAAGGAGGTTATAACCTTTCCTTTAGGGGAAAGGAGAAAGCGAAGAAAGCAATTTCTTTTCTTGAAAAATATCCTCCTCCGGTTGGAGATTTATTTAAGTCGAGATTAATGCTCCTTAAAAGAGCAATTAATCTTCTTGAAGCTAAGAAAGGGTATAGAAGATCTGAAGTACTACGACAAGAATTGGAGAGTATTAGAAACCAATTCTCAAAAATCAAAAAAACAGCAATTCCTATTTCAGAGTTTCCACTAAAAAAGTTTGACAAAGTGTCCCAAGGATACTTCTTATCAGGCGTTTTTGACGCTGAAGGATCAGTGGGATTTAAGTCAAACGGATCTAGAAAACAACCGTTTTTTGCGGTTGCCATGAAAGATCATAAGATAGTGGAACTATTTAAGGATTATTTTAAAGTGGGAAACATTCATTTGCGACCCAAAGAAAAAATGATTCACTACGAAGTAGGAGCGCAGTCTGAAGTGAGAAATTTACTTCAGAAGTTTTTTAAAAAGTATCCTCCTAAATTAAGGAAGATGCGTGAGAGAGTTGAAAGAACGTTACGGATCCTCAACGACTATACGCAAGGACCCAAACATAAAAATTTGGGGATGATATAGTCTGAGCTGTATGGCGACGTACAGATTCTGATAGAGATATCAGAACGCCTTGATTTTTCAAGGTCACTCTAAATTTATTTAGAGATAAAGTAACAGATCTGTGTCGGGTGAATAACTCGCCCGAATGTGTCGAAAGACACAGCGCTTAGGGAGTTTTGATTACAATTTGATGTTTACATCTAATGATAAACAAAGTATGAAGATGCCTGAGTAAGTGTAAAATTTGGCTATATGCTGGAAAAGCTCATGAATCTGACAGTACCAGAAATGGTGATAATCTGATCGGTGGAGTCAATCAGCAGGAAAGACTGTAATTTATTACAGAATCCTCAACGACTACACGCCAAATCCCTTTAAAAGGGAATGATATAGTCTGAACTCTATGGCGACATAGAGACTAACAAAAGATAGTATTTGGAGTTCCGACCTGCATGAATGGCATCACGAGCTAATAACTGTCTTAAACGTTCACTCGGCGAAATTGCGATGGCTGTGAAGACGCGGCCTAATTCCACCTGGACAAAAAGACCCCGTGGAGCTTTACTGTAGTTTGACATTGATTTGTGCATTTTAATTGCCAAGTAATAGGAGGGACCCGCAAGGGGGCAATGTGAGACCTCTCTTTGGAATGTGGCAAATCTTACCTGACACCGATGAATACTCGGTGGGGGAAAGTGTTAGATGGGCAGTTTTACTGGGGCGGTACCCTGCTAAATTGTAACGCAGGGGTACAAAGGTTGGCTTACTACGAATGGAAACCGTAGGGAAAGCATAAAGGTTTAAGCCAGCTTGACTGCAAGACCGACGGGTCGAGCAGGTACGAAAGTAGGTCTTAGTGATCCCCCGATACCACATGGGTGGTACGGGGCTTAACGGATAAAAGCTACCCCGGGGATAACAGAGTAGTCGCGCCCGAGCGTCCATAGCGACGGCGCGGTTCGCTACCTTAATATGACATTGGGGTCCTTCGAAAGAGATTTCGAAGTGCTGTTTTCCAAATTTAAATAATTAGTTTGGAGAGAAATTCGACTCATATCGGTGAATCCTAAAGCACGAAGCTATGGTAACACCGAGGGAAGTTCATCAAGTTTTAATTTGATGTAACCCCGTATCGACTTTTCCTTGAGTAAGGAAGGATATAAATCATAGGTTTATATAATACGTCGAACATCTATTTTGTATAGATGAAGGTATAGTCAGGCCATCACGAAAGTGAATGGGTTTAAATTGCGATGTCGGCTCATCCTTTCCTGGCGCTGAAGAAGGTGCCAAGGGTTAGTCTGTTCGCCTATTAAAAGGGTACGTGAGCTGGGTTCAGAACGTAAACAACATTGCGTTCTACATTAGAAATAATGTAAAATAATATCGACTAAAATCGGTGAAACCCTAAACAAGAGTCGTCCGACCTTGTTGGGTAATACCGAGGGTAAGACAAAGGATTGTCCAGTGACTAAAGAAGAATTAGCTTATATAGCAGGTTTTTTGGATGGAGATGGTTGTGTTATGCTCCAGCTGGTTTATCGGCACGATTATGTGCTTGGTTATCAGATACGAGCAAGCGTCGTTTTCTACCAAAAAGCTGTAAATGCTAGTTTTCTTGAAATGCTAAAAGGAAAATTGAAGTATGGTTATACTCGCATAAGAAAAGACGATATGTGTGAATACACCATTGTCGGAGTAGAGCCAGTAACACAAGTATTAAAACTTCTTTCCCCTTATTTAGTTTTAAAGAAAAAACAAGCAGAGCTAGCTTTAAAAGTTCTGGCACAAATGCCGGAAAAAGGGAAAAGAATAACTCAAAAGTTACTTCTTTCCTTAGCTTACGATGTAGATAAGTTTGCCGATTTGAATTATTCAAAAAGGCGAACCAATACTTCAGAAAAGTTAATTGAATTTCTAAAGTCACACAATCTTTTGATCCCGTAGAGACTGATCCCCAGATCTAAGTTGTCACTTAGATGTAAGGAGAGAATATTTTTAATGATATTCAAACGTCGACGCCTAAACTTATTGACTTAGTTTAGGATGAAGATATAGTCCATGCTTTGAGTAATCAAGGAATAACATGCGTGAGACAGTTCGGACTCTATCCGGTGGAATCGTTCGAGTCTTGAAGGAAGCTCTCCTCAGTAAGTATTGCTGCCATATGTAGTAATATGTATGGTCACACTAGCTAAAATCGGTGAAATCCTTTGTAAATAACAAACGCGATGGTCCAAATTGCGTACGAAGGACAATACCGAGGGAAGGTCTCTTTTTAAAGAGAGAGGAAGCTGCTTATATTGCTGGTTTTTTTGATGGTGACGGTAGCGTTAGAATTCAGCTACAACCAAGGAAAAGATCTAGATTTGGTTTTCGCGTCCGCACAATAATTTCTTTTGCTCAAAAAATTGGGCACGAGGAAGAACTTAAATGGATACGGAAAAAGCTCGGTATCGGTTATTTATATACAAGAAATGACGATATGAGCGAATTAAAAATCGAAGGTTTTGAAAGGGTTGAAGGGATTCTAAAGAAGCTACAACCGTTTGTTCTCTTTAAGAAAAAACAAGTAGCCTTAGTTTTAAAGGCATTGTCGCTCTTAAATAAAAAAGATCCAGATGTTTTAGCTGTTGCTAAGATATCTGACTTATTGTCGGGAATAAACTACGCAACCACTAAAAAGAAATACACAGCAAAAGAAGTGGCAGAATTTTTAAAAAGATATACCCCCGTAACGACTTAACCCAAGTAGGGTTGGATGGGAAGTACCCATAATAACGCTAGCTCCTGTTTTGAAACAGGATGAAGGTATAGTCTAACACCTTGGTAACAAGGATCATGTTGACGAGAGGACCAGGAGGGAGGAATCCCTGGTGTGCCGGTTGTTTCGTCAGAAGCAGCGCCGGGTAGCTACATTCCTAAGTGATAACCGCTGAAAGCATCTAAGTGGGAAGCACATCCTAAGATTAAGACTCGTTATTAAACCCCTGAAAGACCATCAGGTTGATCGGCTGGGAGTGGAAGCGCTGTAAAGCGTTAAGCTTACCAGTACGAATTGGTTGATAAAAAACATCTTGCGTATTAATTTACGCGAGGCTTTTCTCTTCGGTTTTGAAAGAACAAACAAAGTTTGCACATTTGAAATTAAGACGGCTTGGTAACTAGAGCAATCTGGTACCACCTGTTCCCATTCCGAACACAGTAGTGAAACGGATTAGCGCCAACGATAGCCATCGGGCAACTGATTGTGAAAATAGGTCGTCGCCAAGCCATCTTAGTTCCAAAAATAATAGGGGACCTTTTTTAGTGGGAAAATCTAAATTTTTTGGCCAGGCTAATATCTAGGGTAAATGAAGAAAGTTTCTTACCCGCCCCATTAAAGTATTTTCCCTATCTAATTTTTTAACTTCTCTATTTAATTCATCTAATTGTCTGGTAGCATCTTCAGGAGATTTTGCGTGTTGCAAAATATTCTTGGTTCTTTGGGTAATATAATCCTCTCTGGGATTACTAAGGGTTACTTTGAGAGGGATGAAAGTATCTTTATTTTCCATTTGAAAGTAGTTTACTTCTTCTTCTTCTTGTCAATTTTGCCTCGATATAGTAGCATGAGGCAATATGAAACCTGTGAATATTTCGTCTTTAATTAAAAAATACGGTTCTAATTACGTGGCTAGAAACAAGAAAACCGGCAGAGTGGTGGCCCATGCCAAAAGAGTGGATCTCTTGGTGAAAAAAACCAAAGAAAGATCAGATGTGACTATCTCTTGGATCCCCAAAAGTAATGCCCGCTATGTCTTTAAAATTTCCCTTTGAGTATGCCGAAATAGAAGGATTAGGAAAACTCTTTTATCCCATTGTCAAACTTGAATTAAAGACTGTTTATGGGTGGAAAGAATTTGATTTTCTGGTAGATACTGGTGCCGATGTGACCACAATTCCGCTGCAGCTTCTTTTGGTGCTTGGAATCGATAAGAAAAAGCTTAAAGCAGGTGAAACCCTAGGGGTAGGGGGAATTAAAGTGAAAACTTGGGAATTCAAGTTTCCGGTAAAAATTGGCAATTCAGAATTTGAGATTATGGCTACGGCTGTTGACAGTAAGGAAGACTCCATGCCGCTTCTTTTAGGCAGAAAGGATATTTTCGAAGAGAGATTTAACCTTATTTTGGATAGCAAAAATAAGATTGTAGAATTACAGGAAAACCTCTAGCACTTTTTCAGGGACCTTTTTTAGTGGTTTTATTTTTCTTACTTTTGAGATATAATACCTACTACGAATAGAAAGGTGGAATTAATGAATGACGGCAACTACAATGGCGGATCTTCTGGCAAAGGCCAATAAAAAGTTTGTTTCGTATTCAGTTGGGCAAAAAATCAGAGCTAAAGTAACTTCCAAGACTCACAAAGCTTTGATTTTAGATATTGGTGGAAAAAGTGAGGGGATAGTGTGCGAAAAAGCTTTCATCGAAGCCAGAGATTTCATCAAGACTCTTAAGGTAGGGGATGAAGTAACCGTATCTGTTTTAATTTCTGAATCCAGAGACGGCAACGTGGTTCTTTCTCTTAGGCAGGCAATGTTCGGTGCGGCTTGGGAGAAATTGGAAAAAGCAAGAGATGCCAAAGAAGGAGTTGCTGTCTATGCCAAAGGAGTTAATCCATCAGGAGTTGCGGTTGAGTGTGAAGGAGTGGGAGGGTTTATTCCCACTACTCAACTAGGTAAAGAAGCTGTCAAAAATCCCCAAAGCTTAGTTAATAAATACTTTAAAGCAGTCCCTATTGAAGTTGACAGAAATTATAATAAACTGGTTCTTTCCGAAAAGGAAGTTTCAGATGCCTCCGACATTAAAGCGGCAGGAGAAGTGATTTCAAAAATTAAAGAAGGGGATATATACGACGGAGAAGTAACCACGGTTGCTAATTTTGGCTGTTTTGTCAAGATTGAAGTGGGTAAAAACGCATTTGTTGAAGGACTGGTGCATATATCAGAGTTATCCTGGGGTAGAGTAGAAAAAGTATCCGATGTAGTCGAAAAAGGTGATAAGGTTAAGATTAAGGTGATTGGAAAAAAAGACGGTAAACTGGCCTTTTCTGTTAAACAGGCCCTAAAAGATCCTTGGGAAGAAGCGGTTAAAAAATATAAACCGGAGGCAAAAGTAAAAGGAAAAATTGTCAGAATTTCCGATTTCGGAGTCTTTGTGGAACTGGAACCGGGTATTGAAGGGTTAATTCATATAACAAAGATTCCACCGGCAACCAGGCTTTCTGAAGGCTTAGAAGTTAACTGCTATATAGAAGAAATTGATACCAAAGCCAAAAGACTTTCTTTGGGGCTTGTATTAACTTCAAAACCTTTGGGCTACAAGTAGTATAATCATTTTCGATGTCTAAGTTTGTTTGCCAGCAGTGCGGTTATGAATCGGTTGGATTTTGAAACTTAACTTGACTTCAGTTCTTGTAGGATACAAATAATAAAGACTTCTCATTCTTGATTTCCTTGGGTAAAGTAAGTAATGTTAAGATATGGAAAATAGTGAAAGTTCTCTATCCGAACTACCCAATCTTAGCGACAGACCAGCCATGCGAGGAGGGGGAACGCTGGGAGAAATAACCCAAGCCATGAAGCAAGACCGCGAAGAAACAGGGCTTGCCAAAACAGTGAGAAATTACGTTACGGAAATGGCCAAAAGAGTAACTGGGAGGGGAGAAAGGGTTTTGATAATGGGGGAAAAAACGGAATATAAAATAGTAAATTTTGAGTACACCCCAAGAGAATTGGCAAGGCCAGGTTTTGAAGGGGTGGTGGCAATGCTTGTGGACACAGGTAGGGAAAAGCGTTTAGGGTTTATCCTTAATAGGAAGAATGATGTAACGAATGCGATAGGAACAACCTTGGCTTTTTCAGAAGGTGATACGTATGACATTTCCCTATCCGGATCCGATGAAAGTAACAAAATTTACACAATAGATTCAGTTAGTAATCCCGTGGACTTTGCCGAGGCTGACGGAAAAAGGAATAGGGATAGATATGAAATGGTAAGAGGCGTAGCAGAAAACGATCTGGTTTCAGTAGATCACAGAGATACCTTACATATAGATCCGACCGGTGAACAAAACGGAGGAATAAAGGTGACTGCATTGAAATTAGAGGATTTGCAGCGTGATACTTTAAGCCCTCTTCTGCCCAAAAGAGAGAGGGGAAAAAATCCTGCCTACGAGGCGATAAAATCTCTTGCTCCAAGATTATATAAGAGAGTAGTATAATCATTTTCGATGTCTAAGTTTGCTTGTCAACAGTGTGGTTATGAGAGTGTCGGTTTTTTGGGAAAGTGTCCCAACTGCGGAGAGTGGAACTCTCTTGTTGAAGTTATAGAAGAAAACACAAAACACAAAGCAAGAGGAAGAAATAAATCAACAAGTACTCCAAGTGTAAAACCCATAAGCCTTTCTTCAATTCCTTCTAAAAAAACTTCAAGAATATTAACTAAAATTCCTGAATTAGATAGAGTTTTGGGTGGGGGTTTGGTTAACGGTCAGGTGGTTTTAATTGCGGGAGAGCCTGGGATTGGAAAAAGTACAATTTTATTGGAGGTTTCTGAAAAGTTAGGAAATGTGTTGTATGTCTGTGGAGAAGAGTCAGCATCTCAGGTTAAAGTAAGGGCAGAAAGGTTGAGTATCAAAAAAACCGGAATTAGTCTTCTTGAAGATACAAATGTCGATAATGTTGTTGAAGTAGTTTCTTCAGAAGCTAATCTTTCCGGAGTTATTGTCGATTCTATTCAAACCATGTATACCCCTGATCTTTCGGGTATGGCCGGATCGGTGGGACAGGTCAGAGAATGTGCCGCCAGGCTTCTAAGAGTTTGTAAAGAAAAAGAAATTCCGCTTTTTCTTGTAGGCCATGTTACCAAAGAAGGAACTGTGGCCGGTCCCGCGGTTCTTGCTCATATTGTTGACACTGTTTTATGGTTCGAAGGCGATAAAACCCTAACCCTGCGCTTACTACGTGCCGTTAAAAACCGGTTTGGACCGACAGATGAGGTGGGGATCTTTGAAATGCAGGACAAAGGTTTAATATCGGTTACGGATACAGAAAAACTATTTTTAGAAAAGAGTAAAAAACAAGTTCCCGGAAGCGTGGTCACCTCAATACTACAGGGAACAAGGCCCATCTTGGTCGAAATTCAGGCTCTTGTTGTTCCTACCAAAATGGCCTTTGCCAAAAGAGTGGCTCAGGGTATTGATTCAAGGCGCTTAGAGCTTCTTCTGGCGGTTTTAATCAGAAGATGCGGTCTCCCTCTATACGATTTTGATGTTTTCGTAAATTGTGCCGGGGGAATGAAGATAACAGAACCGGGAGCCGATCTTGCCATAATACTGGCAATTGCTTCAGCCTACTTTGATAAACCGATTTCAAATAAAACCATAGCATTAGGAGAGGTTGGCCTATTGGGGGAAATCAGGGAAGTCATGGCTCAGGAAAAAAGAATGAAAGAAGCAAGAAGGTTGGGTTTTACCCAAGTGATTTCTTCCAAAGAAGATCGATTTGTAGGCGAAGTTATTAAAAAGCTTCTTAAGTGAGTTATCTTCAAGTTATCCACAATAAATATTTCAAAATAAAATATTATAAAAAACGCCGTAAGAACGGCCTTTTGTATATTAATATACACTATAGGTAGGGAGAAAATAGAAGAGTATATTATTATGGGATTTGACAGCAGTGAAAAGCGGTGTTAAGATTTTCACAGTAGATCATTAAAAGTAAAAAAGAGCATCGCCATCGTTGGGTTCTTGTCTTAGATTTCCCTAAAACAAACTCTCCACGAATAGAAATGCTCTTTAAGTTGACTTATCTAGAGGACAGGAAATACTTGTTGCAACTAGACAAATCACAAATAGACTAGACGTTATTTGGGGGTATTGTCAATAGTCATTAATTCCGTCTTTAGGGGAGAGGTGGTGAGTTGGGCAGGCTTACTACCTCTTCCTTAAGGGCAGAACGTTTTCAAGTTGATTGTTGACAGGTAATTTGGATAGGCTATACTAAGATTGAATTTGTAAGTGTTTGCTTCTTAATAGTTTTCTATATGATTGATTCATCTTTTGAAGGTCAAATTCCTGATGCTAATCTTCCCACAGAATATGTTGAAGGAGTTTTGGATATCGCCAATGAAGGAAGCGGTCTTTTAAGACCAAAATTTTCGGCCAGCGACCACGATGTTTATATTTCTTCATCGCAAATAAGAAGATTCAACCTTCGGCTTGGAGATAAAATCGGCGGACAGGCAAGAAGGCCTAAAGAAAATGAAAGATATTGGGGACTTTTAAAAGTTGAGAAAGTGAATGGGGAAGATGTTGACAAAATGCCGGTTAATAGACTTAATTTTGATGATCTTCTGGCTATTTATCCGGACGCTCAGATTGACTTAACTACCGAAGCAGATGCTTTAACTACCCGCGTCATTGATTTGGTTTCTCCAATCGGATTTGGACAAAGGGCTTTGATTGTTTCTCCGCCTAAAGCGGGAAAGACTTGGCTGGTAAAAGATATTTTGGCCGGAATTGCCAAAAACTACCCCGAGAAAGGGAAAGAAGATAAAAAGAAAGGCCTCCGGCCCGTAGGGCCTATGGCCCGTAGGGTTCATATAATGGCCGTTTTAATCGGTGAAAGACCGGAAGAAGTAACGGACATTGTTAGAAAGGTTGCCGAGGTTACAGATGGCTTAGGTGACGTTGCCGCCAGTAATTTTGACGAACCGCCGCAAGACCAGACAAGAGTTGGAGAACTGGCACTGGAAAGAGCAAAAAGATTAGTGGAAGCAGGGCACGATGTTGTCATAGTTTTAGATTCAATAACCAGAATGGCCAGAGCGTATAATTTGGCTCTTCCCACATCGGGCAGAACTCTTTCGGGTGGCTTTGACCCAATGGCGCTTTTCCCGGCCAAGAAGTTTTTCGGAGCGGCCAGAAAAATAGAAAATGCGGGAAGCTTAACGATTATCGGCACCTGTCTGGTTGAAACCGGTTCCCGAATGGATGATCTTATTTATGAAGAATTTAAAGGAACGGGGAATATGGAGCTACATCTTACAAGGAAACTTGCAGATAGAAGGATTTTCCCGGCCATTGATGTCACCAGATCAGGAACCAGACAAGAGGAACTTCTTTACGGCAAAGACACGTTGGAGAAAGTTCATACCTTAAGAAGAATGTTGGAAATGATTTCGGAAGATGAAAGAACCGAAGCGCTACTGGAGAGAATTAAAAAAACCAAAAACAACAAGGAATTCTTAGACAGCCTCAAGACAGATTAGCCTCAATTTGACACACCCTTTTAGTTATGTTATCCTGTACATATATGTACAATATAGATAAACAAAGTCTCCTTTTGAGATCAGACCGAATCCTTTTTCATACCCAAGATCTGGCTCTTTTGTGGTCAATTGAAAACAGGAATACGCTTTACACAACTATCAAAAGGTATGTTGAAAAGGGGGTCTTAATTCCGGTTGTAAAAGGTTTGTATTCGGTAAAACCCATCGATCAGATTGACACTTATGTTTTGGGGAGCGTTCTGATTCATAAATATTGCTATGTTAGTTGTGAAACGGTATTGGCAGATACTGGAGTGATCAATCAGGATATAATTCCAATTACTTTCGTTTCTTCAATTTCATTAAAAGTAAAAGTGGGGAGTGTGGAATATTTATATAGGCAGGTTAAACCGGAAATACTTTTTGATTCTCACGGAGTCGAAAAGAAAAATGGCTATTTTATGGCCACAAAGGATAGGGCGATACGCGATATGCTTTATTTTAACCCGAAATATTATTTGGACAACAATGCAAAATAATTTAATACACAAATTTCAGTTACTTAGATTGTTAACGGAAATAGTTGATAATCCAATCCTTTCTCAGAATATTTATTTTAAGGGTGGGACGGCGGCGGCTATGCAAGGGTTTTTGGATAGGTTTTCGATTGATTTAGATTTTGATTTGCGGGAAGGAAGTAACCGCTCGCTTTTGCGAAGTGAATTTAGTCAAATCTTTAAGAAATTAGATCTTAGCCTCGAAAACGATAATGACAAAACTTTGTTTTTTGTATTGAAATATAAATCTTCCAAAAATCAACGCAATACCCTTAAGTTGAGTGTTTACGAAGAAATTATCAAATCAAATGATTATAAACCCGTCTTTTTGCCAGAAATTGACCGGTTTGTAATCACTCAAACAAAAGAAACAATGTTTGCAAATAAGTTGGTAGCCCCAATTGACAGATTTCAAAAACATGGAAAAATTGCCGGACGAGATATATACGATATTCATTATTTTTTCTCACAGGGCTACAGGTTTAAGAAAGAGATAATTGAAGAAAGAATGAAAACGGATGTTATAAGCTATATCCATATCTTAATCGATTTTATCGAAAAAGAAATAACAGAGGTGGTGCTTACGGAGGATCTAAACACATTGCTACCAAATGACAAATTTAAAAAAATTAGAAAGACCCTCAAGGGGGAAGTTCTGATCTTTCTTCGAAGTCTCAAAATGGTTTAGTGGTATAATTTCGAAGTGGAAGATATTAAACTATTTTTTTCCGAGCTCTTTCTGTTTGTGGTCAGAAAGCTTCATTTGTCTTTTTGGAGATTTGAAAAGGGCAAAGGATTTATGGTCGAAGCTCTTTATCGTCAAAGGGGAAAATTTGCCCGACGATTTGTGCATACCGGCATGGCCGCTTTAGCCGGACTGGGAATGATCATTGCCCCGACCCTTGCCAAAGAATTTCCCGGAAGAACTATTAATCTTTGGGAAGCAAATACTCAACCGACAGTTCTTTCGGTGTTTGCCCAAAACCCGGAGATGCAAACGGTCATTTCCGATGTTAGAGACAAAATTATCGAGTATAAAGTTCAAAGCGGGGACACTCTTTCGAAAGTTGCCGATAAATTTGGAGTATCGCTTGAAACTATCCGTTGGCAAAATAGTTTAACCAAAGATGTCATTAAGGAAGGACAGATTTTAAAGATTTTACCGGTTACGGGAGTATCCCATACGGTTAAAAAAGGTGATACGGTTTATTCTATTGCGAAACTGTATGATACATCTGCTCAGGCGGTAGTTGATTTTCCGTTTAACACTTTCACCAACGATGAAACATTTGCTCTTGCCATTGGCCAAGTTATTATCGTTCCCGACGGAGTCATGCCCAAAGCACAACCGGCAACAAGAATTAGGCAGATTACCCCTAACGCCGGAACTGTGGTTGCTTCCGGAAACTTTGTTTGGCCAACCGCAGGAACAATTACGCAAAGATTTGTTTGGTATCATAAAGGGGTAGATATTGCTAACTCCTCTGCACCCGATATTTTGGCTGCCGACTCCGGAACCGTGGTTACTTCAGGTTGGAGTACGGTTGGTTATGGTAATCATGTAATTATTAATCATGATAATGGTTACAGAACACTCTATGCCCATATGCAGATACTCTATGTTAAAGCCGGCCAAACTGTAAATAGGGGAGACAGAATCGGAAAAATGGGTTCAACGGGAAGATCAACGGGTACCCATCTTCATTTCGAGGTTATCTTAAACGGTGTCCATCTTAATTCTCTAAACGTGCTCAGGTAGTTTGTCAACTTCTTGACTTTCGATATTTATCGAAATATACTGTATTTTGTATGTTAAAAATCGAAACATTGTGGCACCATTTGCTTTGGAGCGCTCTTGATAGGGGTGAATTTCATTTGACTCAAAAATCTCTGGCAGAATATTTTGGTTATTCGTTAAGTACGGTAAACTTGGCATATAAAAAGATTGAAGGTTCGGGAGTTAATAAAGATATTAAAAAACTGCTTTATTTTTGGGCCACTCACAGAAGTTTCAAGAAAGATATTATTTACCAAACATATGTTGATTTACCGATATTGGAAATTGAAGGATTGATTCCCGATGGGGCCATTTTGGGAGGTTATACGGCCGCAAGAAATATCTTGGGTGAGCCTCCGGCAGATTATTCGAAGATCTATTTTTATTTTGATGAAGATAAACTTGATATTGTCAAAAAAAGGTATCCTCAGGTTAAGGGAAATAATAATCTCTTTATTTTAAAAACCTATCCTAAACAGAGAGACTATGGAAATGTCACAACTTTACCTCAAACTTTCGTGGATTTGTGGAACCTAAACGACTGGTACGCTAAGGATTTTGTAATGGCGCTAGAAAGGAAGATTGATGGCTTATTACCATGACATAATTACCCAAAAAAGTTGGGAAGAACTAAAGACGCTCAATAAAAAAGTTAAATTTGTTCTTATTGGTGGCTGGGCAACGTATCTTTATACTAAAGAACTTAAGTCTAAAGATATCGACATTTTAATTAATTATGATGAACTGGGTAAGCTGAAAGAATTTTATGAAGTAATCAAGAACGACCGATTAAAAAAATATGAAGCAAGAAGGGGGGAAATACAAATTGATATCTACCTGCCGCATCATTCGGAAATCGGCATCCCTGTTGATATACTTATTAGTAGTTCGACCTCTTTAGAGGGGTTTAGAGTTTTGAAAAAAGAGTGGCTTATTTGTCTTAAGATTTTTGTTTTTAATATCCGTGGAAGAACTCCAAAAGGTGAAAAGGATTTTTTAGATATCCTATCTTTGTTTAAAAGCAGAGTGGGGGATATAATTGGGATCAGTAAAATTAAAAAAGATTATGATTTGGAAAAGCAATTTGCCCATTTTCTTAATTTTTTAGATGAAAGAGTAGAAGCTCTCGAAATTGGGTTAAATAAACACGGTTACAAAAAGTTAAAAATCGAAATAGAAGGGCTGTTAGTACAACGGTAGTACACCGCATTCGCATTGCGGAGACGGGAGTCCAATTCCCCCACAGTCCACCTTCATTATTACCGGCATCGTCAATGCCTTCAGTGGCGCTAACAGTGCAAGGTGTTGACCAATGATTAATTGATTTGGCGGTTGTTTTGAAATAACTTTAATTGCAAAACAACAATGACAGTTACCAAAATAGCTAAAAGAACAATTAAAGAAAGAATGCGGCGTTTATTTATTTTTTTCATATTTTTTAATCAGGGCAAACGACATACTCGTCAGCGTTATAAGATGAACCACAAGTGGCTGCAGGACAACGATCTTGACTGGCAGCTAAATCCGGATCCGAGTCATTATCCAAAGTAATTTTAATTCTGAAGTTTTCACCGCTTGCACAGGGATAATATTGAAACTCAAAATATTGGCCGTTTTTAACCAACCGGTTCATGTAAACAGTTGAGCCGGAACCTGCGGAAAAGATTCCGTCGGGAGTGCAAGCGGTTGTACCGTCAGCCCCGCAAGCATTAAATGAAAGACCGTTGCCTGTGGCAGGGTAGCCTTGGAAGTCATTATAATTAAGCCTTAAAGCTGTTTTTAATTGAGTTAAGCTTTGTTTCTTTTTAACATCTCTGGCTCTTGCTTCGTTTAAGTTGGTAATTACTAAAGTGGCTAAAACCCAATAATCGAAATTACGACTAATAATTCGATTAGTGTGAATCCATTTTTATTTTTTATCATGGTGTTGTATTACCGCTTGAGACTCCATAATTACAGGAATTAGCTCCTGCACCGCAATTTAAATTGGGTGGAATTGAAAGAATACTTTTATCTTGGGAATTCTCGAGATGGGCATAGAGCTGATAGGAAGAGGTCGCGGTTCTACGGTAATAATAATTATATGAATTAGGATCAGCAGGGAGTTTGATGATGTAGATGGTGCCGGTTGTCGTATTAGAAAAGGCACTGGTACCCCAAGTACATACGGCTATTGCTCCTGCCCCGCAGCCAATGATGTTGCCTAAAGCATCATCCGCCGGGTATTGGCCCTTGTCGTTGTAATATAGTTCCAAAGCACTAGAAATTTGCTGGAGATGGGCTTTTCTTTTGGCATCCCTTGATTTTATCTGCGAAGAATTAAAGGTGACTAAACCGATGCTGGTTAAAATGCCGATGATGGCAATGACAATCAGAATTTCCACTAGGGTAAAACCGTAATGTTTAGACATATATATCAGTTTACAACAAATTATGAACTACAGCGATAGATTGGATTGGTGCAATAGGACCCGCCTCCACAATCTCCATTCGGAAATTGATACAAACATTTCGGATTATCTAGGCCGTAATTATCACAGTCTCCCATCGGGGTACAGCCCCAGCTGCCGCCGGCAGGAGTCGGAAGAGGTGTGGGGGAAGATGCGGGGACAATTTGGGATAGGGCCGTATTTAAACTGGAGACACCATAGTTAAAGCCGGAAATGCCGGTGCCCCCACCAACGGCCGCACTGCATTCTGACTCCCAGCCGCAATATTGATCCGAATCACAGCCCAATGATTTTATGGCCGGATCGGCGGGATATTTTAAAGTATTTAATAGACGGTATTTTTTATAGCAGGGTGATGTTTCGACAGGCAAATAGCAATATGGAGTTTTATAAACCGGATCGCAGGGGATTGAATTAAGATATGGTTTGAGTTCGCTTCCGTCGCAATTTGCAAGAATTGTTTCTACCGGATAACACTCTTCGTCCGAATAATAATCTTCAAGGGCCGTGGCAATTCTTTGTAAGTCGGATTTTCTTTTGGCATCATTAGCCCGGTCGATTTTATTGCGCAAAGTCCAAATTGCCAAAAGTGCCAGAAGCGCAATGATGGCGACAACTATGATGATTTCGATTAAAGTAAATCCCCTTTTTGACTTACCAATTTTCATTTTAAAGTAGTTTATCAATAAAGTTTTCTTTTGTAATTATCATAGATTTGTGAGGTAGAGGAAAGATTTTGTTGATTTTCCCTTTAGTATTTTTTATCTCAACACAAGTATACCTTTTTTTATAATCCTCGATAACCAAATCAACTTCTTTACCACCATATTCTCTGTAAAAATAATATGACAATAGCTGATTGTTTATTTTCCTAATTTTTTCATATTCTATTATGATTAAATTTTCCCATAAACCACCAAGATCTGATCTTAATTCCACTTCTCGGAAGTCTTTGACGAGAGCATTTCTAATTCCTAAATCATAAAAATAAAGTTTCCTATTTTCAGATACGGCTTTTCTGATATTTGTTTTAAAGGAGGGTAGGGGAATTAAAATGTAATTTTTAATAAATATTTCTATGTAATTAGCAACGGTTGAAACATTGGCGTTTAAACTATTGGCCAATTCCCTTAAAGAAACTTCATTTCCGATTTGAAGCGCTATTTTAGTCAAAATTTTTTTAGCAAGATCAGAGTCTTTAAGGTTATAAATGTTAATGACGTCTTTGATAACGTATGTATCGACTATTTTTTCTAACTTTTGTATTTTTTCATTTTCCGACAAATTTCCAAACAATATTTCAGGGTATGATCCAAATATTTGAAGCTCCTCACTTAAATTATCCAGCAAGTTATCGTTATTGTATTTAACTATCTCGCCAACAGAGACAGGAAGACAGTAGATTTCTTCAAATCTGTCAGAGAGTGTATCAAAATCTCTTCCCGCTTTTTGGCGTAGCTCACTCGATCCTGTTGCAATAATCTTTTTTTTGTAGACATCGACCAATATTTTTAAAGCTATTGAACTTTCGGGCGAATTTTGTACCTCATCGATTAATATAATCCTATTTTCTTTGACGATTTTACGTAGATGAGACTCGTCCGGTATAAATTTATCCTTATGATTCATAAGGTCAAAATTATATATCTGAGAGTTTAGTTTTTTGGCTAAACCTTCAAGAATAGTGGTTTTTCCGGACCTTCTGGGTCCCCAGATAAAAAGAATTTTCCCAAGGTCTTTTTTTAAAAAACTATCGATTTTGGCTTCGATCTGTCTTTTATATATCATATTCTATGATACACTTTACTATCAATTTGTATAATGTCAATATACAAAATATGCTTAAACTGTATAACACTAGGCTTAATATTACTGAGTTACCGGAGGAGTTGCATCTTCAGGTAATTCAAGCGGTGGTTGGACTACCGGTTCAGGAGCTTTTTGGGGGGCTATTAAGGTTCCTTCCTTGGTAGAATCGGCTTGGATTTCTTTTACCAAAGGTTCCAGTTTATCAATTTCATCCTTCACTGTTTTGTAATCTGTAGATTCTTTGTCGATTAAAGCCAAAGTAGCATTCATTTCAGCCAAAGCATTGGCATAGTCTTTTTTGTCCCGGTAGGCAACCGCCAGGTTAAAGTGAGCATTAGGCAAGTCGGATTTGGCTAAAGTGGCAAGTTTAAAAGATTCAATAGCGCTGTCGTATTGTCCTAAAGCGTAGTAGATTCCTCCTAGGGCGATTCTTAAATTAGGATTAACCGGGTCAAGAGCAATTGCCTGAGTATAGGTTTGAATGGCAAATTGATCCGCTCCTTGGGCAAAGGACATCACGGAACGGTAGATATCAGCCAAGAAGGCCCAGTTCTCAGCCCGGGTCGGGTTTAGTGAAACCATGTTTTTGCCTTCGGAAATTGCAGCTTGAATGAGTTGGGAGATATTGCTTTTGTCGCTTTCCGAAAGCTCCTTCTTGGAAGCTATATTCTGGGCAATGGCTAAATTGATTTGGGAATAGGAGAAGCGGTACCTATCCACCTTTGGGTTTAAATTGATGGCAGCAACCATTTTATCAACGGCGATTTTGGCATCATTTTTATTTACGGCGTTAAGCGCTTCCTGGAAGCGGTATTCAGCAAGGCTATAGCGGGTGCCGAAATAGAAGACGGCAAGAGCTAAGAATATAACCGGCAAAGCGACAATTAATGAAGGCAGACGGGAGGAAATGGAGGATGACAATCCTTCTTCTCGAGCTAAGAAATTAACATTAAAAATCTTTTCGTTGGAATCGGAAAAAAGAGACAAGAGAATAAAAAGAAGAGTTATGGCGAAAGATGCAACAGGGAAAATGAAAGCCAAAAGAAGAAATAAAATTAAAGGCCAGGCTTTTATATCAGCCAATCTTTTTTTAAGGTCAGTTTTGTAGACGGTTAAAAGAAGCAGGAAAAAAGCGATAGCAGCAGCCAGACCGGCTTCGGTTGTTGCCGTCAGGTAAAAATTTCTCGAAGAGTTAAAACTGTTGGCCCAGAAGGTAGATGTATTAAAGGCAAGCGGTTTGAAACGGCTGAATGCCGTCACATAATTGCCCGGACCGGTGCCCAAAACGGGACTAAATTTTAAAGTATCGACCAAAATCTGCCAAGAGGTGCTGTAATCAAGTAGTCCAAGATGCTGGCCTTTGGCAGGGATAGTATTTTTAACGGAAATCATAAGTCCGAAAACAACAATTATTGAAGAAACGGAAAAGAATAGTTTTTTGGCAAGATCCTTGTTTTTCAAAACAAAATTAACAGCTAAAGGCAGAAGAGATATTAAAAAGATAATGGCAGGAATTGTCCCGCCAAGAGTATTAAAAGTTGTGGCTTTCATAATTTCAGGCAAAAATTTAATTTTGGTAAAAACACCCAAAGTAGAGAGTAGTATCAAAAGCGAAAAGACAACTCCCGAAAAGAAAAGTGAAACGGCAACGTCTTCTTTTTCTTCTTTTTTAAGCTGATTGACAAAAAAGTAAAGCAAAGCCGAAGCGGTTACGAAAGTGGCAATTCCGGGATACCAAAAAGCTTCCATTTTGTTGGGTGTAACAAAAATGGCGGAGACAAGGTAAACCAGTGTAATTAAAAGAACCGGCCAGTCATATTTTCCTTTAGCAAAAGCTAAAGAACCGGTCATAACCAACTTTACCGACCAAAGAATAAGAAGAAGAATAACAGAAAGGGTAAGTAATATCTCGCGGGGGAGGACAAACGATGCCGGAAAAAAAGGAATGACAAATAATGCCACCAAAAACACACAGGAGTAAATAACGGTCCTTTCCAGTATATTAATTATTTTCATTTAATTATATTATTTTTATTTGTTTTCAGTCTATTTGTCAATAGCCGCCTAGAACAAACTATAACTTTATATATAGTACTTATCCAGTTTTTCTTTTAATAAATTAGTGAGTATTTCTACAATTTGTCTTTGAGATTTTGGCAAAAATTGAGTTAGATCAAGATTTAAACGATTCTGAGGAAAGGCTTCTATCTTTTTAATCAAGTTTTTTGGATTAAACTTCCTATTGTTTTCCAAAAACTTGATTTTGACCAGTTTTTTGTCTAATGAGATATTTTTTCCCAAGAGATACCAGACATCATAAAGATCTCTGCCTTTATTTCTTGTAGCAAGAGCACAGATTTTTTCTGCCATAATTTCTGTTTCAGAAAGATGAGATATTAAGGGGAAAACCGTAATTGGAAATTTGCTAAGGATGGGTGAGGTGACAGCCTGTTCGATTTTATCGACAATGGTAAAATCCAAACGGATGTTTATAGGGTATTTAAAATCTAAGGGTTGATATTTAATGCGGTAACGGAGACCTGTTTTTCCCGAATACAAAAGCAATATTTGTATTTCCGGCGATTCTTTTTGCATTGTTTTTTCCACATCCTGTATGATTTTTCTGATTTGTCCTTTGTCGTAGGGAGTAGAAAAGTCCAGATCTTCGGAAAATCGGGGAGAATTGAATAAAAGCCTGATTGCGGTTCCTCCTTTAAAGTATATTTGTTTTCCCTTGTCATGCTGGTAAAGATAGTTTAAAAACGTAAGTTGGAGAAATTCACGCATAACAGTAACCCCGTCGATTTGGAGTTCTTTTGACAATTCCTCAATTTGTAATTTGGTGATCATGATATGCTTTTAATGACTTTAGTGACCCTTCGATTGTTGATTTTTTTTGTATAACCTGTAAGTTTATTCTTGTCAATTTCGGAAAAGTCCATTTCATCGAAGCTTAGATTTCTTAATCCTTTTATGCCGAAATAGATATAATCCAAAAGGGCTTTTTCTTTCTCGGCTATTAAGAAATTATCCAGTTTAGTGTAGCCCCAAAACAGACTTTTTTCAATTTGCGAGTAGATATACTCTTTTTGACCTACCTCAATTAATTTGGTAGGTTTGATGGAAATGGAGGTGATCCGGTAGGGAAAGCCTGTGATTATTCCATAAAACGAGAGAGCGGATTCAAGGGAAATATATGACGGTTGATAAATAAAATTGGCGAGCGTGAAGTCATCTGCGGGTTGAAATAAAAACCTGTATTTGCCTTTAATGAGTTTTTGAATAATTTGCGCTTTTTCCAGGCGGGCTATTTTTTTATAGAGAGTTTGCCGGTTGTCAATGTTGAAAAGCTTGCTAAAATCATTCAAAGTAAGAAGGGAAAGCTCCTTTGCCTGCAGGAGTTTAATAATGCCGGTTGTAGAGTACGTTTCTTTCATTAGGACAATTTTATACTAATTTGTATAACGTGTCAAGGCAGCAAATCCATTTGTCGCTGAATTAATCCCTTTAATTCCACAATTAATTTTGCCTTTACCCAATCTTTTTGAGATTCGGTAAGAACTTCTCCTAAACCTCCCATGACACTATCCGGTTTAATTTTACTTACAAAATTAAGTAGGTGTACGTAAAATTCTTTGGGTTCTTTATTTAACCTTTCTTTTATTATGCTGTAATTAATCTCGCTTGCGTATTCAGAACTTAAAAAGAAGTGGGTGTCGAATAAATCTCTATTAGCGATTGTCTTTCTTTGCGTAAGAGCAATCATCTTATGGACAATCATGTCTCTTATATCCATTACTTTTACGGTTACCCCATAAAACGGGAAGGGGAGATAGTGATTACCCAAAATATCTCTTGTCGAAACCTCAACCTTTATTTTTGTCAAGCCGGTTCCGTAACTGACCAGCCAAAATAGAGTGTGATACTTAATACTCTGATCCTTCACTACATATTTGAGAGACAGCAGCCGGGTTACTTCTTCAACAAAGTTTTTTAATTGTTCGGAATTTTCTTTTAAGGGGGGTATCAAATCAAAATCAAGATCTACCGAGAAACGGGGGAGTTTGTAAAAAAGCATGGCGGCGGTTCCTCCCTTAAGTCCCAAAAGGGGGGCAAGAGAACTATCTTTATATATATCGATTAATATATTAGTTAAATGAGTTTTGTGTTTTGTGATGTCAAGGGCTTTCATCATGGTAAATTTCTTTTCAGAAAATTCGAAATATTTGGATTATTGCCATAAACTTGTTCATTTAATTGGGATACTAAATCCCAATTGATATTTCTTAAATTATCAAAATATTCCGGTCCATCCAAATATAGTTTATCGCAAATAGCCCTTTCCGGAGTTGCTTTATTAATATTTCCGGTGTCGGCAATTCCTAAAGGGTTTAATAAAATATCGTCCTTAATTTTACGATAGAGATATTTTTGAGAATCAATTTCAACTTTTTGGGACCGATTGGATATCAAATAGATTGAAGAATAAGGTTGAAAAACGATTCCGGATTCCAAAAGCACTGTATAAAGACTAATGTAAGAAGGGGATCTGTACTTATTGGCAAATTCCTCTTTTGAGTAGTCTTTCGATATTGAATAAATACCTTTAGATATTCTGAATATATCTTCCCTTTGAACGGCATATTTCAAGGCTGATTTTAATTTTTTCCCCAAGTATTCTGGAGCTATACTGCCCAGGTCGGAGAAAGTAAAAACCGTTTGGTCCGACCTTTTAGTTTTTAGTAAGTTTTTAATAAAGCTCATATGACTCAGTGGTGTAATTAATTTACACCTACAGGTTACAGAAGTCAATAAGTATTGTCATATTATTTTTTAGTCTATGTTAATGCCTTCCATTTTGATGTTTTCAAAATTAAAATTGCCGATGGCCATTGTGGTAAAGGAATAGGGAGAACCCTGAGTAGAACTCCAGGTATTGGATCCTCCGGGATCTTTAGCATATGAACGCCAGTAGTAAATTTTCCAATTCTCAAGTGCAGCTTGAACCGTATAGGTGGATTGTGTTCCGGAAGTGTAAGCGGTTGAGCTTTGGGTGTCTTGACCGCTCCAGCCCGTTTGACTTGATGTTTGGTCAAAAGTCTGGCAATTAGCCGTCATACCGGAATCGGTACAAATCTGAATTTTATAGCGTAAATAATCGGAATCGACATCGGTTGACGTTGTCTTAAGAGCCGGAGTATAGCTTTGGCTGCCGGCGCCATTTCCCGGTAGATCAAGCGATGGTGTAGACGGAACGGAGTTCATCGTAAAATTTTGGGTGGCCGACCAGGCCCCGGCGGCACCATTTACATCCCAAAACCTGATTTTCCAATAATAGGTAGTGGCTGCATTTAGGGCCGATTGAATGGTATAGACCGCTTGAGTACCGGTTGTATAGGCGGTGTTACTCTGAGTATTTTGACCCGACCAATCGGTTTGGGAAGAAGTCTGGTCAAAGGTTTGGCAATTAGCCGTCATGCCGCTATCTGTACAAATCTGAATTTTATACCTTAAATAATCTGAATCGGCATCAGTGGTGGTGGTTTTTAAAACGGTACTCAGTATTTGGTTAGTGGCGGTATCGGTAGGTAAATCAAGAGATGGGGTGGCAGGAGCACTGTTGGAAGTATAGTCAAGCGTTACGGATGTAAACGAAGCGGATACGGCCGGGTCATATGACATTGGAATAACCCGGTACTGTGCATATTTGTTTCCTGTAGAGGAGGTAATCGTTGAACCGGCTGGTGTCGTTAAATATCCTCCTGATGAGCGGAAGTCATCCAGCCAGACATTGGCGCCCTGAGAACCATCTGTTACTCTTAGGGTTAGATTAGTGATGGCGTCGCGTTGGGTAGAGAGACTGCCACGCAAATCAAAGTATTCGCGTTGCCATTTGAAGACTGTGGCGTTGACGGTAAACCCGCCGAAGGGGGCAGTTGAACCACTATCCCAAGCGGCAACCGTAACAGCACCGGTTGAAGTCGTGACTGCATTGACCGTGCCTTGGGCGATGTATTCCGTGCCATTATAGTTTTCTTTGACAATGATTTTATCGCCCTTATATACATTACTGCCCATGCTGGAAGCGCCGTAAGCTGTCGAATCAATCGTGAAAGAAAGATCGGACGTATTGGCAATGAGATTGCCGGAATTTAAGGCAGCTTTAAAATCAATGGTGATATTGTGAGTTCTGGCACCGACCTCATACGCCTGACGGATTTGATCCGCCGTTCGGGCGGTATTGGAGATCCGGACTTCGTCGATGATGCCATTAAATCTTCTATTTCCATTGGAGTCAGCACCTATAAAAAGATTTGCGGTATTTGCGGTAATATTCCGACCAGTTATGGTAGCTAACCATACCTCATTAACATAACCTTTTACCGTTGTACCGCTGACTGTCATTGCCACATGGTTCCATTGATTGCGGGGAACATTTGCCGAGGTGGCGATACCGTCGCAATTACTGCCATCACCGGTTCTTAAATACAGGTTATTGCTGGTGTTTATGGAAAATCCGTAACAACTTTCTCCTGATCTTTTAAAAACTACATATTGTTCGTCAGCTGCTCCTTGGTGATTTACCCAGGCTTCAATGGTTAAAGCTGAAGTTAAATCCAAGCTGTTGCTATCGGCGACAGTAATGTAACTACTCCCATTTAAACTCCTCGCATTACCTAATAATCCCGTCACAACAGTTGTTCCAGTTGGTGTACCGGTATTGGAGTTACCTGAGGAATCAAGCACGTTGCCGGAGGCTTCGTTTAGATGCCATAGACCGACAGTGTTGATATCGGCGGGGAGTTCTTGGTAGTTAGTAGTTAAATTAGGGGAGGAACCGGAGCCGGTGTCGATCACACGGTTTAATTGGCCAGTGGCAAATTCGGCTGTGG
>Ga0208957_1000516_pt1 | contig 30376 bp, 43 predicted proteins | sample RifOxyA1_FD_184029 | JGI IMG/M metagenome (GOLD analysis project Ga0208957, IMG submission 184029) | Groundwater microbial communities from Rifle, Colorado - Rifle Oxygen_injection A1 (SPAdes) | ecosystem: Environmental > Aquatic > Deep subsurface > Groundwater | place: Rifle, Colorado, United... | reverse complement strand
TTACCGTTGAGGGTGACGGGGATGTTGCCGGGCAGGTCACGCTCCGCCTGCTCCAGGATGGCGGCCAGCTCGCTTTCGACCGGCAGCGGCCAGTCAAGCAGGGCAATGGTCTTCTCCAGATCGGAGGGAACGACCAGGTTGGGGGAAAGCAGGATCAAGTTGTGCCGGCACAGCTCGAAGCGAGCGGCGATGTCACGCAGGAAGCGCAAAACCAACGGTTCATTGAGGTATGGATGGATGTCTTTCAGGACAAACAGGGTAGGATCGGCGTCTTCCGGGTAACTGTAGATCATTTCCAGGGCCTGGTAAATCTCATTGGAGCTCTCGAATTTGAGATCACCAAAACGGGCGCCAGCGAAGGCAGCAGTGATGCCGCGGGTGATCGTCCAGGTATAGACGTGGCGGGTGCGGTGCTCGGCGATGGTCTGGATGGCGGAGAGGACTCGGCTTTCTTCGTGGCTGATGACGCCCACGATGGGGTAGCGGGCACGGATGTAACGGTCAAGGCGGGAGAGAGCGGTTTCGTTCATGGGGTTCCTTTCTGTATGGTTGGTTGTACAGGTATAACCAACGAGGAGAGGAAAAGTTAGGGTAAATAAAAACCCGCCTGGCGGCGGGTGATTAGAAGGTGACGGTTATTCGTCTTTTATCCTGGCTGATTTCATTAATGTCTGCATGAGCTTTTCGGCCTCATCGAGATCGTGCATTAGCCTGAACGCCGTTGACCGGTTGCAGCCGAGCATCCGTCCGATGTCAGCATGAGTCAAGCCTTCGAGCAGCCGTGCCTGCTTGAGCCGGTAAAGGATCATCAACCTGGCGGCTTTGGTAGTATGAGTGGTCATCGTTTACTCCCACGCCCTGGAATAGGCTCTATCTTTGAACAGCGCTGCTAATCCGCTGATTTGTTTTAGCCTGAGAAGCTCATCGGCATCCATACCGATATGCTTCATGATCCAATCATCGCCCATACCAGCTTCAGTCAGCTCAGCAACGATATTCACCATTAGATCAACGCTGTGCGTGCCACGGGCGCGATTATGGCGGATAGTCGAGGCCATGCGATCAGATATACCCCGTTTTTCTTTTCGAACCAACGAAATTGGAATGTATCCCAGCGTGGATTCGTGAATTTCTCGTGATATTCTTTCACTCTTGCGGCGGTGGAACCCATCCACGATTTTAATATAGTCTTCGGTCGGGCATGTAACGATTGGCATTGTATAACCATCTTCCTTGATAGACATAATCAGCAAGCGCATCTCGGGAGGCGCTACAACATTGGGATTGTACTCATTTGCTTCAACGTCTTCCGATTTTTGCCACTGCACAAAGTCTACCGGGTGATGCTTGAGTGGACTGACTTCATGTAATATCTCCCTAGCCTGGTTGAGTGCTGCTATTTTTTCGTCATTATCAGAGATAGCTGCGATCATTTGAGCCAGTTCTTGAGCTTTGTTGAGAAGTTCTGCGTTGTTCATGATTCCTCACAGGTCTAAATATTTCTGCATGGCATCGTGGCGAAGCTGCTTCTCGTAGGTTGTCATTCCGTATCCCATGTACTTGCAGCTATAGTCATTCTTTAATATCGTGATACACATGCGTTTCCAGGAAGGGTGATTTACGAAGTTTTTGCTGTCGATATCATCTGGATACTCTTCAAAGCGCACCAATATAATATCGTCGCGGTTTTCATAAACCTTTCCAGGCGGTGTTCCGAGCACCTCGAATTTATATCCCGATGCTTCCAGATCCGGCAAATCCGTTCTTAGTACAGTAGCGCCTTTTTCGAGCCAGACTCGGAAGGTCGACTCGAATTTCTTGCGGAACATCTTGCCGATGTAGGGCGGCAGGGTAGATAGCAGGAATTCGCAGTAGCTTTTCCAGGTATGGCCCGGTGGAAGCGAGATGCTTTTATATCCCATAGCCTTCGTTGCGCCGTAGATGGCGCCGAAGTTCGCCCCATTGACGCGCCCGACGAGCTTTGCCCACCCGTTCGGCTCTAGTGCCCGGTGCAATCCGAGACTGGCTACACCTTCGTCGATAAATGCGCTGGCAACGCGCATATCGCCGAGTTCTACGCCTGCCTGATAATACAAGTCGTAAAGGTGATTGTAGTCAAACTCATTCTTGGAATTTGCAGTCCATATATCTTCGGTTTGCCAGTCGTACAGCGGGTAGCCGCTGTAACGATTTTTTCCCATTTTCGTTGTCCATTTGCGCCCGGCATACATGTTAACTTTTCGATCGCTGGCGACGGCTCGCCAGCGGTTTACGCTTTCTTGCGTTCGGATACCAAGTAAGCCAATGGTGCGTTGTGCTTTGTAGCGTTTATGTATCCATTCGTTGAACTTCAAATCAAACTCGGTATCTTCGATGCCGTGGTAATAAAAATTGAATTCGTGATTGTCTTTGGTAATTACTTGCAACCCATTTCCAAGCACGGGATATTCTCGCACCCATATCTCGTGTTCTTCCGGATTCCAGGGAAGCCAATAATTGCGGTAGATGGAAACGCCGCACTTTGTTTTATAGCTCAGACACACCCAATACAGGTCGATCATGTCCGCATTGCTTTCAACCATGCGTCGGATGAAGTCTTCGGTATACTGATAACTGCCCTCATAATCCATGTAGTAGACCGCGATCTTGCGCTGAATTTTATTCGCACGCATGTACTGGAAAATCATATTCAACAACACGCCGCTGTCCTTGCCGCCTGAAAACGAAACGTAGATATTGTCGAATTCCTGGAAGATAAACTCGATCCTCTTAAGAGCTGCGCAGAAAACATCGTCGGGGAGATATTGCCTTGAATTTATCATAGCGTACCCAATAAGCTGCGCTCTTCTTTTACCTTGTTGACCTCGCACCGGAAAGCCTTCACAACATCTTCCTTACGTGCCAGGGCTTGCTGGATTCTGCGGTCGATGCCGGATGTGGAAACAACGTCAATATATGTTACTGGATGATCCTGTCCAATACGATGGCAACGGTCTTCGGCCTGGATGCGGTGCGAATACTTGAACTCATTCTCGTAGAACACCACATACCGGGCCTCGTTCAGCGTCAGTCCGTGCCCCCCGGTGGCCTGGGTTGCAATCAGAAAACGGGCATCGCTGCGGAAGCGTTCAATCTCGGCCTGGCGCTTTTGCTCATTCAACTTCCCGTAATACAGCGCTGATCCGGGTAGCAGCTCGGCGATCTGATCCAGGCTGCGCAGGAACTTGCACCAGATAATAACCTTCTCTCCTTCCGGGATGCCGGCGATGACCGTTGAGAGCGTTTTTATACGGTTATGTGGGTAAGTGCATAGAGTTCCGCTGTCATTGTAAAAGCCGGATATGATCTGCTGGAGCGCAGTGAACAGGCGAAAGATCACGTAGCTGTCTACTTTCTCGCTCTCCACACTCATCAGAAGGTTGTATTTTGTGTTTTCGTAGGCTTCGCTTTGCTCTGGCGTGAGAGCGCAGTAAACCTGATCGTACAACTTCTCGGGCAGGGTCATGCACTCTGCTTTTGTCACCTGGTACGTGTACGGCGCAATCTTGGCGGCCAGGTGCTCAGTGTTGTGCGCCCGGACGATCAGGCCGGGGTACTTCTCGCTGTACTCCAGGTGGTTATGGGCAAACGAGTAGAACGAGCTGTAGCCCAGAATGCCGGGGGATAGAAAGCGCATCTGTGCGTACAGGTCTTCCACGCCCTGGCTGATCGGCGTGCCGGTCAACAACAGGCGGTAGCGGGAGCGTTTGCAAAGCTCGGCAATGCGCATACTGCGCTTGCTGGCATGACCCTTGATGTAACTCGATTCATCCACGATCACAAACGTATCGCCATCCACCAGGGTATTGACCGCCAGGATGATCCTGTCACTACTGGACATTGATTCGATGCCGGCGACGTACCAAAATGCAGGCGGGATATTATCGGGAGCGGTTTCGTCATCGAAAATATAAATCGCTTCACCCTTGCTATGCTTTTCGATCTCGGCTGCAATGGTAAGTTTAAGGCTGACCGGGCAGAACCAGATCACCTTGCTGATCCTTGCCTGTCGCCTGGCTGCCAATTCAATGGCGCAGCGGGTCTTTCCGGTTCCTTGATCCATGAAAAAGGCGCCAACCCGCATAGGCAGCAGCTTATCGACGGCGGGTATCTGGTGGGGCAGCAAGGCGGTAGTGGTTTCGAGGTGATGTATGGGTAGATCGGAAAAGCGGGCCGGATCGCAGTAGCGTTCTTTGCGTCTCTTTGGCTGCGTTGGAGCGGCGGGAAACGGGATAGCCGGCAGGAGCATACACCGATAATCAGCCTGCGATTTTTCCAGTAGCGCCTTAGCGGACTGCGTAAAGTAGAAGTCGTGCTCTACAGCAAAGCCCTCTACTTCCAGGGCATACAACGCAGGAACAACAACCGATTTCGTTTCCGGGTCGTAATGCGCTTCCGGGAGCATCTTAGCCCGGCTGTACAGGTTTTCGTCGCTCTCTTTCCACCAGCGCAGATGAAATTCATCATTGCCAGCTATTATCCACCGGCGATGTTCTGGCTTCCAGGCTGCGCCTTGCACGGCCTGAGTTACATCATCAGTGACGTTTACCTGAAAGCCTGCATTCAACAGCCCGGAGCACAACTCCGCAGCGCGTTCCAATGGCGTTCCATTGATTTCCACATCCAGGATGCGTCGCCAGGCAAAGTGTTTTTCGGACCAGGATAGTCTCAACCCCTTGACCACGCCCCGAAACGCATCGTTATGCTCTTTAAAGGTGCATAAGATCGAGTTGCCACGGTATGAGACTGCGGCAACGGTTGCGGTTCGGGGTGCGGCGGGGGAAATGATCATAGTTAAATCAAATTCATCTTTGGCGAAAACACCACTGCGGCCTGGCAGTAATAAACTGTTTTCGGATCTGGAAAGTTCATTCCCGGAAATGGTTCAAGATCACGCCAGAAGTCAAACGCACTATATGGATATTTGATTTCATGCTCAACTTCCACATAGATTGAAGTGTCCTGGCCGAGCTCTGACAAGTTTCCTTTATGGAGATAGAATGTGATTTCTTGACCATCCTCGTCCTGCGTTTTAACCGGGAAGGCCCCAGGATCATCGTCTTTGCACATTATATAAAACTCATCGTAAATCGGAGCATTCATGGATTACCTCTTCGCCAGGCCAAAAGCTTTGAGCCGAAACGTCACTGATCTTGTCGGCTGTTGGGATCGTGGACGGATGGTAGCCTTTGTAATCCCGCAGCTCGTTATCTTGCGGCTGATTGGCATTCTGGCGCACCCCCCAGAATTTCAGCGCCCCATCCGGCAGCTCGATCACAATAGACATCGGAAGCTGGGGGATCATCCAGGCGTCTTTGACAATCAATTGGTTCTTTTCGTTTCTCTGGTACATGTTATCCTCCGCCCCCACGTGTGTGGGGAAACTATGCTGTTATTTAGCTAAGTCCATAAAGCTGGTGCTTTTGTGCAACTCGTTGTATTCCCGACCATCAATTTCCCCACTGGCGTACAGGCGGGCGAGATTGATGCGAGCCTTTCTGGTGTCACGCTCTGCATCCGCCTCCGTATATGGCTGTGCAGGAAACTTCTCAACCACGGTTGGATACCAGCGGTGATAGGCTTCCTCGACTGGCAGGTTAGCGGCGAAATCCAGTAGGTGGCGGCACTCAGAGACTGTTGCCCATGCGTTGAGCATTTCAGTTACCGGACTGTATACCAGGACGTACTCAATATCATCAAGCAGGCGGGTAGAAAATCCCCGGCTCTCGACATCCTTCGCTGTCAGCTCTAGCCGGCGGCTGGCGATCTGGTTTTCCAGATCATCTAACTCGTAGCGGTTCATTTCGGAAATATCTTTCATGGCTTCTCCTTTTGTTGTATTTATCATACCAGAATTATTGTCTGATTCTGCAACATTATGTTAAATAGATAACCAATGACGATTATGAGAGTTAGGGTCAAAACTCAACCAACGAGAAGCGAGAAGGGCCTTCCATCAGATCCTGGGCGGCGGTCTGGGCCAGGCCGTCGATCTGCTCGAGGATAACGGAGATCTCGGCGGCGCTGCGCTCGGGGGTATTGGCAGGGCGATCATCGCCAACGGGACCGATTGCCTGATGCAGGGCCACCAGGCGGTCACGCAGCTCGTGGTCATCGTGGACGGCCATCAGCTGGTAAAGCTCCAGCAGCCCCCTGCCCTTCTCGGCGACCTTGCCACGCACGAAACCGTTCTTCTGGATGCTTTCGAGCATCTCACGGGAGCTTTCGGCCAGCCGGTTGCGTAAGGCGGTGAAGACTTCCTCGAAGGGGCTGGTCATCTGCTGCAAGCGCTGGCGGGCGTGCTCGGCTTCGGCCTGACGCATGGCGGAGATCTGGATGGCCTTGGCTTCTTCTTCCAGGCGCTGGAGGGAGGCCTGGTGGTGGGCTTCGTCTGCGCTGGCTCTGGTCTTGGCCCACTCGATCTCCTGCTGCTGGCGCAGGTGGGAAGCGGATAGCTCATCGGCAGCCACGTCCTGATCACTGTAGACCATTGCCGTGGCGTAATCGGCATGGAGATCATCCTGGATGCGCTGGCGGGAGGGGAAGCGAGCCAACGCACGCTCGACGATGGCATCCTCGAAGTTAGCCTGGCTGGCGTAGTCCTGGCCATCGATGGTGATAATGAGATTTTTGCCGGTGTGCTGGCTGCTCAGGTCCCGCCAGGCGGAGGCGGCGATCTGGGCGAAATCGGAGGCGGCTGAATCGACATAGACCTGGTAATTATCGATAAAATCCTGGCGGATGGTCTGGAGGCGCTCCTGGAGCCGGTTCCATTTCTCGATGAAGGTGGAATAGGCGGTGTAGGGCATCCAGCGCCAGGGAGCAAAGCCGGTGATGCGGTAAGCATACTCGTTGAGGAGCTGGCGCATCTGGCTCTCCAGGCTGTCCAGGGCCTTGACCTTATCTTCGGGGAAGAGAAACTTCTGGCCGGGGGTGATGCGGGAGCGGCGGATATCGGCGTCCAGGATGCCCAATTCCATCCACGTGGCTTTGCGCTTGAACATGCTGGTGCCGCTGATCTCGATGTCGATCAGCAGGCCCTGGTTGCGCAGCACGCCAAGCTCCAGGCGAATGCCGTGGATGCGCTCGGCGGAGATGCCGGTCAGGGCGCTGATGCGGGCGCGGCGCTGTTCGGTTTCGGGTAAAAGGGTTTCGGTATCGGGTAACATAATCGCCTCTCGTTGGTTGACGCACGTTGAACGTGCTAACGGTGAAGGTATAACCAACGAGAGGCGGAGGGGTTAGGGTGTATGGGGTTCGGAAGGTAAACGGATAGAGTTAGCGAAGGCTGCCCTGCTGGATCAAGGTTTGCAGGCGTTCGTTGGCTTTCTGATCCAAATAGACTTCGTTGCGGGAATGGGCTAACCTGGCTTCTTCGAGGGAGTGCTCAGCGATATTGGCGCCAAGCTCGAATAGTGAATAGTGAAGCTCCTGGGCAAACTCGACGGTGGAATATTGGTTGAGGCGGCGGGTGCGGGTAGCACCGTTTTCGTGCAGGACTGTCCGGGCGATCAGGGTGAAGACAATGCCGTCGAATTCCCACCAGAGTGGATGTCCATCCGCTAGAGTCTCGACCAGGCGTTTGGACAGGTAGGCGATGTGTCCAAGACCGCCACCGATGATGATGCAGCGAGTCAGCCGGATTGAAGTGAGCGCTTTGTCGCAGGCCATGCGGAGGGTATGGAAGGCTTTTTCGTCGTCGTCGATCTTGACCCAGTACGGGGGCGTTGTTGGCCGGCGGACAATAAATATACGTTTGGCGGGGGTGCGGTTGATAGAAGGCATGGGGATCTCCTCACTCTCCTGAGATCAAAAGCTTCTGGTTGCTTTCGAAAATTTGATAAACGGTTGCCCCGGATTGGGTAACGGCGTATGGCAGAAACACTTCGGCCAACATAGCCTGTCCGGCATCCACAATCGCCAATTGCGCCTCGCACCAATCTTTGACGATGCGCCAGGCAACGCGACGGGCCTGCTCCTCGCTGCGTTGACTCTTCGGAACCTTTGGATCCTCGAGCAGCCGCTTGTATACTCCCTGCCATCGGGATGGCAGCCTGAAACTTATCGGTTCATCTCGCACTTTAATCAGAAACATCAATGCATCCGGCTGACCATGTGTATCATAGTCGATAGATACGGCCATCGCTCCGGCATGTGCAAGAATCTCCTGGATCTCCCCCACGGATTTGTGGGAGGAGATCGTGGTGGTGTAGTTCAAAATGGGCATAGTTACTCCTTACCTGCGATTTTGTCTGCCAGGTCGAGCAGGGTTTTTCCGAGCTTGCGCTGGTAGGAGGCTTCGGCCTCCTGAACGGCCTTTACCAGGTAGAGCTCCAGGCCGCGCAGTTGTTTGCGCTTGATCGGGGTGATCCTGCCCGGGATGTGGCTGTCACGGGATAAGATGGCGCTGAGATGATCGGCAACGCCTTGCTGCCGGCGTTCTTCGGGGGTTTTGGTTGGTTCGGCTGGGAACATAGTTTACTCCTTGCAGCGCCCGCACTCGCAGCTCGGGCGAGTGTTGGATTGAACGGACTGGACCAGGCGGGCGACCTTTGCCTCGACGCGCTGGCCGATGGCCGGGGCATAGGAAACGCCGATCACCCGAATGTGGAAGATATCACGGGAGATATAGACCACATGGCAGCGCTTGTATCCCAGGTAGTGCATGTAAGCCTGCACCTGGTAAAAGACCCGGTTCGGCAGGCGGGGCGGGATAGGAAGAAAATTGGATACCTCGACGGTCTTGATCTCCAGCAGCTCGCCGTTGATCTCGCCATCGGGATGGCCCTGCACCAGGCCGCCATGCAGGCAGATTTCGGATACCCGGCGGTAGAGCCCCATCTGCATCAGGTACTCGGTCATAATGCCTTCGATGTTATAGGCCCAGGCGTGCTTGATGCGCGCTTCCGGGCTGACGTGATCACCGGTCATGTGGCGATCATAGATCACACGCGGGCAATCGCCGATCGCAGACAGGCCGATGTAGCCACGGTTTTCGATGTGACGGCTTTCACGAACGATATAGGCGATCAGTTGATCTTGCAGGTCTGTAGAGAGCATAATGTATCCTTTCCGGGGTGCGTGTGTCGCGCCCCAATGGGTTTAGAGGTCGTATGCCAAATCCAGCGCATGGTATTGCGTTGGATCGTGGGGGCGCTCGTAGGCTAACTGGTTGCGCATCATGATGATCTGGGCCTTGTTGCGCACAGGTAAGATATCGCCGAGCCAGGCTCTTGCGCCGCCAGGCCAGCGGCGAACAGTATAGCCGTGCGCTTCGAGCCAGGAAACAGCAGCGTCGAGAGTCCACTTCGGCTCGCAGCGCAGGCCCAGGTCGGTGTTGCGCTGGCGCTCGAACCATCCTTCTGAGAACTTGTGCGAAACCAAGCCATTTGCGGTTTCCTGGAGATCGACGCGGGTGACCAGGACATACTGGCCGTTGGAGGCTTTGATCTGCTGGCCGCGCTGCTCTGGCTTGGGGGGCTGTTTTTCGGTGATGTCGGGGCCGGGCATGGTTGAGTAATCCCGAATGGTCACAAAGCAGGTTCTGCACCATCCGACCTGGCGACCGGGGATCATTTCGACGTTGGGATGGGTGCAGGTCGCCGGGTTTTTTGGCTTGACGTAGCGCACGCCCCGATAGTCCGGGAATTTTTCGCCTCTCATGGCTGCCCCCTGGTTTGACCACACATGCGGGTTGGAGCGGGAGCGCCGATAGTGGAGAATGCTTCAGCCAGGCCGGCAGGGAGAAGGATATTGCCGGCAGGGGTGACGACCACTTGGGGGGAATCCCAATCCAGTATCACAGGATGGCCGGCTATCAAGCTGGCTTGCACATCGATGGGGCGCTGGTTGCGGGAGCCTCGCCAGGCGATCATTGGATCGTCGAGGGGCTGGATAAACCGACCGTCCACTAAAGTCTTTATGTAAAGTAGACAGAAGCGAGCAGGGAAATAATCTTGGATTTCCTCCCAGGTATAGCCGGTGTATAGTACGATGTCATCAATACCCCGCTGGTAAAGCTCAAGAACCAGGCTAAACAAAGCTTCTGGTTGCTGCCATGGCTCACCCCCGCTGATAGTGACAGCTTCGGATTCGCCGGCCAGGAGAGCCAGGGTCTCAGCCAGGTCGTCGGTATCGACCGATTGGCCGCCTTCGGAAGGCCAGATATGGCGGTTCTGGCAGCCAGGGCAGGCCAGCGTGCAGCCCTGGAAGAAGACGACCGAGCGGCAGCCGGGGCCGTCTACATAGCTGCGGGGGACGATCTTATGGATACGGGCGGTAACATGGTTCATGGTCAACTCCTTCATGGTGGTGAAGGTATAACCAATGGCAGCGGGCCAGGTTAGGGTTGGAGCATACCGCGCAGGTGGCTGAGAGCCTGCTTCTCGATCTGCTGCACACGGGTGCGGGAGATGCCCAGCGAGCGAGCGATCTCGGCGTATGTGGCTGATGGCTCGTCATGCAAGCCGTAACGCATTACTATGACTGTGCGATAGTTCGGAGGGATAGCTTCGAGCGACTGAAGCATTAGCTGGCGCATAATCTCCGCCTCGGCCAGATCGGCGGTGTTGTAATTGGATGCGAGAGTCTCCTCGACTGATCTATATCCGGAGTCGTCGTCAGCGTCCATCGATAGCGAAGGATGCAACATGGGCAGAATTTGGGTTACCAGGTTGAGGCTGAGACCGGCCTGGCTGGCGATCTCCTGATTTGTGGGCGGACGGGATAAGCGCATGGTCAGGATACTGCGGGCTTTGTGGATCATATATACCAGGTCGCCCTCCCGGGCCGTGCGGGGAATGGAAGTGCCCTGGGTGAGCGCTCCGCGGCGCATGATCGCACGCACCCACCAGGTCGCATAGGTTGAAAAGCGCACGTGGAAGCTGCTATCCCAACGGAAGATCCCTTTCAACAGTCCACAGTTGCCATCCTGCACCAGGTCCATAAGATCGTGGTCGCCGGCCATGCCGGAATGGTAGTAGCGCAGCGCCAAGCGCATCACCAGGCGTTGATTGGCAGCGACCAATGTATCGATGGCGGAGCTATCTCCCTGACAGGCGCGCGACAGGAGAGAGCATTCTTCGCTCTCTCCCAGTAGATCGTGATCGAGGTTTTCCTGGCGGTGTAGATCGAGCGAGTACGTCACGGTATCGGGGTTGGTGTGGCCGCCCAGGAGGTAAGCTGCTGCTGAAACAGGCTGGCGCCATAGGTAGCGGTTGCATTGATAACACTGGTCGCCTGGGCGCCTTCGATTGCGATCTCGATTGGGGTTTGACATACCAGGGCCAGCAATAACAGGCAAACGATCGCCAGAATGAAGGCAAGGGTTTTCATAGGACAATCCTGGTTTGGCGCATGAGGGCGGCGATGTCCAGCGCAGAATCGACGGTGAAGGCACGCGGCAGCCGGCGAGAAATCTTCACCATCTCGGGCAGATCTTTGACCAGCGCCAGGGCCAGCTCGAGGGTAATGACGATGCAATCCTTCCCGTCCTTGCTTTCGATGACAATGCCTTTATGTATGGCGGTCAGCTCCACGTCGTTGTGGATTTGTACGTTCTCGTTGTTCAACATGGTTTGCGCCTCCTATGCGCCTGAGTCTATAACCAACGGCAAAGGCAAAGGTTAGGGTGAGGCTGGTTTTTCGGGCGTGACGGGTTTTGGATCGGGGACAACAGGCCGAGGGTCGGGGATCACTGTACCCAGGGGGGGAGACGGGAGCGGGGCGGGTGTTTCGACCAGGGGCCTGGGATCTTCGATCGCTGGCCGGTGCGGCTGGCCGGGCATTTCGGGCGGGTGCTTGGGTTTTGGCATGGCTTTCTCCTGGTATGCGAAGAGACCGGAGACTGAATAGGTCCCGTTGACCCCTGATGCGTTGGTTATGGGGTTAGGATGGTAAGGCGATAGGTTTTATACTTCCCCCTACTGCATCAAGCCCGCCAGCCGTTTTGAGATGGCGACTTTCATCTCGTGGGCGGTTACCTTGCTGACGCCCATCTTGGTGTAGGCTTCGACGGGTGTATAGCCCCGGTAAATCAGGATGGCATACTCGCGCTGCCTGGGGGGAAGGGCCTGGATAGCGGCCTGCAGGCTGCGGAATTCTTCGGCGGCGATGTAGTGTTCTTCGGGGGTGATCTCGGCGGAGGGGATCAATTCGAGGCTGCTGATCTCGTCGCCCTGGCTGTCGGTCAGGATGGTCTCACCTTCCACGTATTTGGTGTAGATGCGTCCCAGGCTGGCTGCGTGGCGAGAGCGCCAGGTGGCGAAGGTGACGAGCTCGGCGTCTGAGCGGTTGATGAAGGTGGGGTCTGTTTCGGCCCGCTCCCAGAGCTTGAGGACTGCGGTCTGGTAGAGGTCGTCGGCGGTGTGTTCTGACAGGCTGCCGACGGAGGCACGGGCGGCTTTGCGGATTTTCGGTTCGAGGGTTGTAAGGCGGGTGGTAAATGCAGCGGCGGAAGAGGGGTTCATTTGGCGGTCACTCCATATTATTTTGCTTACTGAAATCCCGTGGTGGGGGATGTGGTGATCAGTAATTTCATATGTATTATACAGTCAAGTGAAAAAATAGTCAAGGTTTACACTTGATTAGTTATACCTGAGCATTGCTAGAGATATAGAATCATGCTATAATCAACGCGCAAGGTTCAACACCAACCTACCGGAGGTAGCAGTGGAAGCTACAGGACCATATTTAACTAGAAATCGACTTAGAAAACAGAATCAGGAGGCAGAGTCTATGGCAGGGACAATCCGCATGAAAGTCCCTGAATTGCTCAAGGCCCAGGGTAAAACGGCATCGGACTTGATGTATGGAGCCAGGTTAGCGCCAGCTACTGCCTACCGTCTGGCAGATGGCCGGGCCGATGGTATGTCGTTTTCAGTTTTAGTGAACCTTTGCGCCTATTTTGGGGTTGGTGTGAGTGAAATCCTGGAATATGTACCGGAGGCCGAAAGCAATCAGGACGCTTAAAACATGAGCGCCCCAGCCACCACAGCCAGGACGCTCTGCCCCACCGTTTCCAGTGAGAGCTACATCTGCCGGAGTGACCGCCAGGTCAGGGCAAAGGTAGCGCACAACCGACCGGAGTCGGATAATGCCAAAGAATAATTTTTATCCCCTATTGATCGAAAGCCGGATGAATTTTCGCTTCATCAGCGATATCGTAAATGTTTTCCGGCAGAAAATTATCCCAATTGATTTTATTGATCGTCATGCGCTTGAAAGTGAGTGCGACTACCGTCGCGTCCTCTCGATTGCCGAAACTATCCTCCAGTGCGTAGATTCCGAGCATGGTGATCGTGTTGAAGCCGGTGCTACTACCATTCGCTCTGCGAAGTATCTCTGCAGCATCCCGCCTTGCGCTGGCCCGGATCAGGCTGTCCGTGAGTCCTACTTCGATACGCCAGGTAACCACGATAACACCGGCGGGATCGTACGAATAGTCGATCAAACGCTCTCCAAGATGCTTCCTGACAGCCGCTTTGGCATCTGGAATGATTGGTTTGGCTTTTGTAGCCGATCTGGGCGCCGCAGTCTGTGTCGGAAAATGTTCATCTTCATAAGCCGTCTGTTTAGACCACAACATAGCCAGGATGACCAGGCCAACCGCCAACACGCCCCAAATACCAATTACCAGGTATAAGAGCGAGCGATTATTAACAGCCTTCTTCCTGGGCTTAGAGATGGTCATTTCAAAAAAGGAGTCTCACATGATCAAAAAACTTACTTTTCTGTTTGTAAGCTACTTCCTGATCTCGATGCTGGTGGATCAATGGTTTGATCGTTCCGACTGGCATTTACACCTGGCCGAAGGCCAATTTGAGCGTTACGATCCAGATGCAAATAAACACTTGCTATAGAAAATTATTTATTCAGAAATGTGGTGACCCAAATTACTCACTGCAATTTTCTGATAAACCGAGTTGAATATATCTGCATAGCGTGCAGCGATTTCCTCAGGGGTTTTTCCCAGATCAGGAAACTTCTGGACAATAGTTTCTTTTTCTGCCATATCGAGCCTCTCTTGTAAGACACCCGCAAACTTGCGTAAGCGGGCATCGGTGAACGGAACAGCGCATAATTGGAACCTTGACAACCGCATATTGGTACAATGGGCGCGAGAGGGCTCGAACCTCCGAACCTCACGGATGTGAAATAAGAGGACAGATTAAAAAATAGTCCTCCCGGATCGGGTGCACGGTTACTGCTTTTTTACCGTGTCACAGCTTCCAGTTACCAACTGGAGATGCACGACGGTGGATCGCCGCCAGGTCGCCTGCTGCAAGCAGTACGTAGCGCTTGACCATATCCAACGTGGAATGGCCGAGCAGCTTTTGCAAGCTGATAGCATCACCGCCGTTGCGCAGGTAATTTACTGCAAAAGTATGACGAAACCTGTGTGGGTGCGTATCGGGAACGCCCGCGCGTTTTCCCAGGCGCTCCAACATTCTACGCAGGGTATGACGGTTCATAGGACCGCCGCCTTTCACAGCGAACAAGGGGGAGTTTTTATTGGTATGTCTGCGTAATGCCAGGTAGTCTAACACGGCACGCAGCGTACGCTCGGATAGGGGGACTTCTCGCTCTTTGCTGCCTTTTCCGAGCACGGTAACACTTTCCCCCCGAAGATCACACAACTGTATACCCGTGAGCTCGCTGGCCCGGACACCTGTATCCAGCAGGAACAGCAGGATCGCACGGTTACGCTCGGCATCCCGATCGATGGCGGCAAGCAGGCGCCGCACGTCATCCAGGCTATAAGGGATTATCAGGCGCGATTCCGGCTTTGGAGGTTCGACCCGCCGTACCACATGATCGGCGACAACGCCTTCGGTTAGAGCCCAGGTCCACAACGAAGAAAGCGCCACATGAGCATTCAAGGCGGTCTTGGCTGATACCGGCAGCTGGGCCAAGAAACTTCGCACGTGCGAAACGGATATCTCGGAGATCGGGATCTCCGGGCCGATAAACTCTTTGAAGCGGCGCATGGTCAGGCTGTAGTCGTTGATCGTATTTGGGCTGAAGTGGGCAGCATGCTTGGCAACAAAAAATTCATCAATGGCCTGTTCGAGTGTGATCATAGCGGTCGGCTGTAGCATGGACTGAGCGAGGAAGAGGAACTGGAAAAGGTAACTTATATTCATCGTACCAGGAATTGCGGGTAATGACATATTCGAGTTTGAGGTGAATGACATGACATTTGATCTCCTAGGCGTTTCGATAGTTATGGTTGTATCGGCTCTTGCTCAAGTAGCCGGTCACTACTTCGATTGGAATTTGGCGTTAAATAAACCGTTGCCGCGGTTGGGCGCATATATTTATGGGACAACAATGATTTTCTTCCCCTTGACAATCTACTTTGTAGTTATTGGCGAGCCCATTTATGCGCTGGTGCTGATCTGTACTGTGGCTTCAGCGGGCCTATCTGTATTAGGTTGTTACGCGCTCGATTCCCATCTCCAACTGCGCCGGCAACTGAAAGAAACAGAACAACGCGAGGCAGCATTGCGAGAGAAAGTTCTAAACCATGACGAAGGGCAAACTTAGCCGCAAAGCCGATTGCCGCCAGGAAGCGGTGGAAAACCCACTTGCCCTCCTCGGATCAGCGTTGGCGCTTTTGGAGCACGACACGCTACGAGTGCGCCAGGCTATCCGTCGTGGCGGGATGGATGATTTGTTATCGCCGGTCGTCGAGGATCATGCGTTGATTGCCCAATATCTGATCAGGATACAACGTCAGCTACGGAGGATTTGGGATCAAGGTCAGGAACAGCGATGGAAATAACGTTGCAAAGTATGTGCCAGACCCTAACTTTCGTGGCTGGCAATGGTTTATCAAGAACGAGGTGTCTATGAGTGTACATATCATGGGTCTTGTCTGGAACTGCGAATTGGAGCAAAACGAGAAATATGTACTATTGGCGTATGCCGATCACGCCGATCACGAAGGCCGCAGTATTTACCCGTCGGATGCGCTGGTGGCGTGGAAGACCGGATACAGCGAACGCCAGGTGCTGCGCATTCGGCTGGCTTTGATCGAGAAAAAGATCATGCTGCGAGATGGTACCAGCCCGTTCCGAACGCAGATGTACCGAATTGATGTGGACGCTTTGCCGAAACGGGACGCATTCCAGGGAGCCAGACGTGGAAGACCGGCAACAAAACCGGAGCCAGAAAGCATGGGATTGCCTGAAAATGGTCAAAAAATAGGTGACATGGTGTCACCTATTTACGAGAAAACAGGTGACAATTTGACACCTGTTTTAGAAAAAGAAGTGACATCTTGTCACCCTGAAGGTGACACCGCAGAAAAACAGGTGACATCTGCGACAAAAACAGGTGACATAGCTATGTCACTGAATCCGTCATTAACCATCAATTTAAAATCATCAATTTTAACCAATGGTATTCTTCAAGAAAAAATTGGGGGTTGCAACTATTCTCCTTCAGATGCCTGGAATGCATCGAAAGGTCAACTGCAAATGGAGATGCCAAAAGCAGCTTTTGATACCTGGGTAAGAGATATCCAGCTTTTCGATTATCAGGCCGGCATTTTTTATATACTATGCGGGAATGCATACGCCAGGGACTGGCTGCAAAGCCGGCTGAAAAGCACCGTTACCCGATTGCTGATCGGGATCTGCAATCGCCAGGTCGAGGTGACCTTCGTAGCGCAAGAGGACCTGATCGGGGCGAATATGCCACAGGCCGTGGAGTGTGCTACGCTATGAGTGAGCATGACGAACAGGTTGCACTGATGAATTGGGCAGCGATCCACTTATCGAATGCCCCGGAATTGGCGCTGTTATATGCGGTTCCGAATGGAGCAAAGCTGCCCTATAAAGGCAAAGGTAAGCGCCGGTTCTCGCCTGAGGCAATGCGGCTGAAGGAAGAGGGCATGAAGCCTGGCGTACCTGATGTTGTGCTGCCGGTGGCGCGCAAGGAATTCCACGGGATGTATATCGAACTCAAATACGGCAAAAACAAGCCAACGCCGGAGCAAATCTGGTGGAACGAGCACCTTACAGAACAGGGCTACCTGGCGGTGATCTGTTGGGGCTGGCAGGAAGCGGCGCAGGTGATCTCGGATTATCTTGGGTATGCGCTTATAGAGGTAAGTCGATAGAGGTATAGGGCCTTGAAATACGTCTTGCTGGTCTTCGTTTTGATCTTTGCTGCTGTGGTCTTCTTCGAGGCTTCCGCAGACGGTGTGCCAGGCGTATCATCGGCGGGGCTTCTGCCGGTGACTATGCCCACGAACACACGCGGACCAAAACCAACTGTTAGAATTATGACGCCTGATGAGGCTGATAAACTTGAAGCCGCTCAATCTACCCTCCAAGCTGATTATTTTATCTGGCAGCAAACCACCGAGGCTCAGCAACAGATCGCAAGTAAAATCATGGCGACGCAGTATGCCAGCAACAGCACGACGAAAATTGCAGCAGAGGTCGGGGCCATCGAGACCAAAACTGCCGCCGAGATTATCGTAAGTCAAACAATGACCAGCCTGGAAGCACAGAGATTGCAGCTCCCGCTGGACGCAAGCCGTACAGCTGCAGCGCAGAATATTGGAGCGACGGGAACGCTTAACGCAATCGAAGCAGGTCAGACGGCCACGGCAGGTATACAATCGGCACACAGCACGGAACTGGCAAATAAGGCAGCCCAAGCCACGCTGACTGCGGATGCACCACTGATGATCTTACGCCGAAACGACATGCTGACTCAGCGAGTAAAGTTGCAGACAGCAATTGCCAGCCAGGAGGCTGCCGATGAAGCCAGCCGAAACTTTTATACCGGAGCAGGCAAATGGTCGATTGGTTTACTGATCCTGGCAGTATTCGGGTTCCTGGCTGCCGGCGTGTATCTTCTACTCGTATTTGCGCACAACAAAAAAGCCTTAGCGGACGCACAGGCCGCACGCCAGAGGGTCATAAACGGTGGCACGACCTACGTCGGGAACACAAAAGCGCAAGCCATCCCCCAGGCAAACTCTGTGCGCCCGCTGTACGATCTGAGCGGCAACAATGGCGCAGGCTGGGCGCAATCTCCCGTCAGCAAACCAACGCCACCGCGTGACAGGATGCGGGAGAAGGTTGGTAAATTCCTGCTGGATGCTTCCGGCCTGGTCGGATGGGGTAGCGATGTGATCCCGTCACGCTCCATGATGGTCGATATCGGCTGGCGATCGGACAGCGAAATGGATCTGATCATCAAATGGCTGATGTCCACCGGTGCGGTTACAACAGAGCCAGGAAGCTCCACACGGGTGAGCAAGAATTGGGGCACGATCCACGTAATTTATCAGGATTTGCTATCTGGCAAGCTGCAGCCCCTCCCTACCCCACTGGAACCGCAAGTCGAAATTGGCGTACAGAACGGTTAGAACGCAGAACGGAACTCAGAACGGTTGAGAACGGATAACGATAAATTCAGACAAAGGAGATTGGTATGCAATCACTAGAATTAAGCGGAGAACCAAAGCGTGACTTCAGCGGGATTGTCGAAGAACTGTCAAAGCGGCTGCCAGAGCTGAATTTTGCAGAGAAGGGAGTGGCATTCAAGGTCGCCGAGGATCTTAGAAGCTCAACTGTGCAAATGCAGGCAGGCGAGGCCAATTATGTTCTGACTCGTGAACAAGCGCTTTTATTAGCAGCAGCCTTGCGGAAAGCAGCTAACCGGATCGGAAGTTTCAACTTCGGGAACGGGAAAAGGTCGAAATGACAGCCTTATGGAGGGCACAATGATAATTATCACAAAGACAAAGAATACCGCAAATGCCTTTGAGAGCGTTCTACAAGAACGCGTCAGGCAAGATGAAAAGTGGGGAGAGCAAAACCTCGATCCATTCACTTATCTAACTATCCTGATGGAAGAAGTTGGAGAGCTTTCCCAGGCTGCACTTCACACGAAGTTTGGCGGAGAGCATAGCGGCTTAGAGCATCTGCGTGAAGAGGCTGTCCAAACGGCAGCCGTTGCGTTGGCGATAGTTGAATGCCTCGATCGGGGAAAATGGGTCTGGCCCGTAATACCAGGAGAAGAAACCGATGAAAACCTTCACGAATAACCTGACCACTAAACTTCTCTGGGCAGTGTTCCTGGCGCTTCTCGGCGTTCTGCTGCCGCACACGGCCTGGCTGTTTGGACGGTTCGAGCCGGCGACTACCGGAGGCCTGGCTGCGGCCTGGGCTGGAGCTTTTGCCTTCGAGAGTGCGATTGCCGTGCTGGTGCATAAGCTGGCCAGGCATTGGGAGAGCACTCCGAAAAGGTCGCAAACCTGGGCGAAGGTACGTTATCGCTGGCTGAATGCGTATGTTGCCGGCCTCGCTATCGCCGCGGCGGTGTCTGCACTCGCTAACCTGGCACACGCCGTAGAATACGGCCAGGGGTTGCAGATCTTCGCTGCGTGGGGGATCCCGGCGCAGGTGTACCAGGTTGCGTTCGGTGGGGCGCTGCCGCTGGTGTCGCTGCTGTTCGCCAGAGTTCTGAGCAACGAAACAACCAGCGAGGATATTCCTGATCCAGCCCTCGATGAAGCGAAGAAGACCATCGCCGAGCTTCGCTCGCAGGTTCGCCAGAGCGAACAGCAGAGGCTGGATGCCGAAGTCAGAGCCAGAGACGCCGAAACCCGGTTCGCTGCAATTGGGGATTTCTTCGCCAGGCTGAACGCTCCGGAGAAGCGAGAGCGAATTATCGCCGTGCGGGAGCGCTGGCCGGGACTGCCGAATTCGGCGGTAGCGATCATTGCCGAAACCAGCCCGGGGTATGTTTCAGACGTAGTGAACGGGAGCCAATAAGTCAATGAAAGCTATAACTTTAACTCAGCCCTGGGCCACATTAGTCGCACATAGACTTAAGACTATCGAGACGCGTTCATGGAACATTAAGTATCGTGGTTCGTTAGCAATTCATGCAGCAAAGGGATTTCCAACCATTGCACAAAGAGTGTGCTTTACATACCCATTTCGTTTCTATCTTGCGAAGTTGGGCTACGTCGAACGAAATGATACTAGACAGTACGAGTTTCCTTTTGGCGCAATCATCGCCACGTGCGAGTTGGTTAGCTGCGTGTTGATTACAGAAGCGTCGCAAGAGTATGGTTGGCAAATCGGGTCTAAAACTTGGGTAAAGAACGAATGTGAATTAGCCTTTGGTGATTTTACACCCGGCCGTTATGCCTGGCTACTCGCCGATATCAAGATGCTCGCGAATCCGATCCCGGCAAAGGGGAGTCTCGGTCTTTGGGAGTGGAGAGATGAATAAATTGTTTAAGCGTTGGCGCAAGCCAAAAACTACCAGCATTGAAATGCATGCATTCCCCCCGGAGCTTGGCAATCCACAGTATGGAAGAGCTGATCCAAATGCTCCGCCCCCCACTTTTATGGGGATACCATTAACAAAATGCGAGCTTTGTGGGGGTTACTATATAGCGCAGTGCCCATGTCAATTCAAAAGCAGCAACTTTGGCTATTTCAAAAAGAGAAATAGCCCTAAAACATGAGAGAAGCCACCGGCCCCAGAGTATTCTGGGGCCGGTTTTCTATTGGCTGGCGAGATAGCGGATGATAAAGATAATCAGGGAGATGACAGCAATGATCCCGGCGATCTCCCAGGGTGAAATGGGATCGCCGGGCTTTGGAGTGCGGCGGGATGATCGGTAGATAGAGCGCTTCACTTCGACATTGTACCATCGGGATCAAGCTGGCAGGTATAGAACCATCTGGTTTTATTGACCGAGACGACTTTGGCGGTAAAAGTTTTTCCGGGCCGGTCGAGGATGATCACCGGGATCTCTTCTCCGATCGCCGGCAGTGGCTTCTGCACATACAGGCCGACCCAGGGAAAACCCATGAACCGTCCACTCAGAGGATAGTTGAGAAGGATATTCAGGCGAGGTATGGCCATGGCTAAAACAGTTTAAACTGAGCAACCGTGAGCACCTTGCCCGGATCGATGATTTCCTGGCAGTCGGCAAGGCTGAGTGGGGCAGAAACCAGGCCGGGGATCTGCTCAACAGCAGCTTTGACAATGACCAGGCGGTGACAGGTACTCCGGTCACGACAGGTGCACATCAGGATGACAGGTTTCGCTTCGAGCGCAATCGAAATCAATTTCAACCCATATGGAAGGTGGGAGATCTGGATCGGGGCGTTCCAGCCTTTGTAATTGACATTCCCTAGCTCCGCAACGTGGACATAGCGTGGGTGAAGCGGGCTGGCCTGAAGCAGACTGGCCAGGGTTGCCATATTCCAGCGATAGTCCCGGGAGCGGGGGCTGAAGCGAACATCCATCACGATGGCGTCCAGCTTTTCGGCGACCTGCACCAGGATGGCAGGGTCTTTGATGGTTTGATAGCCGAGATCATAGAGCTTATGCATGAAAGCCTCCTAAGAATGGTGGGGGATGGTGATGGTATAACCAATGCCCCACCATTTTGTTAGGGTTTCCCGGTCAATTCAGCATTCTGCGGGACCGACAGATAATTCATGCGCACCAGCGCATCATAGAGCGTGCCGGCGACGGCTGCTTCCTGCGCCAGGCCCTGCTCCAGCAAGCTGGAGATCCAGCGATCCATGATCGTGGCTGCCGTGTCGGTAGCGGCGTCCTGCTCAACGGGAGGCAGATCGCTGCGGGTGGGTGCACCTGTGAAAGCATGCTTGCCACGGCGGGGCAGATCGGAAGCTTCCTGCACCTGCTGCACCCAAAAGTTTTCCAGGCCGAAGAGCGAGTCCTGAGACTGCTCGGCCAGCAGCTCGCTGACAATATGGCGGAACTGGGGAAGGGGAAGAGACTTGCTTTCCTGGTAGATGCGCAAGGCGATGCGCTGCCGATTGGCATCCAGGGGCGCCAGGCTCTCGGCGTGGCCGATAGGTAGGTGACCAAAAGCGACCAGGTGCTGCGCCTCAGCGACCAGCTTGAGAAGTGACAGGCGACGTTTCACCAGCTCCGGGCTGACGCCGGCAGTCTCAGCGCATTGGTCAACGGTCCAGCCGAACTGCTGAATACGCACCTGGTAAGCGTTGCCCTCTTCGATGGGATTGAGATCGGCGCGCCCGGTGTTCTCGGCCAACATGATCGCGGCTGCCTCCTGGTCGGTCATCTCTCGAACAATGCAGGGGGCTGTGGGGTGCTGCAAAACCTGGGAGATGGCACGGAAACGGCGCTCGCCGGCTACAATCTGGAAGACGGCGCCGAGCGGGCGCACGGTGATGGGCTGAGCCAGGCCGTGCTTTTGAATGCTGGCAGCCAGGTCTTCCAGGGCGGCGCGTTCGAAGTGCTTGCGGTCATTGCTGCCGGGGATTATCTGGCTGCACGAGATCTCGGTCACTTCTGGCATAGTGGGTTCCTTCGCAGAAAATCGTAGTAGAGTTCGATAGCATTTTCCAGGACGGTCAGGGCGTTCTGCAGGTCCATCTGCTGGATCGTCTCGCTGCCCAGGGCATCGCCGATTTGATCCACGGCGGTGTGCATGGCTTCGACCATTTCCGAAGCGTAGAAGATAGGGATGGTGCGGGTTCCGTATGGGGCGGTCATAATTCCTCCTTGTGCATCTTGGAAAGGGCTTCAGCCTTGATCATTTTCAATATCCTGGAAGCCATGGCGGGAGACACGTCGCGCAGCTCCAGGTTTACATTGCCGTGATACTCAACGGTAGCGGTCCAGCGGGGATCACAGCGCCAGGTTTGGCCGGCCCGATAGGATGGGTCGCTGGAAAACCCGCCAAATGGGGAGCCGGACCCGGCCTTTATCAGGCGTTTCAGGATGGCTTCTTTGTTCCGGTGATCCCGCAGCGTTTTAGCTGCCCATTCCCTGGCAAGGTCGGTATGCTCGATCACGGACGGCAGCAAGCGGCGGCGGATATCTGCGGCGATCTGGCTGGCCGACCGGTCAGCGCTGATGCCGATCTTCGGAAGTGCCCCCACCGTATAATACGGATGGTTGAAACAATCGTGCGGGTAAACGCCGTGAACTTCCAGGCGCTTGCCTTGAAGTGAAGGATTGCTCCAATACAACCCGTCACAGCCAATGCTGATGGTGATGCCCTGCGAGCTTTTCACGTAGACGTAAGCTGTGTTCCTTTCAATGACCTTCCAAGAGGCCGTTTCATCGCTCAAATTGCGAGCGATCTGCCGGCAGATTTTCAACAAACTGGGGATGGTCTTCTCTTCGTCGTGCATGGGATTCTCCTTTTCTGTGTGGTGGTGTAAGAGATAAACCACCGATCCCGCACCGGGTTAGGGTGCGGGATCGTATGGAATTCGGAAGGTAACTCGTTAGAAGCCAAGACCACGCTCTTTGAGGGAAACGTATCGGCCTTTGCCGATCACCAGGTGGTCCAGAACTTTGATGTCGATCAGGTTGCCGGCCTGGATGATTCCACGGGTCAGGGCGACATCTTCGGGGGAGGGAGCGGGATCTCCGGAGGGGTGGTTATGGATCACGACGATTGCACAGGCGTTGTTACGGATGGCATCTTTGAAGAGCTCGCCGACCCGCACCTGGGCGCTGTTGGCGCTGCCTTTGTAGATCGTGACGACCTTCAGGACTTTGTTGCGAACATTCAGCAGAACGACGCGCAGCTCCTCGTGCTCCAGGGCGCCCATCTCGTACTGCACCAGGCTGGCGATATCTTCCGGGCTGTTGATGGATGGTCGCTCAGCCTGCGAAGCCAGGGCTTCACGGCGGCCCAGCTCCCAGACGGCCAGCAGAGCATCGGCATAGCGCTCGCCCAGGCCACGGATGGAAGTGATCTGGTCACGTGAAATGAGGCGCAGGCTGCCGGCTTCTCGGTGAAGAGCAGCCAGCTCCTGGGCGGCGTCGGTATCGCTGATCCAGAGCGCTACGGAAAGCAGCTCGGAGGTAGAAAGGGAAGCCGGTCCAAGATCCTGGATGCGGCGGCGGGGCTGTTCGGGTTCGGGTAAATCGGTGTACTTCATAGCAGGTCTCCTTTTTTACTGTATGGTGGTGTGAGTGGAAAACCACCGTACCGATACCTGGTTAGGGAGACCGGAAAATTGGGGCTGACCTACGCCCCGTACACGCCATCCTACGAGGCATTCTACGGGGCTGACCTACGCCCACCTACGCCGTTTTACTGCTTTTCATGGGGGTTGATATGTGTTTGGGGGTTACTCCCGCCTGCGCCCCTGTGCGCATGAGGGGTAAAAAACTTCGACCTGGCGGGAACCTACGCCGTTTTACCGGGAATTATGAAGGGGATGATAGGGGGAGTGAGTTACGCTCACCTACGCCCACCTGCGCAGGCGTTTTTCGGAGTCTTGACCTACGGTCACCTACGCTGTTTGCTTTTTGCGTTAGTGTCAAAGGAGGGTCTAATTCGCTATACTCTCGTGACACGCAACGTAAGCGGTCAAATTACGGGAGGCAGGCAGATGTTTCTTGGGACGATCGAGCCGGTCGTCAGGAATTTCCTGGCGGCCCATTCTGATGTATTCAAAGAGCGAATTGTAGCCGTAGGCTGCTCGGGCAACTTCACATCCGAGCGGGTGCTTTGGGAGTGTACCGGGGGAGATGTGCAAATTTACTCCAACGATATTAGCTTATATTCGTCGGCGATCGGAGCGCACCTGGCCGGAGAGCCGTTTAGTCTGTGGGTGAAAGAGCCTGAGTATGCCTGGCTAAACTCCTATCTTAACGAGGGCGGATGGGTTCGGATCGGGGCGCTGATGGTTTTCTTCGACGCCCTGCGCTACGAGCGCCAGCGCAACGCGCACGAAAAGCGTATGTGGAACGAGTACATGCGCCAGTTCTCTCTCCTGGTCGGAGAGACGCAAGCGAACCTGGATAAGCTGGGGCTGAAGATCGGCGGGTATTTTCCCGGAGATATCTTCGAGCACTTTAAGCGGATGGATGCGCAATTCGGCGACCAGGTGATCTACACTTCGTACATGCCATTTTTCAAGGGCGGCTACGAGCGCATTTATCGCCGGCTGGACGAAGTGTTCGGCTGGAACTCCCCCAGCTACCCGATGCTCGACGACGAGCGCAGGGTCGAGATCGCTACCTGGTGCATGCAGCGCCAGAACGTTACCCTGTTGGATTTCCCGCTGCCGGGCGTGGAGCCGGCGATGGTCGGGCATACCAGGCGCAATAAGTACGTTTACATGTTTTCCAACGTGCTGTATAAAACTGCGCTTTACCGGCGTACGCATCCGGATCCCGGGATCCGTGTGGAGTTATGGGGGGAAGTCGATAGGATCAAGCCGGAGACGGCTTGCAAAGTGACGCCGGTCCCTGCAGCGCTGATCCAGCCGTATAAGGGGATGTACCTGGCGAAGCATATCGATTTCTCGACAGGGATGTACGGTTACGCGGTGCACCTGGACGGCAAGGTGATCGGCTTCCTGGAGCTTTCGTTCGGCACTACGGGCGGGATGGGGGAAGATTGGTATCTCTTCGCCGACTTCACGGTGGGTTGGAAGTTTAACAAGCGCGCTTCGAAGCTGGTTGCGATGCTGGCGCTGTGCAACGAAGTGAAGCGGGACCTGGAGCTGCGCGTGCTGCGCCGACGCGATCACGTTAGCACTACAGCCTGGACGGATAAGCCGGTGAGCATGAAATACCGGGGCGTGTTCGAGCTAATCAAAAGAGACGAGGCGCGTGGGATGCTGAACTACCAGGCAGCCTGGAGCGGACTCTCGGCACAGGAGACTTTCGAATTATGGAAGATGAAATACGCCAACGGATAACGGCTTTTAACGATATCCTGGAACAGTTCCAGTTTGCCTACCGGATTGACATCATTAATCCAAAAACACTCAGGCCGGCAGATAAAAATGCTCGCTTTATGACCGGGCAGATGTTCGAGCAGCTGGTGGATAACATCAAGCGAGACGGCGGTCCAACCTCGGCGCCATTCTGCTGGCGCAGCGCAAAGAGCGATCGTTACCATATCCTGAGCGGTCATCACCGGGTTGATGCAGCGATCGCTGCCGGCGTCGAGCTGATGCTGATTATGTATACCGATCGGGAGCTTTCTCGCCAGGAACAGGTTGCTATCCAGCTCTCACACAATGCAATCTCTGGGGAAGATGAGCCCACTACCTTGCGGGAGCTTTGGAACGAGATACTGGCGATTGATCTGAAAGCCTACAGCGGACTGGACGATCATATACTTGAAACCTTCCAGCCGGTTAAGATCGACTCCCTTGGCGAGAAAAGCATCGCCTTCCAGGAGATCACCCTGGCGTTCTTCCCGTCCGAGATCGAGCGCTTTGACGCGGTACTAAAGCAGCTTTCAGCCAGCAAGAAGGTGCGTTATGCGGCCCAGGCGGAGCAATTCGACCGTTTTGTAGATAAGCTGATGGATTTCAAGGAGGTGGCAGGAATCTATAACTCAGCGACGGCAATCCTGGCGATCCTGGATATCGTCGAGGCCTGGCTGGCGGAACATGCAGAAGCTGACGAACAAGAGGAGTCGAAGGATGGCTAAACCGCATAACCCGAAACCAACCAAAGGCGCCAGCGGGCACGGGATCAAATCAAAGCCGTGGTATGAGGACTCGGAGATTTTGCGCCGCCTGGCGACGGTGGAAGACCTGGTGTTGGGCTGCTATCGCAACACGGAGATCGCCAAAGCGCTCGACATCTCTGAAGCTACTGTCCGGCGGGATCGTGACCGGATTGCGGAGCTGTGGCGCAGGCAGGCCACCGATGACATCATGGCGATGCGAGAGCGCTCGATAGCCAACATGCGCCGATTACAACGCATGGCAGATAATGAGTTTCGCAATGAGCGCGAAAAGCCGGCAATGCTGCGCGTGCAGCTCGACGCTGAGCGAGAGATCGTAAAGCTGCAAGGAACCCCTGCCCCGGTACAAATCGCCCACGATTTCAAAGGTGTACCGGCAGATATGGCCTCTATGACATCCGACGATCTATTGAAACGCGCCGCGGCATTGGAAGCGCTGGCGAATACCCTGCTGAACAAGGGCGACGAAACCCAAGAGCCTGAAGACTTAGGAGGGTAAGGCCATAGCAGAGAACCGCTTCCAGGCGGCAGCGGCTGACCTGGCCGAGTATCCCGACCTGGCGGCGTTGCAGTCTGCGGCGTTGGCGGGCGAGCTTTCGCAGGACCAACGCGATGCGCAGGCTGCCGAGCTGCTCGTAGAAGCGGCGGAGATCCAGCGGGTAGTAGCCGAGCGCTTCCAGGCTTCGGAATTGGTTATCCCGTTCTGCGAATACGTTGACGACCAATATATATCGGCTGAACATTTACAACTGATCGGCGAATACCTGGCGAAAGTAGAGCTCTACATCACCAGCCAGGGCGCCGAAGGGATCGGGCGACTGATTCTGACCATGCCTCCACGGCACGGCAAGACGCAGACGGTCAGCAAGCGCTGGCCAGCGTTTTTGCTTGGCAGGCACCAGGATTGGCGTGTTGCGCTGGTGAGCTATGCAGCGACGTTAGCGGAGGATGCCAGCCGGTCGCTGCGGGCGCTGATCCGAGATGAACCTCGCTACCGGCTGCTGTTCCCGGATGTGGCGCTCTCTCCGGAGAGCCAGGCAGTGGATCGCTGGGCGCTGGCCGGGAAAAGCTCCGATAATCCCAGCGTAGTGGCAACGGGTGTTGGAGGACCGCTCACCGGGCGCGGCTTCCAACTGATCCTGATCGACGACCCCATCAAAGGACGCGAGGATGCCGAGAGCGCGACGGTGCGGGAGAACCTGCAGACCTGGTATCGGGGCACGCTGCGCACCCGGTTGGAGCCAGGCGGAGCAATTGTCATCATTCAAACCCGCTGGCATGAAGATGACCTGGTGGGTTATCTGCTCGAACAGCAGAAGATCGGCGAAGGTGAAGATTGGGCGGTGCTCAACCTTCCGGCTCTGGCAGAGACCCGCGATGCGCATGGAAAGAAGATCAGGGATCCGTTAGGCCGGAAAGAAGGGGAGGCGCTGTGGCATGAGCGGTTCAATCGCGCTATACTCCTCGCAACAAAGAAGGCGCTGGGGTCGTATGACTGGGAATCGCAATTCCAGGGACACCCGAAGCCTCCGGCAGGCTCGAAGATCTTGCGCGAATGGCTCAAGATCATCGCCGCCGAGGAAGTTCCCAAAGGTCTGTTATGGGCCCGGTACTACGACCTGGCGATCTCATCGAAGGAAGGAAGCAGTTACACGGCTTCTGTCCGTGGGGCCTTCGATGAAGCGGGCAACCTGTACCTGGCCGGGATGATCCTGGGACGCTGGGAGTGGCCTACCCAGCGTAAGATCATTAAAACGACAATGCAGGCGGAACAGCCGCTGGGAGTAATCCACGGAGTTGAGTCGGCGCTGCACGGAACGGCAGCAGTCCAGGAGCTGCGCCGGGATAAGAATCTGCGTGGGATTGCACTCAAGAAGGTTGACGTACACGTTGATAAGCTGACCCGGGCGCTACCGTGGATTGCCCTGGCGGAGGATCAAAAGGTTTTCCTGGTCAGTGGGCCGTGGATTGCGGCTTTTTTGGACGAGGCAGCAGCTTTTACCGGGAAGAAAGACCAGTACGACGACCAGATCGATACAGTCAGCGGCGTGGTTGCACTGCTGAAGCGCCACGGCAAGGTCGAGATCGTAAAGAAGAATCCGTTTTATAAGTAAGTCGTGAAAGGACCACACATGGACGAGGTGAGTTTTTGGGTCGATTACCTGAACAACAAAGCGGCAGAGCTGGGACTGGAAAAAGGGGTACTCACGGTTAAGCCAAGTGAGAACTCTGTGGGAGTGATCCAGTTTTCTTATCAGCCGGAGGGAAGGGACAGCGTACTGCTGGGCTGGAACGTAGAAGAGGCTGAAGTAGCACTGCGCAGGATTGCAGGAGAACAGCGATGACCGAACACGTGCGATTTGGGCGGAAGATCCAGGATATGCCGGCAGAGCTGGAATTCGGCTCGTGGGGAACGCTGGAGATCTCGGCAGCGCTGGACGTGTTTACCGACAGCCTGGCATATTTCGATCGTGAGGATGTGCGCAAAGCGGAACAGGGCCGGCTGGAGATGATCCTGGCAGCCAGGCGTTACCATGAGGGTAATCACGTCAAACCGCTAAAAGTGGAGCCGGGAGAGCACGACGATAACATTTTGATGAACCTGTGCCGGTCCCTGATCGATGACTCTGTATCCTGGCTGTTCGGCAACCCAGAGACGGGGATCTTGCAAATCACCAGCGACGACGGGGAGGAAATCAATCCGGTGATCCCGGAGACCTACGAGCGCTCCGGGGGCTTCCTATTCTTCAAGCGTCTGGGCGTGCGCGGCGGGATCGCTGGCCACGGATTCGTTAAGCTGATCCAGGATCCGAATGGGGACACTCGGGTTGTGGCGCTAGATCCTCAGCTGGTATCGGTGCGAGTTGAGGAAATGGATACCAGCCAGGTCCTGGCGTACAAGATCGAATGGCGCAGAGTTGAGGTTGAGACTGATCCTGGAACCAGGCGAAAAGATACCTTCATTTACCGCCAATTGGTGGTCAACGCAAGCACCAGCCAGGAGCCAGCCTGGGTGATCGCCGATTTCAAATCAAAAGAACGTGCGAGGCGAGATTGGAATCTAATCAACGGGCCGTTTGCCTGGCCGTGGGCATGGTCGCCTATCCACGATTGCCCGAACATCGAAGCCGGTTGGGGGCATTACGGATTGTCCGATCTGGAGGACGTGACCGGGCTGAACGATGCGCTGAACTTCGTGGTTTCCAACACGCTGCGGATCATCAAGATACATGCCCATCCAAAAACGATGGGAACGGGATTCACTGCCGGCGACGTGCAGGAGACGGCGGTCGATTCGTTCTGGACAATCGAGAATCCGGAGGCGAAAATCTATAACCTGGAGATGCAGAGCGACCTGGCGAGCTCGCTGGCCGTGATCGACTTGGTGCGCACAGCATTCTGGACGATTGGGCGGGGTCTCGATCTATCGGTATACAAGGACAAGATCGGGCAAATTACCAACTTTGCGCTGCGGGTGCTGAGCATCCGAGCGCAGCACAAGATGGGCGACAAACGGCTGACGTATGGCAAGATGCTGCGCAACATCAATTCACATATCCTGGAGATGACGGGCCAGGAAGCGGCGGAGACGGTGATCGTGTGGCCAAAGCCGCTGCCCGAGGATCCCAAAGAGACCACGGCGGAACTGCAGACCGAAGTGGCCATGGGTGTAGTGAGCCGGCAGACGGCCAGCGAGGAGCTTGGCCGGGACTGGGCGACCGAACAGGAACGGATGCGCCAGGAGAGCAAAGAACAGGCGACCCTGGGGCAGTATCTGATGGATCAATTCGACCGTGGTGGGCAGAACAATCAGGAGGTGAGCAATGGCAGAGACAGACCAGA
>Ga0208957_1000515_pt1 | contig 30389 bp, 38 predicted proteins | sample RifOxyA1_FD_184029 | JGI IMG/M metagenome (GOLD analysis project Ga0208957, IMG submission 184029) | Groundwater microbial communities from Rifle, Colorado - Rifle Oxygen_injection A1 (SPAdes) | ecosystem: Environmental > Aquatic > Deep subsurface > Groundwater | place: Rifle, Colorado, United... | reverse complement strand
ATTTTGTTTTGAATAAAGAGATTGAATGGCAGACCGAGACCCTTAAGGACCTGGTTCTGCTTAAATCGGACGGCTTTCCCACCTATCACCTGGCCGTTGTCGTCGACGACAACGACATGAAGATCAGCCACGTTTTAAGGGGCCACGACTGGCTGCCGTCGACCCCCATCCACCTGCTTGTCTACAAATACCTGGGCCTAGCCGTTCCCCAAATCGGCCACCTGACCGATATTTTGGACCCCGAGGGAGGCAAGCTCTCAAAAAGAAAAGGAAGCACTTCGGTTGACGGACTCTTAAAGGAAGGCTATCTTCCCGAGGCAATTCTTAATTTTATTATGCTTCTGGGGTGGGCGCCCAAGGACAACCGGGAACTATTCAGTCTGGAGGAATTTGTCAAAGTCTTCGACCCGAAAGGTTTCCAAAGGGCCAACCCGATATTTAATCCAGAGAAATTGGATTGGTTCAACGGTCGCTACATCAGGCAAAAGAAAGACGATCAGTTGGCAGAACTTTTCCTGGATTTCGCTCCAGAGAAAGACAAAGAAAAGATTTTGAAAATAACCCCTTTAATTAAAGAAAGAATAACGAAACTTTCTGATTTTAGAAAACTGGCGGGCTTTTTCTTCAAATGGCAGAAGCCGGCCCCGAAAATGTTTGGCCGAGACGCCAAAGACCATTTGGCCGTGGCCGTCAAGGCGATTGAAGAAGGGAAATCTTTGGAAAATGTTGCCAAAGAAAAAAGATTTAAAGTCGGGGATTTCTTCATGGATTTAAGGGTCGCCATCACCGGTAGCAAATTTACACCCCCCATCAACGACTCAATCGCAATTTTAGGTAAAGAAGAAACAATCAAAAGACTCAAGCAAGCCTTAAAATAACATGAGTGGAAAACAGCCGGCTCAAACCTATTTCGATATCGACAAAAGAAAGGTTGATTTTGACTATCTTCGAAACCGCCTCAAAATAAAGCATCTTGAGGCCAAAAAGGCCTTTGCGGAAAAATACCCCCACGTCGAAAAGTTTTTGGCCAAAAAGGGAGTCGAAATTGGGAAGCTCAGGGAACATTCGGCCAAAATAATCGGGGCGGGTGCTCTGACCGGCTCTCTCCTTCTGGCCTCTCCGGCCAGCGAAAAGGCTCTGCCTTCCCCGGAAGCTTTAGACAAAGGAAAATTAAAAGCCGAGGGGAGAGAAGCCGACCTTCCCCAGAAATTACTGGTCGATACGCTGGGTGAGTTTCTCCCCCAAAAGACCAGGCCGTTAACGCGGCTGGAAGAGAAGTTTTTAGAGCAGGCTTTTGAAAGCGTGATGGGCGTAAAAGCCCGGGCTGGATTGGAAGGGGAGCACCTCAATACGACTTACGGGTTAATCGGAGCCGAGCAGCACCTCAAAAGGTTTCCGGGTGACTCGGTGGCAAATCACAAGCCTTTTTTGAAAGAAGGAATTGCCCCGGGTCTTGGCGCCTGGGGGTATTTTGCCCCCTCAAAGGACAAAATGACACGAGAGCTCGAAGAAACCGAGAGGTGGTATGCCGTCGTCCAGACTCTCTACCTGCCCGATTGGAACAGCCGACAGCCCTACTTAAGAGACTGGTACAAGTATCGAAAGGTTTTGATCGTCAATACCCAGAACGGCAATGCCGTGATTGCCGCGATTGCCGACTCTGGCCCCGCCGCCTGGACAGGCAAACATTTTGGCGGTTCCCCCGAAGTGATGGAGTACTTGGGTGGCCCACGCTATAAAAAAGGCCCGGTTGTTCTTTTCTTTGTCGACGACCCTGAAAACAGAGTGCCGCTTGGCCCCGTCGACTATAATAAGATTAACTTGCCCAGCCTGGCCCTAAGGAGTCTATGAGCAAACTTTTTTTTGACCATTTAATTGTCTATGAGGAAGTGGAAAAAGGGATCGACCGGGTGGCCAAATCCCAGGAAGAGAGGGATGAGCTTTGGCAAATTGTCGACGAGCTGGTCCACCACCGGGCTCTGGGTTTTATTTTGGCTAGGCTGCCGCGGGCTCACCACGAAGAATTTTTGGAAAAATTCCACCAGGCTCCCTACGACGAAGGCCTGCTGGACTATTTAAAAGAAAAAATAGGAGAGAACCTGGAAGAGCTTTTGAGGGAGGAGCTGGGGGGTCTTGCCTACGAACTTCTCGAGGAAATAACGGGGTCAGAGCAAAAAAAATAACCCCTTCAAAAAATTAAGGGCAGAGAATATCTAATCGGTTACGCTTCATTTCCTGCCGGCAGGATAAAATCAAACTTTCTTGCTGACTGCTCCCCAAAGCATGTAGAGACCACCGAGACCGACGAGAATGTAGACAACCTGTGCCAACGAGCCACTGCCGACAACCGTTTCCACAATATTAAGATTGGCAGCGCCGATTAAACCCCAATTGATGGCTCCGACCACGACCAAAATCCAAGCAACCCATCCTACAGTTGACATCTTCATATATTTTCACCCCCTCTCGAATTCACCGAGCCAAAGTTCGTCTATATCCATATTTGCTAAAAACAATCCCCGTGTCAAGTCCTCGAAGCTGATATACTTCTTTTTAATGGATAAAGACTTCGGGGGAGTCATTTGGACCAAGCATGCCCTGGATAAACTTAATGAGAGGGGAATCTCCCAGTCAGATGCCTGGGCGACCTGGAGAAATCCCGAGCAGTCAAAGAAAGCCAGGGTGCCAGGAGCCTGGGTCTATTACAAGACTTACGGAAGTCAAAAAATCGAGGTTGTGGCTAAAAAGAATCCTTCGACCAGCTCAGGACAAGCTGGAGAATGGGTTATTCTTTCGGTTTGGAGCCGGCCCGTATACGGAAAACAAGGGAAAATTGAGCCTTTTTGGAAATTTTTGATGAGGAAAATATTCAGGGGTTGACAAACTGAGTGCGGTCTTTTAACTTAGATAAAGATGAAATCTGCCCTTAATCGTAAAACTTCGTTCGGAATAATCCAGATAGCTCCATTGATTGTCGTTGCCATTCTCGTTTTAGGAGGACTGGTAGCCTTTTCGCCAAAAAGTAGCGACAGCTTAGGCACAAAGTTGGCGGTCTTAAAATCCGAAAGCGAGGGTGATTCAAGCGATAACTCCGGGCCAGGAAGTACGGAAAGCTCCTCTGACGAGAGTCAAGATGAAGACAATGACGAGGATATTGATGAGGTGGATGAGTTAGAAGACGAGGTCGAGGACGAGGATGAAGACGAATTAGAAGAAGAGGAAGAGTTGGAAGTCGAAAGCGGTACGGAAACGGCCAAAATCAAGATTAAGGTGAAAAAGGTTAACAATAGATTTGTCTTTATGACGAGAGAAATTGAGGCAGAGACCGATTTTCCTCTCTCGGTCAATCCTCAGACTAATGAGCTTGTTGTAACCACACCCGCAGGCGAAAAAGTAGTGACTATACTTCCCGACCAGGCTGTTACCAACATGCTGGCAAATAATGTCTTTGACAGGCAGGAAAACGTCAATATTGTTTTTGAAGATGAAACCGTGATTTATAGGATTTCTGGAGCTAGAGACGAAAGGCTCTTTGGTCTATTTAGAATTGCCCTGCCGACAACGGCGGTAGTCTCAGCCGATACTGGTCAATTAATAGCTCAAGAGCAGCCTTTTCTCTTCAGGTTTTTGGACCTCCTATCGATCTAGGTGTTTGAAGAATTCCACCTGCCTAAGTCTTTTAACCGCCTCCGCTTGTGTTTTGTAAGGCCCCCCAAGATTCCTTCTGGTTTTTTCGCTAATAACAAAATAGCCGGCTTTTCTTTTGACAATCATCTTTTCAGTTTAGCTTCATTCTGTGGTAAAATTCAAGGGTTATTGCGGGGTCGTCTAACGGTCGGACTCATCCCTCTGGAGGATGGTATCGGGGTTCGAATCCCTGCCCCGCAGCCAGCATATGCACCCCTCAGTGACCGTGATCTCTGTTTAGCTTAATCTTACTTGTTGAACCTAATGTTTCTTAACAAAACTCTCGAACTCCCCAATAGACCCACATAACATATTTAAATGTTGTTTGTAAAACTTGTTTATCCTTACCAAGACTAAAAATACATAGTTGACAAGTTAGATTGTATTTTGTATTATTATGTCTAATGGTTGAAGAAACTCAAAACGTTAAAAAAAATGTAGACAGGAGTCCTGCCTACCCCTCTATTGAGCTCAAATCTGCAATTGACCTGAGTGCGAGACTATTTGATTTATTTTCTGAATATGGATTTTCGAGAGAGGTAGCAACTGAAAAGTTGGGGGTTGGTAAAAATAGCACCAACTTTAGAAAGATCGCTGCCTTAGTGCAATACGGGTTGCTCGTGCGTGAAGGTAACAACTATAAAATAACGCCGCTAGCTAAGGATATCGCTTTATCAACAGATGAATCAACAAGACTAAAGCTTTTGGACAGGTCCGTTCGCCATCCTAAAATATTTTCCGAACTAATTTTGGAAAATGCTGGGAAAGCATTACCAGTTAGTCTGGATATTAGGCTTAGACAATTGGACTATTCAAAGGAAGGAGCAAAAACCTTGGCTGGACTCTTTAGGCATTCTCTCGAATTCGCTGGTCTGTTAAAAAATGGAATAGTTGTAAAGTCTACTGAAGAGTCTGTACCAGACGAAGGGGGGGCTGTCGCTAATAATCTGAATCCAGTAGAACAGGTTTCTACTCCTCAAGGAGGCAGTAAACCTAAGACTCTAAACCCAGAAATAAACACCGATAATTATATTTCTTATCCTTTGGATTCGGGAATAGTGGTGATGTTTCCGGGCACAATGTTGAAAAAATTAGTGACTGGGGCCTTTTTAACAAAATTGAACGAGCTAGAGGAATTGGGAAAGGGAGGAAAAGAAGATGCAGGAAATAATGCTTCCAACACACCCGTGGAGCCAGATTAAACCTTACATTAAATCTATGGGCGAGGGGGAGTTGCTTACACACTTCGATTTAGGAGACGACTACGATTTCCTTACAGGTATAGGAATAATAGATGCTATCAATACAGGAGAATTAACTGTGATAGGTAAATCTTTATTCGAAGCTAGCTTTATCCGGCACGATGACGTTGAGGAACAAAGAATAATTCAAGATTTACTTCTCGCCTTTCCCCCGACTCAAGCAGTTCAGCAATATCTTTGGGGGGTTAAAGATATAACGATAGATCAAGTACTAACTGTTTTGAAAGTTACAAATTTTTGGATTTTTGAAGAAAAGCGATTACTGACTCATTTTCTTGATTTACTAAACTTAGGGAAAATTATCAAATATGATAGGAAAAACAGAAAAATTACAATTTTAATTAGTACCGACCAAACAAAAACTCCGAGAAGTGTATATATTGAACCAACGAGACCATACGGAAATATTTATTGGGCGAAGCGAATATTATCTGAGTGCGAAGGTTTTATCTATTGGTTCGACAAACATTTTATGAAAGATGCTTTTGATTGGATTTATACTGTTGCAGATGCTAATAAAATAAGTGATATTAGAATCCTTTCTTTAGATCTTGGCGAGCATAATTTAAATAAGCAAGCCAAGAAGGATTATAAAAGACTAAAAGACGAACTTGCAAAGAAAAAAATTTCCCTTGAATGGCGGACAATTCACAACGACAAAGTAAAGGACGCCCATGATAGATGGATTATTGGAGATAAGGAGTATGTTCGCAACTTGCCGGATGTAAATACTATTTTGTCAGGAAAGCGTTCGGAAATGATGAGTTCGGATAATTACGACAAGGTTATTTCAGCCTTTCGAGATTATTGGGATGCAGGTGTGGAAGTTCCGCATTAACCGTAAGGTCTAAATTGGTCTAGGCCGATACGCTCAGCTAAAATGAACAAATTTAAAGCCTTTGTGGCAGATTTTGATGGAACTTTAGTAGATTCTTCCTTAAAAATTTCACCCACAGTAGAAAATTCCATAAAAAATTTAATAGCCAGAGGATTTCTTTTCTCAATAGCAACTGCCCGGCCTTTTTATGGAATTATGGAAGAAGTTTGCAGCCAGCTATCGCTCAAGAGCCCAATAATTGTAAGGGCTGGTTCTGAGATTTTTGACCCCGTCCAAAAAGTACCCATCTGGGCAAAGTATATTCCCGAATCAGAAGCAAAACACCTAATAAAATATTGTTTGGAAATTGAACAGAGCATTTCCTTAGAAAGAGACCGCGAAATCTATGTGTTCGGAAAGCAACCTTCGAAGGAATACTCGTCAGGTCTTGAAATAAAAGATTTTCAATCATTAGTTGAGTACGGCCGGATTTCTAAAATTGTTTTAAGGGGCGTTGAAGAAAACACCTTAGAAGAATTTAAAAAAACTTTGAGCTCGACTTTCGAAGCCCTTCATATAGATATTAGCCTCAATCCTCAAAGAAAAGCGGTTCTTGATATTGTTTCCGGGGAAACCAGTAAAAAGGTTGCATTACATAAATTTACTGAATTAGTTGGAATTAAACCAGAAAATGTAGTAGGAATTGGTGATGGCTATAATGACCAAGAGCTGCTTTCGGCGTGTGGATACAAAGTAGCAATGCAAAATGCTCCTGAGGAAATTAGGAAGATTGCAGACATAATAGTGAAAACTGCCGAAAAAAATGGAGTGGCCGAAGCAATTGAGAAAATTTTTATGAGTAGTTATGGGTCCAAACGGGCCTAGACCAACATGCTCAACAACAGAATTTGAATCTGTTATATGTCGATATATGATTAATACTAAGTTGCTTCAGGATTCTTATACTTATTTTGAAACAGAACTCGGTCTCCTTGCTTATACCTATGGTAAGCAGGCTCGTTATAACGATGAAAAAATGGTTTGCTCAATAGTGGGTTATTTTACTAAGAAACCAACTAATAGATTACAAACTGCAACTGGTAGGTTTATTGAGAAGTTAATGTATGAAGGAAACGAGGGCAACCTTGATTTTGACGAACATTTAGTAAGCTTGCCAAAAAGTATAAAGAAACAACTTAAAAGGTACACACTAGTCGACCAAAACAGCGGAGAAAGATTATTAATAATTCCAGTGCAGGATGTTGTTAAAGTTTACTCACCAAGAGAATCTTTAAGAGAAATAGTAAATGAAAGTTCTAAAATAGATAGCAAAAGAAGGAAGGCGATATTAAAACTTATTACTTTGTTACAACGATATAATATTAAAATTGGAGATTTAGGCCTATATGGGTCTTTGCAGATAGGAGTAGCCAATAAAAGTGATAAAGTAGATATCGACCTTTTAATATTCGGGATTGAGAACTATTCAAAACTCCAAATATTAACAGAGCAACAAAATTATAAATTAAACGTAGACTCTAAGTACAAGTCGATTCGCGAGTTTCTTCCTTGGAAAAAAGCTAGGCAATGTAGAGATTCCTGTTCTAAAATTTTTATCGATGAAAAGTCTCACGCTGATATAAAAATCGTAAGAAAACAAAATGACCCTATTTCGTTTGATTTCCAAAATTTGGAATTAGAACGAGAATCGTTTGCGGCAAAAGGGGTTGTCCTGGACTCAAACCAAGGTCTGTCGACCCCTAGCGTTTTTAAAGTACAGATAGCAGAACAAATATATACTGTCGGAACAAGAATTTATGTATATATTGGTGCTGCCAAGGAAGGGAACACTGTAGTCATTAAAGGAAGAAAAATTAAAGGCAAGAACGCGATTCTAGTAGCAAATGCGAAGGATAATTTTATTTATCCAATTTATTAGGGATTCTAGCCCGGCCTGCTCAACCATTCGACTCATTTCATTCGCCCATGGCTTTCAGCCCTTGTAAATAATGTCGAATGTCCCGAGCGAAAGGTGAGCGAGGTCGAACCAGAGTCGAGGGAAAGTTTCAAATGTTCTACGTTTATATCCTCCTCACTTCCTCTAACACTCTTTACATTGGTCAAACAAATAATCTAGAGAAGCGTTTGATAGAACACAGAAATAAATCTTCAAAGTCTGCAAAATATACCAGATACTTTTCTAGTTTCAAGCTGGTCTATTCGGAAAGATATTCGACCAGGAAAGAAGCAATGCAAAGGGAGATTCAGCTTAAGAAATGGTCGAGGGCCAAGAAAGAAGCACTGATTAAAGGTGATAAAATAGTACTGAAGAAATTGTAAATCGACCGGCTCAGCAAGATGAATGATTTAATAACAATTGTTAACTACATCGTACGCCGTAGTAATCAATTAAAAAATAAATTAACAGGGATACAAGATGCTCCTGTTGAATTCGTTTGTATCTTTTGTCAAAACGAAGAGGAATACGGGGAATTTACCAATTCATGTCAAAAGTTAGGAAAGATAGTCCAGGATACCCCAAGCGGGTTTACTTATCTTCTAGAAAAACCTATAAAAACAGAGGCAGGCTTTTTAAAGTTACTAAAAATTAGAAAACCAGATCCAGAACGCAAAGAAAGAGGAGATGCAGATTTTAATACTGATTACAAAGAACTTAAGAAAAAATATCAAAATAATCCAAAATTTGAACTAGTGAAAAGAGATACATTCGAAATGCTTAGATTATCTGATCCTAAGTCTGATGTAATGGCCTGCTTTTCAAGTTCACCGTTAAGTAAAGACCTGGGGATAAAGTTATAGTGATAAAAAGGTCCTAGACCGACCTGCTCAAATAAAATGAAAATGAAACCCAGAATATTTATCACCGCCTCTTTTGAGGAGGATGGGAATAGAGAAGAAGTCGAAAAGTTATGCAACTTAGTAAAGTCTGCAGGATTTGAAGACTTTTGTTTTATTCGAGATGTCGAGCATTATCAAAAAATATTTAATAACCCTGTCGAATTAATGAAAAGAGCGAAAGAAGAAATTGAGAAATCAGATTATCTTCTTATTGATATGACAGATAAACCGACAGGTAGGGCCATTGAGGCAGGGATGGCGTATGCCTTAGGTAAAAAGGTTGTTGTGATTATGAAACGAGGTACACGAGTTAAAGATACAACCAGGGGTATTTCTACCACAATTATCGAATATGACAAGGTCGACGAAATTGTTGGTCCACTATCTCAAATGATTTTAGAAAAATTTTAATGATACAAAGAGGTCCTAGGCCGACCCGTTTGGCACGCAACATAATGCTATTTGATATACTCACATTATGGCCGGGGAACGATTTACTCTTAGAACTGCGGTTTATTTAATTCTTTTAAAGAATGATAAGGTTTTACTTCCCCGAAGATTTAATACCGGTTGGATGGACGGAAAATATAGTCTGATCGCAGGGCACCTGGATGGAAATGAGTCTGTGTTTGATTCAATGCTTCGGGAGGCAACAGAAGAAGCTGGAATTAAAATAACCAAAAAAGACTTAATTCCCGTCAAAGTCCTGCACAGAAAATCAAGCGACAATGAATATGTGGATTTCTTTTTTCTGGCTAAACACTGGGAAGGAGAACCATCTATCCAAGAACCCAATAAATGTGATGACATGAGCTGGTTTTCGATAAGCCACCTTCCGGAAAATATTCTTCCATATGTTAAAGAAGTTATCCAAACTTACAAAGATAATGTTTCATTCATAGAGTCCGGATGGGCCTAGACCGACCTGCCCAGCCAAACAGGGCATCCTAGTGGCCGAAAAGTCTTTTTATTATTGTGTTTAACTTTGCATTTTGCATTATAATTAGGGTATGCGGCTCGTTAAGAAGAACGTTTGCATCATTTTATTTATTTTTCTAACATTAATTGCAGGTTATGTCATTTCCCGCCAAGACACCATCAAGCAATTCTCCGATAACAAGGCTCAGGTAAGGGAAAGGGTTAGAGTAATCCGACATGGAGAGAGAATCGAAATAGAAGAGCTTTCAGCTTCTTTTATTTTGCCCACTGGACTAGAGGATTTGACTTATGCAGTAGACGAATACGGAAACATACTTTTAACAACAAGGGAATTAGAAATGCAAGATAATAACTGTGAACCTGGATCACTTGGTTCATTGTCTAGAGTTTATGAAAAAGATGTAATCTTTAATGACCAAGATGCCCCTTGGTGGAACAGAAAGGATGGATTAGATGAAGCTGTTGATCTTAGAGATGCGGTCAAGCTTGGGGATTTTTATATATACCGCTATGGGCCTCAGGACACATGTTCTGCTGATATCTCAGTGACAAAACGGTTAATTGAATTAAAAAATAAGATACCAGAGTTGTTGAAGACCGCAAAGATTTGGCCATAGTGTTCGCATAGAAAAGTGGGTTTGGATTTTGTGCGGAATTTCTTGGACATAAAGGATAAGTAAGTCCTAGACCGACCCGCTCAGCAACTTTTCTAATACAATTGAATAAAATAAAGCGCTTTGCTAAAATAGCGCACTGTCCGAAGGTGGTGATTTTGAATGCCACGTAGACACGAAGCGATTGAAGGACAAATGAACGCCTCTACCGAAGGGGATTATGATCATGGACACCACAGAGTTGAAATTAGGGTAATTAGAGGTGACGAACCCAGAACGGTAATAATTTTGCTACCTAATGCTCCAAGATTTAGGAAAATGGCGGATGAGCATGATATCTACGACTGGACAGATGCAGACCAGGCGCAAGTTACAGTTTCTGGATTACTAGACGCTCTTGAAGGTCTCGGACAGTTGGAGAAATTGCCAAATGGTAGTTTTAGGATTCCCAATAACCCACCATTTGGAAAGTGACATTGATATTTCTTCAAGGATAACAGAAAGCTTATGGGGCACTTAGGTACTAGACCGGCCTGCTCAGCCAAATCGGGCACCTGCAGTTTATTCGTTACGTACAGCTATAAAGTTCCAGAAGACTATCATAAAAAAGAATACATTTTTCTTCTTTTGTGGCTGATTCTAATTTTCCGAATTGAATTTTTCGAATAGGATATGACTCTTTACCGCTAAGGGTATATTGAAGACCCCATAAAAGAAGAGGAGTTGGTAATATGCGAGTTTCTTGATATCGAATAATGGTAGTGTTGTAGGTATCAAGAGAGTTAACTACTTGTTTCCAAGGAAAAAAACTTATCAAAAACTGACCCGGGGAACGAGGAAGTATTTTAACAATCAGAATAAAATTCGTAATAACAATAGTACAAAGAAGCAAAATGAAAAATATCCGAAGTTGCCTTCGAAAATTATAAATAGAAAAGCTAACTAAAAAGAGAGTTGTAATTCCAATTATTTGTAAGCTTCGAACATGGAAAATTGGGGAGACAAGTAGTGAGTAGATTAGAGTTGAAAGGAATGAAAAACTACTACTGAATATTAAGATTGAAGAAATGAATGGAAATTTTTTAAGACGGATTAAATAGGTTATCCCTAAAAATGAAAAGGCTAGAAGAGAGATTGTAAAAAAAGTATTTCTGTGGGTACCAAAAAAATACGGAACAAAAAAAGCAGGTGAAAGATATGGTTTCAACCAAGCTATTCCAGCCACCCCTTGATTATATGTAGAAATAATTGAGGGATGAATTAGAAGAAAAAAAAGACCACTAGAGAACAAAGAGGCAGTTATTAATAAATATTTTTGATTTCTTTTAATTATAAAAAATATCAAGAAGAATAAGACCAATGGAATAAAATACCAAAAATAGCCATAGTCAATATATAGGCCACTAGTATTGACAATAGTTAAAAATATCCAGGGAACTACTTTTGATCCACGCTGGTCATTAATAAATTTGTTGAGGATAACTAAGCTAAGAAATATGAAAGTAACAGTAATTGAATACATTCGAACTTGCCAGTCAAAAATGATGAAGTAACCGGAAAAACTATAAAGAAAAACCAACAGAGGTGGCAGTAAAGCAATTTTAAATTGTTCCCCAAGCCTCTTAAGTAAATAAGCATTAAACAGAAATGCAATAATCGATGTCAGTCTCAACCAATAGAGATGGTCGGATATCCCTGCCCAAAAATGTAACAGTAAATAATATCCTGGTGGATGTACGGGGTCGGTTACAGCCCTAATAATCTGACTTACCGAATGTTGACTGGCCCAAATTGAATAAGCCTCATCATGCCAGATAGGAAGTGTTGTTGCTAGATAAATTCTAAACAGTAATCCTACAAAAATAAAAGAAAACAGAAAAATGGCTCTTTTGCTCATTTTCCAATCAAGCATATCATATTAAAAATTAGTATCTGAGTATGATAGTACAAGTCTTAAGTTTAATTTTTTAAAGTGATAACTTATTAAGTATATGGGACAATTGGGTACTAGACCCGCAAGCTCAGCAAATCAACCCCTGACTGCTTGAATCAAATCCTTTACTCTACTTTTATCAAAGTCTTCGGTTCCTGGAATTAACAAACTTGTTGCGACAAGAAAACAATCCGCAATATCTAAATAATCACCAACATTATCAGGCGATATTCCAGAGGCGATTGCGAGGGGCCTATCATCAATGGATGCCTTCATCCTGAAAATTTTTTCTCTATCCGGGGCAGAGCCTGTGCCCGATCCGCTAGTTGTTACTACATCCATAAAACGTGTTGCAACTTGAGCTACCACTTCCAATCTATTTACATGTCTTTGATATTTAAATGCAACTCCACCAAAATACAAGCCATCCCAACCGCTACTTTCTCTCGCTTGTTGTATCTTCTCTGCCTCAACTTGCTGTTCAACCCACTCATTTATCCCTGCATCGTCTACCCAGACCCCAGAAATATTTGAATTTAAGTTGTCAAAGACCTTAATAGTTGGCAGGTCTAAATAATTTATTCCAAGCCACCATGTAGGAAATTCTTTTCTTGCAGTCTCATGGATCTTTGCAAGGTCTTCGTGTCGCATTCCTTGCATGCTAATTAAGAAGGCGCCGTTAGCTCCTGCCTGGTAAGCCACCTCAGCGTTTCTTAATGTTTGTGATGTAGTTTCTACATGGATAACGGGTAGTACGGCATGCGCATTCGGAAATATTTCCTTATAACTAGCCATATTGTTATCTAAGTGTTTATATCACATGAGTTTTATTTAGTAAATTGACCTAAAATGTTATAAGGAAGGATAGAAATGGTCTAGACCGGCCTGCTCAGTAGAACCATAGAGTATATGAAGAAAGTCCTACAAAAACTTGGTCTGAATCAAAACAACTCCATTGTTATTGGTTCTGGCATTCTTCAAGCCCTAGGAATCCGAAAAAGTAAAGATATGGATATTGTTGTCACTCAAGAAATTTATAATTCTTTGAAAAAATTGGGGAAATTTACTATTTCAAAAAATCACGGTCGTGAGACTCTTGCTGATAACCTATTTGAAATCGGAACAAGTTGGAATGTGTTAGGTAAATCTTACAGTTTTAAAGATTTTGACAACGATTCGATAGTTATAGATGGTGTTAGGTTTATAACTCTTGATTTTTTGTATAAGGCAAAGAGAAGTTGGGTTGATGGGGGGTATGCACGCAAGAAAGATATCGAAGACGTAAAATTAATTGAGAAATATATGAATAAATTATAAGGCCCGAAGGGGCCTAGACCGGCCTGCTCAGCCACTAGCTTCTGATATACTTCAATTATGTCAAAAGGCTTTTATGATAAAGTTGCTAAAAAGTTCGGAGGTTATGGTTATGGCACTGGCCCTCGATATAAGAGCGAGCATCCAACGGGTAATCCTGAAAAGATTTTCAAGAAAAAGCTATTGGGTTTAAGTTCTAAAGATAAAATAGCATTGGATATTGGGTGTGCTGATGGTAAATTTACTCTCTCCGTTGCACCTTCTTTCCGAAAAGTATTTGGAATTGATACTTCAAGAGTAAATTTAGATATAGCAAAAAGTCACAGTGGGGATGAAAGAAGTAAAAATGTTGAATACTTTCTACAAGATGCAAGCCATACCTCATTCGAGGATTCTTTTTTTGACTTAGCATATTGCAGAAGAGGACCAACTTATTACGAAGAATGCTGCAGAATTCTTAAAACAAAAGGACATTATCTTGAAATTGGAATAGGCGAGATGGATGCGATAGAACTTAAAAAAATATTTGGCAGAGGGCAGGGATACGGAAAATGGAACAATTCTAAACTCAATGATAACTTAAAAGAACTTGGGAACCTTGGCTTTAAAGTCGTTTTTGCGAAAAACTATCATTACTTTGAATATTATCCTTCCTATGAAGAGCTGGATCTATTTTTACAAGGTGTCCCTATTTTTGAAGATTTTAATCCAGAAAAGGATAAGGCTGCATTACAACGATATGTTGAGAAGTTTACGACCGATAAGGGTATTCAACTTTCGCGGCACCGATTGGTAATGGTGATGCAAAAAGTTAGTTAGACAATTATCGAAAATGGGTTCTAGACCAGCCCGCTCAACGTCAATTTTTAACTGATTTTTCGTACCAATCAAAATATCCACAAAACAGAAATATTAGCTATTGAAGTCAATGTTTTTCTATCTCAATAACGCTTTTGGATTTAGCTACATTTATCTTTGCTCTTCCGCCGATCGGGAAGGTAATCTTTGGATCGGTGTGTCCAAAATCAACATTCGCAACTACCGGAATGTTATCTAACTCCTTTTTTGTCTTTACAATTTGGATCAAAAGATCGTTTGTCATTTTGCTGGCTTTTTGGAATCTTCCGATTACGATTCCTTTAACCTTTGAAAAATCAGGCAGATGTATTAAAGACTGCAAATTTCTGTCAAAATCATACGCTTTGGAGGTGTAATCATCCTCCAGAAATAAAACAGATTCTTTGAGACTTGGCATATACTCCGTACCTTGTAAAAGATTAAAAGTACAAAGATTTGCACCCAAAATTGTTCCCCCTGCTTTTCCTTCGTTTATTGTTAGCCAGCCTTCATTTGGAATTAATTTTCTGTCATCCTGATTTTTATACCAGTGGTCGTCGCTCCATGAATCACTTGGTTCTACATTAAATGATTCGTCGGAAAATAAACATTTTTTGAAGTAATCCAAAGTATAGTCAAAATACAGTTTTTGACCGAAAGTTGAATAGTGTGGCCCCGAATAAGTAACCAATCCGGTTTTGGCCAAAATGGCATTGTTTAGAGCGGTAATATCCGAGAATCCGCAAAATATCTTTGGATTTTCTTTTATTAAATTCCAATCAATGTATCGGAGAATCTGATTAGAATTAAACCCGCCGATTACTGTTAATATGGCTTTGACATTTTTATCTCTAAATGCTTCATGTAAATCTTCTATCCTAGATTCTATAGAAGATGAGGCAAAATCATCCATCTCTTCAATATGTTTTCCAAAAGACAATTTAAGACCTAGTTTTTCGAATCTCTCGTTGGCAATTTTTCTTGATTCAGAAGTAATAATCGCCAAAGACCTTACTGGCGCGATAACCCGCACTTCGTTTCCCTCTTTCAGCTTTTCTGGAAATATTTTGTCCATGAGTCGATTATATCAAAATAGGTGTTAAAATATGCCTATGTCGGATTTTTCGAAATACACAGATTACAAAACAGTTCTTTCAGTCAACGCTTTAATCTGGTGTAACGGTAAGATATTAATGCTCAAAAGGGCAGATACCAAAAAAGTTGACCCAGGACTTTATGCAGGAATCGGAGGAAAAGTTGAACCCCACGAAAGTTTTTACGATGCCCTAATTCGTGAAATCGAGGAAGAGACGGGGATAACAAAATTTGAGTCAATAAGACCCTATTCAATCACCCAGCATCCATACCCGCCGACTGATTCAGAATGGGTTAACATCTATTTTATCGTCAAAATTGCAAAGCAAGTTGAAGTTAAACCAACAGAAGACGGGACTTTTCATTGGATAAATCCAAAAGAGATCGATTCTCTTCCAACTCCTACGGATATTAAAGAATATATAAAAATTCTTTCAAAAAATCCAAATGCTTTTATCTTTGGTTTTTTTGATCATAGTGAAGAAGGAAAATTGACTGAAAAAATTATTAAAGTTTTATAAATAAAATGGTTGAATGCAAACCGGCCTACTCAGCCAGACCCAAATTTCCACAATCATCAATCGCAATTTCCCGCTTGTTTTAGGTAATATCTGGCAACATTTGGCAACATCTGGTAATATTTGGTTGTGATTATTCCTCCTAAATACAGATTGACTCCGAAAATTTCGGAGCTTCTTTCTTCAATAGAAGCATCGCGTCAGGTAATCGAATCTGTCTCAATCCCTCCTGAAGTAGAAACAAATATTAGAAGGCAATCAACTTTAAAAAGTTCCCTTTACTCTGCGAGAATAGAGGGAAATACTCTGGTTTTGGACGAATTTAACAATCTTTCGTCTCACGACAAAGACAAACTTGAAGTTTTGAATATTCTGAAAGCCTTAAACTGGATTCACGCCGGAAAAAAGAAAAACATCACCCTTACCGACATCTTGACACTTCACAAAATCACAATGGTTAAGTCAATCGATTCTGAAAATCTTGGAAAGTTCCGAAAAAATATGGAGGCGATTTTTAATTCGGCGGGAATTGCAATTTATATGCCCCCTCCTCCAAGATTTGTTACTGGCTTAATGCAAAAACTTCTGAGATATGCAGGCAGTTCCAGGGAAAAATTCGTTCCGATTCGTGCTTGCCTGGCTCATTATACTTTCGAAAAGATTCACCCATTTTTGGATGGAAGCGGGAGAGTCGGAAGACTTTTTATTCAACAAATACTAAGCATGAACGATTATGAAATGAAAGGAATTTTATCCTTGGAGGAATATTTGGATAACCACAGAAGCGAATACTACAGAATGCTTGAGGAGCCGGAGAAAGACGCAACCGACTATCTGGAATTTATGCTTGAGGCGATTGCCGAAACGGCCGAGAAAGCAAAGAATATTGTTTTAGATAAACAGAAGCCTCAGGCGGAGGATTTCCTTCTTCCTCGTCGTGCTGAAATACTAAGACTCGTAAGAGAACAAAAAATGATGAATTTTGATCAAATTAAAAGAAGATTTGTCAAGGTTAATGAAAGAACGCTGAGATATGACCTTAAAAAGCTTCAGGATCAAGGGCTGATTAAAAAACTAGGAACAACAAGGGGGGTATATTATCAAATCTAAAAATATGAAACAACAAATCCTTGTTATTCACGGCGGGGATACCTTTGATACCCACAAAGACTATCTTTCCTTTCTAAAGAATCGGGAAATTAGTTTGGACAGGTTGAGGTTAAAGAGAGACTGGAAAGACACTCTTTCCGAGAAGTTGGGTGAGAATTTCGACGTCCTTTCTCCCCGGATGCCGAACGGAACAAATGCCCGTTATAAAGAGTGGAAAATCTGGTTTGAGAGGGTTATTCCTTTTATTGACAAAGGCGTGATATTCATCGGCCATTCCTTGGGTGGCATCTTTTTGGCAAAATACCTTTCCGAAAATACCTTTCCCGTTAAGATTAAAGCAACCATCCTGGCGGCGGCCCCTTTTGACGATGAGGAAAGCGATGAATCCTTGTCCGATTTTAAATTACCGCCTTCCCTCAAGAAGTTTTCAGAACAGGGTGGGGAAATCTATTTGATTCAGAGTCAAGACGACCCGGTTATTGGCTTCGGAGAGCTTGAAAAATACAAAAAAGCAATCCCGACGGCAAAAACAATGACCTTTAAGGATAGGGAGCACTTTAATCAGGAAGTTTTCCCCGAGCTTAGACAGTTGATTAAAACTCTATCCTATATCTAACCTTCTATAAAACCTATAATTGAGATGAATCTTTCGTTGGTGAAGGCTTTTGAGGTGTTGCTGTCATGGTTTATAATATTTCCAAGTGAGAAATTGGTTGCCGGCGATCATCGTTTTTTTGGCTCTTGGCTTTAGCGGCTATTATTTTCTTAGAAATTACCTTTTTGTCCAAATAAGCCCAAGATCTTTGATTACCCGCTTTAGTCCTCCCTCAAAAAGCATCAAGGAATATCTTCCCCAGGGCGACGAGCTCAGTTACCCGCTTAGCCTGCCCCAAGGCTTTAGTTTGGGAGTTTTTGCTGATCTTAAAGGGGACTTGCCCCGGGCTTTGGCTTTTGACGAGAAGGGTGTGCTTTTTGCCTCAATTCCTGGCAGCGGAAAAATAGTCGCCCTTCCCGACGAGAACGGGGACGGAAAGGCGGACAGGGTTGGTTGAGGTGATGAAGGGGCTTGGCAGGCCCCACGGCATTGCCTTTGCCGGAGATTTTATCTACGTCGGGGAAACGGACAAAGTAATTCGGGCAAGGTATAACCCGGAAAACCTCTCGGCTGGCTCGGCCGAGAAACTTTTTGACCTTCCGGGCGGGGGCAGACATTTTACTCGAACGATTAGAATCAAAGACGGCAAGATTTATACCTCGGTCGGTTCCTCCTGCGACACCTGTGTTGAGGCTAGCCCTTTTCGGGCCGCCGTCTTGGTCTCGGATTTGGACGGCGCCAATTTGAGGGTTTTTGCCAGAGGACTGAGAAATACGGTCTTTTTTACGTTTGACGCCAAAGGGAGAATCTGGGGGACCGACATGGGCCGGGACTTTTTGGGCGACAACTTGCCGCCCGACGAAGTTAATTTGATTGAGGACGGAAAAGATTACGGCTGGCCCTACTGTTACGGCGCCAAAATTAGGGACAGCAAATTTAATCCCGGCGAAAGTCTCTCCTACTGTACCGAGACGATGGAACCCAAATTTAATTTACCGGCCCACGTTGCTCCCCTGGGCATTACTTTTATCAAATCCGATTTATTTCCGGGCGGGGACCAGGGCAATATCTTGGTCGCCCTGCACGGTTCCTGGAATTCAAGCGTCCCCGTTGGTTATAAAATCGTCAAACTTTCTGTTTTGGGAGACTCGGTCACCGGGATGGAAGATTTCATCTCCGGGTTTATTGACGGGAAAGAGGTTTTGGGCAGACCGGTTGACCTTATTTTCGACGAGAACGGCTATTTATTCATCTCCGACGATGAGGCTGGGCTAATCTATCTCTTGGCCAAAAACTAGAAGATTTTGGGTAAGAAGAGGAAAGCTCCGACAACGACTGAAAGCAGAGCCGAGATCAGTACCGCCGCCGCCGAGACGTCTTTGGCCACTTTCGCTTCTTCTCTTATTTCGGGACTGACCAGATTGACGAGCGCCTCAAGGGTGGTATTGATGAGCTCAAGAATCAAGACAAAGGCAATGGTGAAGGCCAGGATTATCCACTCGGTGGGATTAAAGTTTAAAAAGAAGGCCAGGATAATCGCCAGCAGGGCCAGGGAGAGATGGATTCTGATGTTGGGTTCTTTTTTCAGGGCCGCTCTCAGTCCCGAAAAAGCATAGCCGAAACTAACTAAAGTCGGATGGGTTTTACTCATCAAGATTATTATAATGCCTAACTTGTTGGCTTAGCAAAATTTATGCTAGGATGGATTGATGAGAATTCCCTTTTTTGTGGTCGCCGCCATTCTTTTAATCCTGGCCGTTTCTTCCTTCTCGGTGACGAAGGGCAGGGTAGGAGCGGCCAATGCCTGTGGGGATGCTGACCTTTCTGAAATTTATGACCCGGAGGCAAAAGTGGCGGTCTTTGAAGGAAAAGAAGTTTCTGTTCCTTCTTTGGCGGCCGACAAAGACGAAAAGACGGTTTTAGGGACGAGCGACGCCGAACGTTTTATAGAAGTTGATTTATCGGAGCAAAAGCTGAAAGCCTGGGAAGGAAACAGTCTTTATTTGGAAAGCTTGATTTCTTCCGGCCTTCCCTGGTGGCCGACGCCCATCGGAGAATTCAGGATCTGGATAAAACTGCGCTCGACCAAAATGGAGGGGGGCAGCGGTAGATACTATTACTATTTGCCGAACGTTCCCTACGTGATGTATTTTGAGAATGACGCCGTTCCCGGCTGGCGGGGCTACGGTCTCCACGGAACTTATTGGCATGACGCCTTTGGCACCCAGCGATCACACGGTTGCGTCAACCTGCCGACAGCTATCGCCCAGAAGCTTTTCTACTGGGTGGAGTCGAAGGGCGGGGATAAGGCCGGAACGAGGATCATCATTCATGAATGATTTACTGATTACCTTCTTGGCCAGTTTTCTGATTTGGTTGATGTTTGGCGGACTACTTATCCTCTGGCTGATTGACGGCAAATTCAAAAAGGAACAGGTTCTTCATGCTCTTTTGGCCGTCGCCGTTGCCTGGGGAGTCGCCCAAGTCATCAAAGCCATTTTTCCGACGGTCAGACCCTTTGAGCTTAACGGCTTGACTCCTTTGACGCTTTTGCCGAGTAGTGACGGGGCTTTCCCTTCGGGGCACACGGCCGCGGCCTTTGCGCTGGCGACCACCATCTGGCTTCACGACAAGAAAGTGGGGTCGGCTTTCGTCATTGCCGCCCTTGTAGTTGGCGTTGCCAGAGTTTGGGGAAACGTCCACTATCCGATTGATATCGTCGGCGGAGCCGTCTTGGGGGCGATAACCGCCTTTGTCATCGAGAAAGTCCACTTAAGAAAGTTTATCCCTTGACCCCGATTCAATCGGGGTTGACACCTAGCAGTTAGAATGTTAGACTGCTAATCATTCTTAGATGAAACCGGAAGCAAAATTAATCAGAAACGTTCCGATTGTTGCCATCAGGGGTTCGGTCGTCTTTCCCCATACCGATACCCTTCTATCCTTTGGCAGACCCAAAAGTATCTCGGCCATCAACTCGGCTTTCCAAGAAGACAGGGTGGTGGCCATTTTTACCCAGAAAGACCCCAAAACAACCGACCCCTCTGAGGAAGATTTATACAAAGTCGGGACAATTGCCACCATTACCCAAATGATGTCCACCGACGGAGAGGTCCACGCCTTGGTTCGGGGTCAGGCAAGAATCAAGCTTGAAGAGGTTCTTTCCCACGAACCATATCTACTGGGGAAAATTGTCGAGATTGCCGAAGAAGTCGACGAATCGGCCGAGGTCAAAGCCGTCGCCAATAAACTTTCGGAACTTTTTAAGAAGGCAATCAACCTCGGTAAGCAAGCCGAAATTATGACCGTCATGAGATTGATTTCGGGTCAGGCCGCGCCGGTCGAACTGGCCGACCAGGTGGCGACTCTTCTTGAAGTCAAGGTCGCCGAAAAGCAGGCAATCTTGGAAATCATTCCCCTCAAGAAAAGATTGCAAATGGTGCTGGAGCTTCTGGCCCAGGAGACAAACATCCTGGACATTGAAAGGACGATTTCCAGTAAGACCCAAAGGCGATTTGAAGACCAGATGAGGAAAGCGATGCTTAGGGAAAAGAAAAGAACAATTGAGGAGGAGTTGGGAGAGGAAGAAGGAGAGCTCGGTTCGGATGAAATGGCCGAATATAAAACCAAAATCAAGGAAGCCAAGATGCCCATCGAGGTTAGAAAAAAGGCCGAAAAAGAGCTCAAGAGACTGACCCAGATGTCCCCCCATAACCCCGAGGGAGCCTACATCAGAAATTATCTCGACTGGCTGGTGGAAATGCCCTGGAGCATTCAATCTCCGAATAACGTTTCCATGAAAAGTGCGGCCAAAATCCTCGAGGAAAAGCACTACGGGATGGAGAAGGCGAAAGAAAGGATTCTGGAATTTCTGGCGGTGATGTTAATCAAAAAAGAAGGAAAACAAAAAGACGGGGAATCCCACCCGACCATTCTTTGTTTCATCGGTCCGCCAGGAGTCGGCAAGACTTCGATCGGCCGCTCGATTGCCGAAGCCTTGGGCCGAAAGTTCGTCAGGGTTTCTTTGGGGGGGATTAGGGACGAAGCCGAAATCAGGGGCCACCGAAGAACCTATGTCGGGGCTCTGCCGGGAAGAATCATTCAGGGAATTAAAAATGCCGGGACAAGAAACCCCGTTTTTATGCTCGATGAGATCGACAAAGTCGGGATTGATTTTAGGGGCGACCCCTCAAGCGCCCTGCTCGAGGCTCTTGACCCGGAACAGAATAAAGAGTTCTCCGACCACTATCTCGAAGCACCCTTTGACCTAAGCGAGGTCATGTTTATCGCCACCGGCAACATGTTGGATACCATTCCCGCCCCCTTAAAGGACAGGATGGAAGTCATCAGATTTCCGGGATACACCGAGGAAGAAAAATTCCACATCGCCAGTAAATTCCTCTGGCCAAAGCAATTAAGGGTTCACGGCCTTGAGGAAAGGAAAATCAAAATTGCCGATGCGGGACTGAAGGAAATAATCAATCGCTACACCCGTGAGGCGGGGGTCAGGGAGCTTGAAAGAAATCTGGCTTCGGTCTGTAGAAAAATCGCCAGGTTGGTGGCCGAGAAAAAGAAATCGCCGAGGACGCTTTCGCTTACCGACATCCACAAATTCTTGGGACCGCAAAAGTTTTCCTCTCTAATTGCCGAGAAAAAGGACGAGGTTGGCATGTCGACGGGTCTGGCCGTGACCGCCACCGGTGGAGAAATATTGTTCATTGAAGTGGCGCTCATGCCCGGAAAAGGGAAACTGACTTTAACCGGACAACTTGGCGAGGTCATGCAAGAGTCGGCCAAGGCGGCCTTCACCTGGGCCAAGAGCCATTATCAGACTTTGGGGTTAAAGAATGACTTTGCCCAAGGGATCGACGTTCACATCCATGTTCCCGAGGGAGCGGTTCCCAAGGACGGACCTTCCGCCGGGACTGCCATCGCTACGGCCCTGGTGTCGGCGCTAACCGGGATTCCGGTGAGAAGGGACGTCGGGATGACGGGAGAAATAACTTTAAGAGGGAGAGTTTTAGAAATTGGGGGAGTCAAAGAGAAAATTATCGCGGCCCATCGGGCCGGGCTAAGAACCATAATTTTACCCAAGGACAACAAAAAAGACCTCGAGGATGTACCGGCTAAAGTCAAGGAAGACATAAAATTCATCTTTGCGGATGTCCTTAACGATGCCTTATTAATTGCAATGAAGCTCTGGCCCCCGAAATTACCGACCAAGCCTCATAAATTTATTCCAATTCCGGCCCTTCTTGCGGCGAATTAATTTGACAATCTTTTCCGAAGGCGATATAAGAGGCTATGTCTTTAGAACAGGGTTCTGGCGGCGTATCGGTTGAAAGAACAGCCTGGCGAGGAGCGGGAATAGTTTTGGCAATCGAAGCGGTTAGGTTGATTGCGTCATGGCCATTTCCACCCGTGCCAGAGGCAAGAGCAATCGAAATGATGGCCGAAGGACTAGCTCTTCCAATGTGGTTAATTTGGGGAGAAAGTCGAGGTTGGGTGCGTGAAGATATAGGCAAGGTTCTACCTTTTGTTAACAGGTAGTGATAATTTCTTTTTGGCTTCAGATTTGTTAAAATAGCGGTTGGTTGGCCCCATCGTCTAGTGGTCTAGGACACTAGGTTCTCATCCTAGAAACCTGGGTTCGAGTCCCAGTGGGGTCACAAGCTGCCTCTCTGAAGTATCAGAGACCTCTTTTGGCAAAAGCATCAAGAATCTTTAATTAGACTCCAAGTCGCATATTCTTCAGGAGTCAGGCCAAGCTTTCTTGTGGACCTCCTTCCGTAAGACCTTTTAAAATGAGGCACCAGAATATCCTTCTTGTAAGATTCAATAATCACGGGGTGAATATAATATTTACGGCAGACGCTTTTGGTATTACCCAGATGGGTTGACACAACGGCCACCACGTCCGCAATCTTGTGTTTAAGATCGCTTTCGTTTGTCGCGCTTCCCTCCCGATAGAATGAATCTCCGGCAAGAACGCTTCCGCCCCAGGTGCGAAAATCTTTTGCGGAAAAGGAGGCTCCCGTATGGGCTTTTAGATAACTGTTCACATCCGCCGAGTTTATTGATTTTCTCTCGTTATTTTCATCTAAATACTGAAAGAGCTCATACCCGGGCAGGTCAAGACACTGCCTTACGGTTCTGGCCACTCTGGGATCGGTTACTCCAAGCTCGTGAAAAACACCGCTTTTCCCCTCGAAACTGAAGGTCATCGTGTTACCCCTTACCTCCACATGTCTTTCCCGCATGGTGGTTAGACCATATGAGTGATTTTCCTCAACATAGGTCGTATTTCCCACCCTGATAAAGGTATGCTCCAGAAGCCAGACCACTGTTGCAAGAACACGGTCTTGGGTTAAAGAATGTTCCCGCATGTGCGCGCTTACGGCTTTGCGAAGAGCGGGGAGCCGCTCACCAAAGGTAATCATCTGATCAAACTTGTGCTCTTGGTTTCGCTTGACCCACTCGGGATGGTAAATGTACTGTTTACGTCCACGGGCATCCGCACCCATTGCCTGGATGTAATCCTTCGGATCCGGACTAATAATCACGTCTTTCCAAGCGGGCGGAATGGCAAGTCCCCGGATACGATTGGCGGTGGCCTTAGAAACAGACCTCCCTTTTTCGTTAACAAATCTAAAACTGTTACCTTTTCTTACCCGACGCAGGATTCTCTCCGCGTCCTTGCGATAATGAATCTGGGTCACTAATTTAAGTGTAGTCCAGATACATTTGTTTAAGAAGTGCTATAACTTGGGCCACTATGAATTTGGCTCTAATATCGTTTGAGTCCCGGTGGGGTCACACTTTGATACCTTCTGATTTCTTGACAAAATTAACCAAGAAGTCTAGAATTCTAGCTTACTAAAAAGAGATTTATCCCTCCGATAGTTTTCGCCGGGGGGTATTTTTTTTAACCCAAAGAATGAGAAATATGAAGCAAGTCCAAATGACAAAAGAGGGTCTAAAAGCCCTAAAGGCCGAGCTTGACAAGTTGGTTAACGAAAAAAGACCAAGTCTGGTCGAGCGGCTTGCCAATGCCAGATCCCAGGGAGACCTGACCGAAAACAGCGATTATTCGAACGCCAAAGAGGAGCTCGAATTTCTTGACGGCCGAATTTCCGAGCTTGAAGAGGTTCTGAAGACCGCCACCGTCGTTTCCGGCAACCACAAAAGGGATGGCGTTGCCGTTGGCACCAAAGTAACCGTTAAAGTCAGCGGCCAAAAACACGTCTATGAGATGGTCGGCGAGTGGGAGGCCGACCCGGTCAACAAGAAAATTTCTCCGGAGTCGCCGCTGGGACAAGTGTTGGTCGGTAAGAAGGTGGGCGAGAAGGTTGAAGTTAAAGCTCCCGCCGGGAAAGTTGAATACGAAATCCTAGCTATCGAATAATCTCGGTGCTACAATAGCTTCAGAATGTATTGGGCGGATAAAATCGCCAAAGAGATAATTTCTTCGAAGAAGTATAAACCCTACTGGGTCGACGACATGAAGACTCCTTCCGGGTTTGCCCACATCGGTTCCCTCAGGGGCCCTCTTATCCACAGCCTGATTTTCAGAGCCCTTAAGGCCTCCACCAAGGAAAAAGTGACTTTCACCTTTGTCTTTAACGACTTCGACCACGCAGACGAACTCCCCCCTGAATTTAAGGAAGAATTGGGGAAGTATATGGGCTTCCCTTTAAGAAAAATTCCGTCTCCTTCAAAAGAATTCAATTCTTTAGGGGAGTTTTTGTCCCATGATTTGAAAAAGAGTATGGAAGCTCTAGGGGTTGAGGCCGAATATCTTTCCTCCTGGGACATGTACCAGGAGGGCAAGTTCGACGGGGTGATAAGAGAGGCTTTGGACTCTGCCGAAAAAATCCAGGATATTTACGAGAAGATTTCGGGTAGTAAAAAGAGGGAGCAGGGGTGGCTTCCTTTTTCACCTATTTGCGAAAATTGCGGAAAGGTTGGAACAACTAAGGCCTTTGCCTGGGACGGGAAAGAAGTTTCCTATAAATGCGAACCGGCGATGGTCGCCTGGGCCGAGGGTTGCGGCCACGAAGGAAAAGTCAGTCCCTTTGGAGGAACGGGAAAACTTCCCTGGAAGGTTGACTGGGCCGCCCACTGGAAAGTTGTCGGAGTGACGGTGGAGGGAGCGGGCAAGGACCACGCTTCCGCCGGGGGTTCCTATGATATTGCCATGGCTCTTTGTAAAGATGTTTTTAATTATCCTCAGCCGTTTAAGCTTCCTTACGAATTTCTCCTTGTTGGGGGCAAGAAAATGAGTTCCTCAAAGGGTTTGGGATTAAAAGCTCACGACTTGACGAAAATTTTGCCACCCGAACTGGGAAGGTTTCTTTTTTCCAGATGGGATTACCGCGAGCAGGTCGAATTTAACCCCGAGGGAACGATGGCTATTCCCGACCTTTTTGACGAATACGATAGGTGTTGGCGGGCCTTTGTTGATGGAGACAAAGATCTGGGAAGAATTTTTGCCTTGGCTCAGATTTCCAAAGTCCCCGTAAAAAAAGACGTCTTTTTACCTCGTTTCAGGGAAGTTAGCTATCTTCTTTCCGAAGGAAAAGAAAAGTTGGAAGAATACTTTGATGGTAAAAAGGGAACTAAGTTAACTAGCGAGGAAAAAAGTATTCTTGACGAGAGGATAAGATATGCCAAAGTCTGGTTGGAAAAATTTGCTCCCGAAGAGTTTCGTTTCGTCATAAAAGAAGAAGTTACTAAAACTGCACTTCCCTCCGACTTTTTTGCCAGGCTGATAAAGCTAATTGAAAGTTCAAAAAGTCCGGAAGAGCTTGAAAAGAAAATTTATGAGCTTATTAAAGAATCAAAGATAGCCACCAAAGATTCATTCACAGAAATTTACAAAGTTTTAATCGGCAAAACCCATGGACCAAAGGTCGCCTGGTTAATTTGGGAAAATAAAGAAAAGGCCCTGGAAGTATTAAGAAAAATTTCAAAATGATAACCAGAGAACAGGCACTGACCCTTCTTAAAAAACACATGTCTCAGGAAAACCTCCTCAGGCATTGCTATTCGGTCGAAGCGGTCATGAAAGCCCTGGCCAGATTTTTCAAGGAGGACGAAGAAAAATGGGGAATTGTCGGACTGCTCCACGACGGAGACTACGAAAAGACCAAAATAGCTCCGGAAAAACATACTCTTGAGATGGCCGAATGGCTCAAGGAAATGGGCGAAGTCGACCCCGAAATTCTCTCGGCCATCCTCTCCCATAACTACGCCCATACCGGCCAGAATCCTCCCAAAAACAAACTAGAATGGTCGCTCTACTGCTGCGACGAGTTGACCGGCCTGATCGTTGCCGTTACCCTGGTTAAGCCGGACAAGAAACTGGCTTCGGTGACGGTTGAATCGGTGATGAATAAATGGAGACAGAAGTCTTTTGCCGCCGGGGTAAAAAGGGAACAGATTGAAGAATGCGAAGCCAGGCTGGGCATTCCCTTGAAAGATTTCATTGAAATTGCCTTGACCGCCATGCAGGGAATTTCGGATGACTTAGGATTATGAACGCAGTTCTCAAGCTCTGCTTATGAAGATTAGGAGGTTGGTCATCGGTTCCACAAATCCAGCCAAAATTAATGAGTGGAAGAAACTTTTGAAAGGTTTTCTGGTCATAAGTCTGGCCGAACTCGGTGATTTTCCAGAGCCACAAGAACACGGCAAGACATTTGAAGAAAACGCAGTCTTAAAGGCCCGACACTATGCCAAACTGACAGGGGAATACGTTTTTAGCGAGGACGGGGGATACGAAGTCGACGCTTTAGGGGGAGCCCCTGGGGTTAAAAGCAGAAGAATTCTTCCGGGAGGAAAAGACGGAACAGACGACGAGCTTATTAATTTCGTTTTGGAAAAATTAAAAGGAATTCCTTCTAAAAAAAGAAGCGTTAGTCTTTCATTTGCGGCCGCTGTTTCCGACCCCAAAGGTCATATCATTTTCGAGGATAAAAATAGTTTTTTCGGAATTGTTACCAAAAAACCGGGTCCGGTGAAAATTGAAGGCTATCCTTTCAGAAGCATTCATTTTATTCCCAAACTGGGAAAAACTTATGCAGAGCTAAACGATGAAGAACACGAAAAATTTAACCATAAGGCTCCTGTGGCAAGAAGGTTGACCAAATTTTTGTTAGAATACAAGTAATGCTAGATATAAACTTCATTCGCGAAAATACGGAGAAAGTTAAAAAGGGAGTTGCCGCCAAGCAGCTTCCCGCCAAGATAGTTGATGAAGTTTTGGAATTGGATGAGAAAAGAAGGAAGTTAATTGTTGAAGTTGAGGAACTTCGAGCCAAAAAAAACAAGGCCGCAGAAGGAAAAAACATTGAAGAAGGAAAAAAGATAAAAGAGGAGTTAAAGAAGAAAGAACCGGAACTTGCAAAGCTCGAAGCAGAATTTAAAAAAGCCCTCCATGAAATCCCCAATCTCCCTGCGGATGATGTTAAGGAAGGAAAAGATGAAAGCGAAAACGAGGTTGTAAGAACATGGGGAGAGCCCAAAAAATTCGACTTTACGGCCAAGGACCATTTGAATTTGGGAGAGGCCTTGGGGATTATCGATGTTGAGCGGGCCGCAAAAGTCTCCGGCAGCCGCTTCGGCTACTTAAAGGGGGAGGCGGCTCTTCTGGAGTTTGCCCTTGTCCAGTTTGCCATGGAAACCCTTTTGAAAGAAGGTTTTATCCCCGTTGTTCCCCCCGTTCTTATCAAAAAAGAAATGATGGGGGGAATGGGCTATCTTGAGCACGGTGGAGAGGAAGATATGTATGTTTTTGACAAGGACGGTCTGGTCTTGGTGGGAACTTCAGAGCAGGCCATCGGCCCCATGCACGCAAACGAAGTCCTTACCGATTTACCTTTAAGATATGTCGGCTTTTCCTCCTGCTTTAGGCGAGAATCGGGTTCCTATGGAAAAGACACGAGGGGAATACTAAGGGTTCACCAGTTTGACAAGGTTGAAATGTTTTCATTCACCAAACCCGAAGAATCAGACAAAGAACACGAGTATCTGCTTTCTTTGGAAGAAAAACTACTTCAGGCACTGGAGATTCCATATCAGGTCGTCAAGATGTGCTCGGGAGATTTGGGGGCAACGGCCGCCAGAAAATATGATTTGGAAGCCTGGATGCCCGGGCAGGGAACTTATAGGGAGGTTACTTCAACTTCTACAACCACCGATTTTCAGGCAAGAAGATTGAACATCAAATATCAGGATGGGAGCAAGACAGAATTTGTTCACACCCTAAACGGGACGGCATTTGCCATTGGTCGCACAATCATTGCAATTTTGGAGAATTATCAAGAGAAAGACGGAAGCATAGTTGTCCCCGAGGTTTTGAGGAAGTTGATGGGAAAAGATAAAATTGTAAAGAAATGAAAAGTTTCACTTCTCCCCAGCGAAAAATTATCACAGATTTTCTTACTACTATTGCGGCTGGTTGGTTTGGCGCAGGAGTTATTAGCACGATTTTTGTTCGTCCAGTAAAAATCATTGACGCAGTTATTAACTTAGTAATAGGAGTAGTTTTGGCTTACTTTAGTTTAACTTTTGCGTTATATTTAGAGAGAAAGAAAAAATGAACGTATCGCCAGAAAATGTCCGTCTTGCCTTCAGTCTAGGGGCAATTGCCACAGTTGTCTTTATTTTAGTGTTATACTTTATGGACAAAGAAAGGAAGAAAAAATAATGTTAGTACTTGAGATAATAAATATTTTAGGATTTTTGAGTATAATTTTTGCCCTAGGGTTTATAGTCTATTTACAGAAAGAAAGTTAGAAATTGGAACTGAATCTAATGAAATTACTCCTTAGTGTAATATTTTTTACCCTTTAATTTCTTAGTTTCTGCACGATTCGGAAAATTCCTGCTAAGACTAACATCATCAGAAAAGATATCAGGCCAAATTCCCAAATATTTTTTGACCTTAAGACTAAAAGGTACCAGAGTGAAGAGTTGATTGCCAACCCTATCGTAGAGATAATCATATATTTATAAAAATTCATTTTGGTAAGTCCTAGTGCATAAGAAATTAATTCGTGGGGGATGGCTGCGATAAAGGCCCGAGTAACAAAGAGGCTGATATAGCCGTACTTTAAGGTGAACGTATTTAATTTCACGATTTGTTCATCTCCCACAAAAAATTTTACATACCGAAGGCCTAGTCTTCTTGAAATCCAAAAATTGGTTACATACGAAATCCAGACGGCAATACTCACAAAAAGAATCGATTTCGGTCCATAAATATAAAATCCGGCAATGACGACGGGGATGCTACTTAAAGGGGCAAAGATATAAGTAATTAAAGAAAGAACAATTAGGGGAATGGGGGCCAGAATTCCCCAGTCTTTAATAAAATTTTGGACAGCCTCTGGAGGTATTTTGCCACTCAATAAAAAAATTACTGTGAAGATAAAAAGGGCTATTAAAAGATTTCTTTTCTTGAACTTCATCGGTTACTTGCTCACCTTCTATCATTATATTCCTTGTAATATTTTTTGCCTTTAAGTTTTTCGGGAAGTAAAGACTCTTTGGTGTATTTTTCGTAACCTTCGCCGTAGCCGATGTCTTCCATCAGCTTGGTCACCGGGTTTCTTATTTTTAGAGGAACGGGCAGATTGCCGTGCCTGCGGACGTCGTCCACCGCTTTGAAGTAGGCTTCATAGGCTGACCTGTCTTTTTTTGCGGATGCCAGATATACGGTTCCGTGGGCCAAGTTTATTTGACACTCTGGATAGCCTATCGTTTCGCAGGCCCTGAAAACTTCGTTGGCCACGACCAGGGCGGTA
>Ga0208957_1000514_pt1 | contig 30391 bp, 29 predicted proteins | sample RifOxyA1_FD_184029 | JGI IMG/M metagenome (GOLD analysis project Ga0208957, IMG submission 184029) | Groundwater microbial communities from Rifle, Colorado - Rifle Oxygen_injection A1 (SPAdes) | ecosystem: Environmental > Aquatic > Deep subsurface > Groundwater | place: Rifle, Colorado, United... | reverse complement strand
TGAGTGAGTTTATCAGATGCTGGCGAGCGAACAGAAACTTTCGAACATGAAAGCATCATTAAATTCAAAACGAATATAATTATAAGTAAATATCTCAAAAGCACCTCTTATGCTTTTCGACAGAACTTATATTTTTCTTTAGAGGTATGGCCTGACTTTGAGAGGTGCCACGATTCTCCTATATACACGACGAACAAAAGGCCGTTCAACCGAGTAATAGAATACGTAAATTAATATATGACAAATGGCGATTGCTACAAAGCCAGTTATAGACTGATACATTATCGCATAACCATAACCATGAATTTGACCAATTCCATACATAGGATTGTCAAATATTTTATATGGCCCAGTTTGGGTAAAGCTTCCCACAGAATGATTGAGGAACATGTCTCGGTAGTAATAGAGATCTATACCAAGAATCATCGTTGACCATATTTTAAGAATAATTCCTATCATGAAAACTATCCCTCCAAAAATAAAAGTGTAGCTAGAAGAAATTGAAATTTCCCAGTTGGCACCCACATCAAGAGAGGTCATAGCGGCAATGCCAAGTCCTTGGTTCATAAACATTAACCCAACAATTGTTTGGTAAATTTCAAATGCTTTTTTTTCACCATAATTTGCAATAAGCAACCGTGGGATAGAGGAACTTAAAATCAAACCATTTCCAAAATAGTAGAAAACTAAAGTGAAAAAAAAGTAGGATAATGTCAGGCTAAGATTATTCGAAGTGATAACAAAATAGTGCCCAAAAGCAAAAGTAATCACTGCCCCTATAATCCAAAACACATTAAGCCGATCAATCCTTAAACCAATCATAGCAAAAAATGTGGTAATTAAATTGATCAATATTTTCATAATGCTTCCACCAACTACTATCTACTCTTCTAATATTTATTCAAAAGTTGAAAACATTAATTTTTCTTTCTCCCCGTCAACTGATGTGGAGTATGTATAATCTTTTACCAAGCCTTTTTTATCAAACATTACTCTCAAATCTTTAGTTTCAGTGGAGCCAAACAAGCGATATTTGTAATGACCGTAGGTCCATACCAAATTATCATTATCATATCCAACACGAAAAGGTTCGCCGTATAGACTAATAATATCATTTCTAGTGGTTTCCCCAGTTCGAATTGAATTAGGACCTTTAAAATCGAACTTTGAACCGACGGTTGCACATCCAAATAAAACCAAGACTAAAAGCAGACTTACTATTCGAATAAACATCTTTCCCTCCTTTGGTTCTGAGTTAAATTAAAATATTCGTTTTAAAAAAACTAAACTGGTCTTTTCCCTTGGATAATGCGCACTAGAATGATAATAATCGCCACAACTAATAGAATGTGAATTAGACCACCCATAGTATATGAACTGACAATACCAAGTAACCAAAGCACGATAAGAACTACGCAAAATGTCCATAACATAAAAACCTCCAAGCTGGTCTTGAATAACTTCAAAAACCAGCTTTAAAAATTACAAATCAATAACTATATCGACTCTACGGTTTTGGGCCTTGCCCTCTGCAGTTTTGTTAGATGCTAAGGGGCGTTTAGAACCAAGACCAACTGTGCTAATTTTTTCACTTTCAATTACTCCGCTGGAAATAAGATAGTTCGAAACTGTTTGGGAACGTTCCACTGATAATCTATCATTTTGTTCCTTACTACCATCGGAATCGGTATGTCCTTCTACAACAACTGTAGGGTTGTTGAATCCTTTTATCACGTTGGCAACTTTACCAAGAACAGGATAGTTTTCTCCTCGAAGGTGCGAACGATTAACCGGAAAATTCAAAGATCTGATCCGAATTACTAATTGATTTCCTTGACGGTAAACTTCAGCTTCATTTTTTTCAAATTGGGCTCGCGCTGTTTCAAAGCTTTGATTATATTCTTTATCTGATTTCAAATATCTGGTTTCTACTGCCATATCTTGACTTTTACTGCGCTCCATGGCCAATTCATCTCTCTTGTCTTGAGTTTTGATTTGTTCCTTTTCTATCATGAGAGCACTTTCTTCAGACGTTATTTTGTTTCCTGCTTTAGAAGATCTTGTGATCTTCACCAGATGGTTAGCCTTTTCTAGAGCGTCTGCTGAGCGAGCTTGTATAGCGTATGTATTATTACGATACGCAGTTATGAAAGCATCCGCATTATTAACCGCCAATTCAGCTATAGCCAGACTCTGCTTTGCATAAGTTGAGGCACCTTCCTTTATCGCCAGGGCTATTGCTTCATGTGCAGGACCTAGATTATTTTTTTTGATAGCTTTAAGCTCAACATCACGGTACTCCTGCTGCAGGATAGGTCTATTTTCTGCTATAACACCAAGCTTATTTTCCTCTACGTCGGTCGTAACTGCGCGAAGGTTTTCATCAGCTTTTTTAAAGTCGTCAGGAAATAATTTGTTTGCCCCCGCAGTAAGTGCTGCCTGTCGTGCAATTACTACGTCTTCCATATTAACATGTGAAATCTGAGCAAACTTATTCGCTTCATTTAATTGCGCTCGTCCTACCGCAACTGCATGTAGAATAACTTCAGGATCTTTGCCTCTTTCTTGAGCTGACAAGGCATCGTCTAAAGCGTCCTGAGCTTTTTCATATGAGGTTGGTGATAATACATCTATCTGGCGGTCTAAAGCGCTTTGCATATCAGATGAAAATTTTTGTACTTCATCAGCAGAATTGGCAGTCGCTGGAAATTCAACTATCGTAGGGTAATTGCTACAACCCCAGAATGTAATAATTATTAATATCAGAAGCATATAAAATTGTTTTTTGTATATTGACATATTTTTCTCCCCTTAGTTAATTAACCTAAAAATAAATTTTTTATTTGATCACATTCGTTGGTGTCCCCTCGGATAAACAACTTTGCTCGGCACAACAGTTTTAGAGGGTTTAGTTGCCTTGTGTATGGTGGCTTTGATTTTTCTCAGCTCGTCTTGCGCCTTGTCTTTGGTAAAACCATAAGCGTTCTGAAGACTGTCAGTTAACAATTCCAGATTTTCTTCCATAGATGCAATATTGTCATCCGAAATTCTTTTAAAACGGGTTTTGATGATGCGACTTATTTTCGTCCAATCATCTTGAATTGTTTCATTTGACATAAGATCCTCCTCGATAAATTGAAATTCGAAGCATTATTACTCTAGGTCATTTAATTACCAGTATTCATCATTTATCTTCTTGATTTCAAAACTCTTATCAAAATTATTATCACCACCGTCCAGCGAATTAATATATTGATTTAAAATTTCGGATAGCTTGGTTTTATGAGAATTTTTGAAGGCAATTGTCTGGAGTATTTCGGACTCGAATTTCGAATCAAAGTTACTTTTTGAAAGTTTTTTATAATGGCCATGTATCTGTTTGTCAGGATCATCATTTTGAAAATTCTGGCGAAAGTTATACTTCTTAAATTTTAATCCCGTATTTTCTTCTCTCATTTTGTTAAATGCTGCCATGATACACCCCCTATATTCCAAGGTTAGTTCACCTACCTTAGTGACTTTATAATTGAAAAACTGTCTGCGATTGTAAAAAAAAATTAATATAAAAGTGGAAAGGTTTAAACGGTGAGCAACAACATTCTTTTTATAACAATTTCTCGTACAAGCTCTCGTGACTAAAATGGAACCTAACACGCCGATAATGAATAAATATCAAACCTAGGATTAAATAACGTTCATAATGAAAGACATAATAATACCGACGGACATTTAGGAAAGCAACATGCCTCAAAAGTATGGACGTACCCATTCAAATTAAATATAATTTAATCAAAGATTTTGGTTATAAGTTATTTTTCGATTGTACATTACAAAGATTGGATTTTAATGAATAGTGCAGGTGTTTCCATTTTAATAGTTGATGATGCGGTTGACGTGGCAGACGCTTTATCCAAAGCAATTAAAATGAAATCACAGGTCAGTGGTTTAAAAATTCGTTCGATAGTCCTTTCCCACGATGGTCTCGATGCCACAGTCAAACTTAAAAATCAAAGTTTTGACGTGGTTATTCTTGACAATGATATGCCTAAAAAAAGTGGCTTAAGCGTACTGAAATTTATCAATGAAAGCAAAACACTCAGTGATATCAGCGTAATATTTTTATCAGGAGAATTAAAAACAGAAACCTTGCAAGCACTTAAAAAAATGAGCGTTGTAGACGTTCTCACAAAACCCTTTGACATCGAACGTATAATGAAAAATATTACAAAAGTCACTCAAAAAAAAATAAAAGTTACTTAAGTGAATCATTTACCATCTGCGAAGCTTCCTTACCATCAAATCTTCCCTTAATCTGCGGAGATAGCACTTTCATAATTGCTCCCATATTAGGAGCTGCCAGAGAAGCTTTAATATCTTCAATCATCTTTTGTACATCATCCTTAGTTAAGGCTTTGGGTAAAAACTCCTCAAGTATTTTGACCTCTTCTTTCAAACCATTTTGTTGGGGACTGCCATCAGGGTACATAATAATTGAGTCTTTTATTTTTTTAGCATAGGCTACTACGATATCGAGTTCCGGTTTTGGACTACCTGACGAAGTATCATTCTCAATAAATAATTTTTTCAAATAGCGAAGCACATTAAGTCTCACCTTATCTTGTGCTTTCATAGCAGTTTTAATTTGCTCACTGATGTTGTCTTTTAATTCACCCATAATAAACCCCTAAAGTTAATTGCTGCACCTTTTCTAGGTTCTAGAAATAGTTTACTACTTACTGCACAGACCTTCTACCTTATAGACCTTACCTCCACCACCGTCTTGCTTAGTGGCCACATATAAGGCACCTTCAAATTCTTCCATACCCCACGCTTCAGTTTCTTTAAAGGTATGTACGGTCACCCAAGTTGAACCGCCATCACAAGATTGTAATAAAGTGGCCCCACCTTGTTTACCTTTCCATTCCACTGTTGTGGTCGCGACTAAGGTGTCACCGATGCTGGAAATATAAGAGATATGGGACTTAGATGAATCAGAGTATACTTTTTTAAAGTTATTACCATCAAAAGACCAGATCGCCGATTCACCGCTAGAAGAATATTTTTTTGTAGCAGCTAGCCACATAGTATTACCTTTCACGTACGATCTAATAAATCTTGCCGGAGCACTAGCATTGGCCCAAATTACACCATCTGATGAACTCATCATCCCATTTTTGTTACCATCTAGATCAACATAAAAACCATAAAGCTTGTCCTGAAAAGCTACAATTTCCTTCATATAGCGTTTAGTTGATCCACTTGAATAAACTTTTTCCCAACTTTTCCCGTCAGAAGAGCGATGGATTTCCGCTGGGGCACTATCTAGGGTTAATTCGGTAGCATAGATACGGCCATTAAAAATAGCTAGTCCGCAACCAATATCAGGTTTTACATCCAGAACTTTTTCCCAGTTGCTGCCGTCTTGGGTTCTAAAAATTTGACCTTGATTTTCAGTGTTAGCATAAAGATATCCGTTGAATTCTCTTAAATCACAAACTGATTCACCAGTAGTGAAACCCGGACTGGCTGCTGCCCATGGACTGTAGGTAAAGATTTTTTGTTTTTTACTATAGCCAAAAGCACCTGCATACAATTTACCATTAAATTTTCTTAGGATAAAAAAACCATGCTCATAAGATTCACCAATCGGAGTCACTGAAAATGATTTTGAACTGATGGGACTAGTGTTTTTGCTATCAACATCTCCGACACTACTTTTAACAATACTATCGTTACTACTATTATCCTTACTATTACTACTCTCTTTTTTATTATGTATCATATACCCAACACTGGCAGCAGCGATTACCCCAGCAGCTAGTAGCAACCACCCTGACTTTCCCCAACCTCCGTAAGCTTTAGGAAAAACTAGCTCTTCAACCATTTGTAAAAAGCTCGATTTTTTTTCTCCTGCCGGTACTACCTTTTCGATTGCTTTCATCAATTGATTAACGCTTTGTACTTTTGATAAATCAATTAGATAATTATTAATCCTGATCTTTTTTTGATTCCAATTTTTCTCATCAAATATAACCGTACTATCATCAACTACCATGTGATAGGTATCTACAGCGACATGCTTTATTTCCGGCAATGTCTGAATTTTTCCTTTTAATATAAGATCATGAAAAATTTTTTGATCATTGGAGTTTAAGCTTGGTGCAAAAGAAGCTGGATCCAGGCGCATATCATTATAGGTCGTGATGGTTTCAATCAAGGGCCTGTGGTTTTGTTTTAGATTACCTCCAAGCGTTGTCTGGTTATACACTAACGAACAAAGCACGATAACCGTTAAAAAATATTTCATAACTCTCTCCTTAAAAACTAGACCTACCCTATTATTATGACTGACCTTTTAAAAAAACTCATTACAAGTTTAGGTTTTATGGAAGAAAAAAAATAAACTATGATTCTAATAAGTTAGCCTATTAAAAAGCAATCCCCCTTGGATCAGGGTTAAAAAAAATGCCCATAATAATTATCACTGACACTGAATTTATATGAATTCATTAGCAAAAACAGATTAATTTAGTTCAGATAATTTGCAACATTATTTTAAACTCACCTGTATCTGTTTAAGATTACTATCACCAATCGACACCGTTTTAACCTCTTTATCATTGGCAAAATGTTGATGAATAATTCTTCGCTCACTGGAATTCATTGGCGTTAACATGACTGGTTGATTGGTGTTCAATACCTGTTTTTTGATATTCTCTGCCATATTGATAAGGGTCTGGTCGTCGGTTTTCTTATCTTCGCTTCTAAAACACCTTACTTGAATGTTTAAGTTTCTGTGTATGACAATACGTGATTGAAGATAGGTAATTATAAGATGCTCAAAAGAATTTAAAAGTTCGAAATAATTTTTAGTCAGAAGTTTTTCATCCTGACCATTAAAAGTTACCTGCAAACTTCCATTTCTAAACGAAACTTTCACATATAAATCAAGTTTTGCCATCTTAATAATACTAATCAAAAAAGGCAGTAAAAGTTTGCTATAGAGAGGCTTAACAAAAAACTTAAACTTGGTCATTTTAGGACCGAAGAAAAAATATTTTTTTCTCCCTTGTTGAAGTACTTCATGACCAAGCAAATCCTCATCACTAATCCTTAAAAACTGCATAGCCTTTTGTTTGACATCTTTGATACGGTAGGCTTCCGCCTCAAAAAATCTTCTATCAATTCTAGGTCTGTTTGATTCAACATTTTGCACTGGGGTATCCTCTCTTTTTTCAATTTTAACAAGTTCTTTTTTATAATTCTCCCTAGGTGGTCGAGGTTCCTGATTATTCACGTAGGATTTAGGGGGAATTAATTTTAAGGTTTTTCTATCAATATGCGGTTTTCTACAAATATCGGTTGCAAAGTCTGTATCCTCTAAATGCATCTTTTCTATTTTAGCATTAATTAGCTTGCAGATCGGATCAAGATATTCACAGTCTTCGTGGGCGCAAAAACTAATCGCAAATCCTGCTTCTCCGGCCCGGCCGGTTCTGCCAACCCGATGAACATAATGAGCTGCTTCTTGAGGTAAATCATAATTTATAACAATATTCACATTCTTAATATCCAGACCCCGTGCTGCCACGTCTGTACAACACAGAATCGTAGTTTTTTTAGATCTGAATTCAGACATTAGAGATGTTCTTTTATCTTGCGGCAACCTCCCTGAAATGGGTTTGGCCTTAAATCCCATTAGGATAAGCCATTCCGCCACAAAGTGGGTCTGATTTTGAGTATTAAAAAAAACGATTGCATAATCATTCTCTTTTTTTCGAAGTAAGTTTACTAATAGCGGAAATTTCTCTTCACTGCTGACCATGGCAAGTTTATGTTCAATTTGATCAACCAATAAACTATCTACATTCAGTCTAAGCTCTTCTGGTTGCGAATTAAACTTGTAAGCAGTTCTTAAGACATCCTGATTGCTGGTAGCTGATAACATAATTAACTGACGATTTCTAGAAGCCTTTGATAAAATAAATTCAATGTCTTTTTTAAAGCCCATATCAAAAAGTCTATCTGCTTCATCAAAAACAACTCCCTTACAGTTATCTAACGCTACCACCTGTTGCTTAACTAAATCAGCTAAACGTCCAGGAGTTGCCACCAGTATGTGTACTCCTTTACCAATTAAGTCTTTTTGTCTTTCAATACTTTCTCCACCAATAATACAACATGACTCAATCCCAAGCTTCTTCCCAAACTGCTGAAAAACTTTATTAGTTTGCTGTGCCAACTCTCGAGTGGGACTCAAAATTGCGTAGCGAGATTCATGGGCCTTAATCTCACCACTTTTTTCATCTCTTAAAATTTGTTCTAATATTGGAATAACAAAAGCACATGTCTTGCCACTTCCTGTTTCAGCTTGAGCAAAAACATCCTTACCTGACAAAATTGGTTCCATAGTCAGTTCTTGAATGGGTGTTGCATTTTTGAAACCCGCATCCACAATTTGCTTTAATAAATTTTCTTTGAGCTCAAAGGCACTAAATTCAACTGTCGTTTCGATTCATAACTCCTAGGTATGTCCACTCTCCGTGGACTTGGCGCATCCACCATACATCGTTAGGATTCTTTTTACTAAACAAATCTTCTACAGCACCTATTTTATGAAAATTACCCTAACTGGTCTAGCACAATGGGGGTGAAATTAATAATAATCTAAATCTTTTAAATGGTTAAGATTCTTCTAATATAACAGTTTAAATTTGTTTGAATTTACAGTAACAATTCCGCAATTTGTATGGAATTCAACCCCATTACGCTAGTCCAGTTAAATAATTAAACAGCGCACTATTTTCGAAATTCGCCACTTATGCATTTGTCACGGATTTTTTATTTTTTATCCTCAGGAACCACCACAAACTGATAATTGAAATATCCTGACACTACTATGGTATGCAGCATATTCTTTACCAATTTAAATGGTAGTTGTTTATCGGCCTGAATAATAACTTTATCAGGATTTAAATTTTTCAAATCTCCAACATCCTTGTAAAAAGCATGTTTTTTTTGCAGTTGATTTTCCAGAATTTTCTTTAAGGCCTTGATAGTTTTATTATCATTCTCCAAATCTTTTTTTTGGTACTCTCCATGAACCAGAGTCGTTATTACATTACCATCTACGCTTAAAGCTTCCTTACTAAGCGCCACCCGAACCGATTCTTCGGCGTCTGCAGTAATTCTAGAAGCAGGTAATCTTATCCCTTTTGGAGGATCAAGATACATACTATTTACACTCATACTCTGAATTAAAAAAAAGAGTAAAACCGTTAACACATCTAAAAGTGAAGTGATATTTACATTGCCTGCGGGTAGATCAACTCTTTTTCTACGTTTTTTCATACTCATTTTTTATCCATACCTCCACTGGCTTCTGACAAAACTACTGACGGAAAAAGTATTCTAGTTTTTTCTTTCGATCCCACTAACGTCGTAATTTGAAAAGCATCTCGCTTATCCGACAAACTTTGAACTTCATTCATAGCAAGAACCATGTTTTGATATTCAACTTGATCAGAAAAAGCTAAAACGATTTTGTGTTCGTGGGGGAATCCTTTTTTTATCATGACCAGTGTATCTTGAATTTTTAACAACAAATCAGTGTGGTTTTTAGCATTTAATTTTTTAAAAAAACCTATCTGTGGACTACCTGAATAATTCTTTTTCAAATAATCATAAAATGAATCTTGATTTGCAATTTTCAGTCCTTCAATTGCTCCAAGTTGGATCGTTGCTAAAGTTGCGTTTTGAATAATAACTCTCAAGGCAAATATGTTTTTCTTTTGCTCTGAGGGCTTACCTGCTAGCAAAGCTTCAGCTTCCATAATTGAAAAATTGGAAAAAGACATAACCATTAAAATAAAAAAAAGTAAGGTAGTTAGAATATCCAACAAGGACACAATGTTCACTTCTTCCGGTGGTAGGCCATGTCTTCTTTTTTTCTTCTTATGCTGCATTTTGCCCTTCTTCTTTCCTTTTGGGATCTTGTTGAGTTGTTACCAGCTCTTGATTAGAAAAATTATCAAAATAGACTCGACCAGTTTTAAGCAGCATAACCAGTCTTGAAGAATAATGATCTATTTCATCAACCATGGCGTTAATCTTATTGAAAAGATAGCCATAAGTAAGCATACATGGAATTGCTACAACTAAACCAAACGCCGTGGTATTCATCGCTGTGGAAATACCAACGGAAAGTAGCTGCTGCTTTTGAGAGGCATCTACCGCACCTACCGCTTCAAAAGTTTGAATAAGACCGACAATCGTACCAAGAAGTCCCAAAAGGGTTGCCACATTTGCTACTGTAAACAGGTATGAAACTCGGTTTTGCAATTTAGGCACTACTTCCATAGTTGCTACCTCTACATGATCTTGTAACTCCTCGGCTGGACGATCAGCATTTAACAATGCCGCCTTAAAGACTTGATAGAGGGCTGCATGTTTTTTTGAATTACATAAATTAACAGCCTTTTCGATATTATTATCAACAATATGTTCTTGTACCTTTTGCATCAGCTTAGAACTATTAGCGCTATAACAAAATAAAATCATATATAATCTTTCCGCCATAATAATGGTCCCAAAAACTAACATGACCGCAATGGGATACATAAAAATCCCACCAGACAAAAAAGCTTTTATCAAATATTCCATATAACTCTCCCTTTAATTTCCCATATTACTCATGAGGATAAATGGCCAGGTAACTCCGACCGTTCCGCCCCCTTTGGGTTTTGGGAATTTCCATTTTACTATTTTTTGCATTATACATTTTTCGGTAAAAGAATCGTGAAGTGTAGATTCAATAATTTTAGGTTTAATAACACCACCACCGCTGGCAATAATGAAGTTGGTGGTCACTTTCCCTTTGATGGTAGGTTTTTTAACCAAGCCTTGTTCATAACAATGTTGAATTTGTGGCCCATATCGTTTTATGATCGCAGCAATTAAATCAGGATCAAGTCCTCCTTCAATAACGATCTGCTCATCATCCTTTATATCAATCTGCCTTCCCTTAGAAGGTTTCAATCCATAATCGCCAGAACCCATTCCACCACCAGTTAAATTTCCGCTAAGAGACCCTATCCCTACACTTTTCCCTCCGCCGCCAGCTCCGAAGCCGGTTCTACCTCGAGCAAAACTGCCTTGGGCAATGGCGGAAACCGTATTACCAGTAACATTGGCATCTGAAAGCATGGCTGCTTTATTAATAAGTTTCACATTGGTAGGTTCTGCAAAAGCCGAATCCAAATCGACCTTTTCAAATTGAGTAGCTGTCACTTCCGTTATTTTATTAGTGTTTTGATTAATCTGTTCGGTTTGTTTAACGTTGGGAGTAACTTCCTTTACTACTGATTTAGTGGGGTTGCTTTGGGTTACTGCTTTCTCGGTTTTGGAACGCCCTTCTTCTGCGCGGGCCCGTCCTCCTTCTAAATTTTGAGCAATTTGCCCTATGGCTGCCCTTCTTTTTTCTAACGCATTTTTTACTCCAATATCATAAACAACTTTTTTAAGATGTTTAGGAATATCTTTTAAGGATTTTTCTTGCTGAGCTACTGGCCAAAAATGTGCAACTGAAAAAACCAAAAGATAGAGCATCAAAATACCTGCGAGAATTTTTTGGAGATTTCTATCCAAAGTGAAATTTAAATTTAAAGGTATCTTTTCTGATGGATTAGTAAATTTAAAAGTTAAAGCAATTTCACCAAATTCAAGATGAGCAGAATCCCCTACGCGAAGAGACACATCCAATACATCTTTACCAATATGTTTAGGATCGTAGTTTCTAAGTGTATCAAGCGCAATAGGTTTTTTATCAGACCATATAATACCCTGAGCTTCCCTGGGAATTTTTATATTAAGAGTATTATTTTTATATCTTGCTAATTTATAGATTTCTTCTTCATCTTTAAATTGTTGAAGAAGCATTCCAAACGTTGACCGTTTAGGATCTCCAATAGTAATTGTAGAATTATTTTTGAAAGTTTTATGTTCCAGCAGCTTATCGCCCCAAAAACACAATACTTCTAAAATATTTTTATCCGAAATAAGTTGATACCCCGACCCAGCGTTATCTAGCGGTTTAACCAGATTTAAATCTTCTACCAGATTTAGATTAGAAGATGTAAGCTCAGCGTTTCTAAGAACTATATCCTGGCTACCAATATTGATGATATCCCCTTCACTCAGGGTATGAATGTTCACTTTCTTTTTATTTACATAAGTTCCAAAAAGACTACCCAAATCAATTATTTTACAAGTACCGGTGGCATCTTTTTTTATCAAAGCATGAATTCCGTTAGTACGCCAATCGTTTAGGCAAATGTTGGCGTTAGAACTTTTGCCAATACTTATTGAACTATCTACAGAAGCCAGAAAAATTTCCCGCTCCTTGGAATAATCAATTTTATAAAGGGCAGTCTGTTTCATTTGCTTAAACTCTTCCTTAATGCCACGATAGTCATGTCTTTGTGTCTATCAAAATTTCTAACCGGTGCTACCACATGATGTTCCTTACTTCTTTTTCTTTGAAAAATGTAATAGACTGCCGGAGTTTTTATTTTTCCTCGTATTTCACCACCTGAAAAATCCAGTTGGGTATGTTTTTTATAAACTACCTTAACTTTTTTCTTGGAGACATCCTCACCCATAACGGTGCTTACCACTACTCCAAAGCACAATATGGTTAAAAACAAATATTTTATGTTTTTACTCCTTATTTATCTGCTGCTGGCTTTTTAGAAGCAGGTAACCTCATTTTATTTTTATTCTTAATTAGCTCCGATAGAGAAACTTTGGGCATATCATCTTTTTCAACATACAAATCAACAATCGGTCCTTTATTTCTCACATTAATATGCATTTTTTGGACTGGTTCCAAATTCCCAAGTTTATCCATACTTCTAAAATGAATCGTCCTGGAATCTTCCGTCCAAGTAGCCAAATCAATTGGTCCTTGGATTTTGTGAAAATCTTTTCCATTATAGCTAAGCTCAATATAAGCAATTCCCACGCCCTTATCATTTGCCGTAAAATCAATTTTATTGGGTAAAGATGAAATAAAGGTATCACCTTTTTGGACAAAATCATTAGAAGTATTGAGAATGGTTTGGGGAGTTTCTTCATCAATAACCACTGTATAGCTTACTGAGTTTGCCGTATTACCGACCTGATCTTCTGCACCAAGATAAATGCTATGCTCACCTGGCTGATTAAAAGTGATTTCTTTGTGAGTTACATTTTCAAAGCTATTATTTACAAATAGACTTTTGGCTCCACTATCGTCATCTGAAACATTAGCTACGATAGCAAAACCGCTACGTGCGTAGATTTTACCAGCTATCTGTTTATAGTTACCCTTGTTTTCAATTGCTAACTTGGGAGGAGTAGAATCCAAGAATACCTCAAGCGATTTCCAACTCTCCTTGTTATCTACATTATCTATACTTCGATATTCTATTTTACTTATTTTATTATCTATTGGAATTTTGTGTTGAAATGTTTTAACCGGGCCATTGTTAATTCGATACTCAATTCGATTGACTCCTGATATCTCATCATGAGCTTTTAAAGAAACATAGCTTCCCTTATCAATAAAAGATTTAGCATTTCTCGCAAAGGTATTTCCACGAATATTAACCGTTGACTGGGGAGGGGTTGAATCTACGGTGAAATTTAATTGTTTCCAATCTTCTGCATTTCCAACATTATCCACTGCTGCAATCTTGATAGCATGAACTCCTTCTTTAAAACTTTTGCCATCTTGAAAGGTGTTTATACCGGAAGTATTGTCTTGCGACCAAACAATCTTGGATACTCCTGATAAGTTGTCTTGAGCAGAAAGTTGCAATTTCGCTTCGCCGGAAACAAATAAATCAACTCCGTTGGCGTAGGTTTTTCCAAACCATTCTGAACTGGAGGTAGGATGGGTCAAATCTACATATATCCTGAAGTTTTGAGTAGGAGACCAGTTTAGTACAGGATCTACCGCTTTAAAGCGAACAATATGAAAACCATCTTTATCAAATTTAATATTGCCTGAATAATTTTTATAAGGTCCATTATCAACAGAGTACTGCACGTTATCCAAATATTTTTCATTCTTATCAGGATGTATGGAAAATGAAATTTTATCATTTATAAAGTACAGATTACTTTGCACATCAAAATATAATCCAGGGTATTGATCAAGTATTGCACGATCAATGTTCTCAGAAAAAACACTCGACGACATTAGTATGGATAAATATAAAAAATATTGTTTCATTTTCATTAAAGGCCCCCCCCTCTCAAAAAATTATTAAGAATCTTCGCTTTGATCGGCACAGTTGAAATTTGACCTTAGGGTTAATATCAAAAAGCCGATAGGAAAATGAAAATTTGTTGTAAATTTGGATATAACGGAGGATCGCTTGAAACTAAACAAGAAATGGTATTTGCCAAATACTGAAAATTTTGATGCAAAAGGACCATTTTCAACTGAGGAAATCGAACAACGATTGAAAATTAAAGAACTCGCCATTGATGATTTTATATGGAGTGATGATAAAATTGAAGAGAAATGGTGCAGAATATTCGAATGTGCTGAGTTTCATTCATATTTGCCCCAATATCCCAAATGCAAACTACCGAAAAAACATAGCAAAGGACTTGCATCGCAAGTTATAAAAGTTATGTTTAAAAATGAAGGCAGGGGGGAGTATGGCTGCGAAAATAGTTATCGGCGTTATCCACGAGCTCCCATATCTGCACAATCGATTGTGCACAACCAGAAAATATACATTGAAGCATATTGTGTAGACATTTCAGAAAAAGGGGTTCTCGTTGAAGTTAGTGACTTATCAATCTTTAAAGAAGGTGACGAAGTTGTATTAACAATACTTGAACATGATGTGCTGGGGACATTTTGTGTCAGCGCCGTAGTAATCCACAAAACCAGTAATAATGGGAAAAACTTATATGGGTTATTCTTTTTAAAAATAGCACCTCAGATAAAAAGAAAAATTGCTGAATATGTTATCTCAAAACTTGAACACGCCAGGAAAATGGAAGAAAAAACTGCCTAATTATGAAATATTATTTAATACTTTTTATATTTATCGGTTTTATAGGTGGTCCAACTCATTTGCAGGCTAATGAAATATTAAATATTCTTGATGGTAAAACCGAGGTTAACTTCAAAGATATTAAAGTAGATGATCCCTTGTATCCTCCAATGATTTTAGTAGATTTATTAAAAAAGTCCAAAGTCGAAAACCCTGCGTTGATGATCGAAAAATTGGAAGCAATCTTACATACCAAGGATTTTTCCAATCATATATTAGGCAAATTAGCATTCAGTAAGAATACCTTCATTGTTGGCACCGCTGATTCATTTAGATTGTGGCGCGAACTTTTATATATTTGTCTAGGCAGAGCTTACTACGAAAACAACGATCCTCAAAAAGCAATATTATATCTTAAAGGAATTCCTGATGATTCTCCATTTTATTCCATCGCTAGACTGGAACTCGGATGGGCATATATTAAGGGCTATCAGCTAAAAGAATTACTAAAATTAATCAATGAACTTAAATCAAAAACTTTTAATCAATTACCCCTTGATTTAAAAAACGAGCTTGCCCTTTTAAATGCTTATTATCTAGTGAGTATTAAAGATTATAATGAAGCAATCAAATTGGCCGAAAGTTTTAACTTAAATCATGATGATGAGCAAAGCAATTTACAAAATAAATTGCTTGCGGAAGCTTGGTTCGGAAAATATTTGCAAGAATTAAATGATTTGGATTTTGACAATAAAATCAAATTGCTAACTCGAATTATTGATTTTACAAAAAATGTAGATGAAAAATATTACGATGCTGAGTTTGCTTTTTTGGCCGGTGAAACCAATTGGCATCTAGCAAGTGTGTACCGCGTATTGGATCCGGATAAATACAAAGACGTGTGGTGGAAGCATCTAGTACGTGCCCAGGAATGGATGGAACCTTTTATCAACAAATCTATAAATGATAATATTGCCTATGTTTCTGAAGAAGCCATGTTCTTCTCAATAGCTTTATTATGGGAAATGGCTAAATTTAATGAAGCCAGTGAACGCTTAATTGCCTTACCCAGTCTTTTCCCCCAAGGAGAATACCTGGAAGACGTCTATCAAATGCTAGGTGATTATCATTACGACGAAAAACGATTCGAACAAGCTATTCATTATTACGACAAATTGACCCAACATGGACAAGAGGACAAAACCGCATATGGCGTTTATAAGGCTGCCTGGAGTTTTTATAATCTAGATAAAAAATGGACAGCCCTAAGGCATCTGGAAAGACTTTATATCCATTATATTAATGAAGCCGATCAAGAACCAGAGGAAAAAAGGGGACTTTTTAGAGAAGTCAGAGAAGATTTGTTATCTTTGATGGCAGAATTATTGGATTGGGATAAAGGATTGGAAGAAGTCGAAATTTTTGGAGAAACCAACGAAAAGAAACTAAAATTTAAAGCAGACTTGGCCTTAAGCTATAATAAAATTGGCAAGTATGATTATGCTGTTAACATATGGTTGCAATTGTTGAAACGCAACTATGTCAACTCAGATTCTCCGAAATGGCTTGCTAGCATAGGCAAAGCATATTTAGCAGCATCCAAAAAACCAAAAATTGCTGAAGTTTTTAATACTCATCTAAAATTGGTAATCAATGCCCACAATGACAAAGCTATTTTACAGGAATTGGACGAAGAAATTTCTAAAATTATTCTAACCGTTCACAAAGAAGCAAAAAAATCTGACACTCAAGAAGATTGGTTAGCGGTCGATCGTCTTTACAAAATTTATGAAATCAATTTACCTGACTCAACCAATGCCAAAATGTGGTATTATGGGGCCCAAAGATATGAAAGTCTTTCAAATTTATGGCAAGCCATTAGTTGGTATAAAAAAGCCGCTATGATAAAAAATTATGAAAATTTTCTGGACGCCGCTCATAGCGTAATCCGCATCACTAGCGGGATAAACGATCAATTAAGTCTTTCAATCACTAAACTTTCTGATCGTGTAAAGGAATATCATAAAATCGTAGAGATAAGTAAATGGTATATCGAAGAATTTCCCAAAGAAGAATCAAGAAAATTAGCTGAGTTTGTTCACGTAGAAGCACTCTTTCACAAAAAAGATCCGCAGGGTGCTGCAAATTATATCGCCGAGAGGTTCAACAATCCAAAAGCAGACATCGAAACATCTTGGAATCTTTATTTAAGTCATAATAAGCGGCTTTACAGTAACCAGGAGTGGGTGTTGACCAATGAATTAGCCGAAAAAATTTTTCTAAGTATTAAAAAATTAAAAGAAGAATGGGCCAATAATTTAGCTAAAATTTATCAAGAAAGTGCTTTTCAAGCTGCTTACCTACTTGAGAAAAAAGAAAACATTGCTATTGATGAAATTATCAAATGGTATCATAAATCATGCTATAGGAAACATCACAATTATTTTGATATTAACCTAAGTCTTCGTTCTTGGCATAATCTTTTCGCGTTTTCTCTTGAACATTTGAAGTACGATGATTTTCAAAAACAGCTTGACCTTTTCAAACAAGTTGCAGAAATTCAAACTGCAGATTCTTTTGATAATAAAAATCTACTTTTTAATATCCACAACATGGCAGCCAAGTTTCACACCAAAACCAATGAGTTCTATAGCAAAGCTCAGGATTACTTTTCAGCTGCTCAATTTACTTCTGAAAAAGCTGAAGGTATTTCTCTGGTTTGGGACGCTATGATTATTTTTGCCAGCTATCATGATGAAAAAAACTTTTTAGCGTGCTTGGAAATCATCTCTTCGCAAATGCCTTCCTTCATAAAGACTACAGATCGACAAATCATACTCAGCCGCTTGTATTATTATTTAAAAGATTTTAACAACGCATGGAATTCTTTGAAACCTTTTATACAAAAAGAATTAGATACTAAAACTGCGTTACTATTTTTAGACATCTATACCAAATCCAAAGATTTAAATTCAAAAGTATTCCAAGAGATGGAAGATGAAAAAAAGAAAATGCATGATACCTGGATAAAATCTTCTTATTTTTCACACCTCTGGGCCTTTGATCATGAAAAAGAATATGATACTTTAATAACCGAGTGGACCCAAACTAATAACCGTTTACCAGCTTTTGAAAAGAACACGCTTAAAGTCCTTGTTGAGAATGTAAAAAAAGAATTGACTGATTTAACCACCATCAAAGAAAAAATGGAAAAGGCACTATTACCACACGCACCTCAAATATCAGTTAAAGTATTTTGTGCCGCAGAAGTTGTCACCTCTAACACAATTAAAAATCTTAAGCAGATTGGTAAATACAAATTGGAAGATCCTCAATGGGCACAATTTATCCTAATGCTGGAGCAAAAGATACAAGATTTAGAAAAAGATAAAGCCAAAGAACAGGAACTATGTGAGGCTCAGAAAATTAATTATCAACATTACCCCCACCAACTTACCGCAAGAATTCCATGCATGAATTCAATTTGTTTTAAAGACGAAAGTTCAACCATAGACATTTTAAAATATGAAAAAAAACAAAAAACCAAAGATATTATTGCAAGGGTTGAAGGTTATTTACAAATTGGTGCTCATTCCAGGGCAGAGTATCTTATTAGTGATATCAAAGACACACACAAAGCATCTTTTTTAATGGGAATGGTTCGTCTTGCTCAAGGCGATACCACAAATGCTGCAATGATTTTTAAAACTCTGGCAAAGGAAAAAGAATATACCGATAAATCCGAATTATATTTAAAATATATTGCATCTATTAATAGTTATACTAATTAAGGCTACAGCTACAGGAAGATAAATTATGGCAAAAATATTAATAATAGATGATGATGAAGCTACTCTCTTTCTACTAAGTGAATTAGCACGCTGCTCAGGTCATCATGTTGACCATGTGACTTCCGTAAAAGACGCTCTACCCAAAATTCAAAAAATAAATTATGCGTTGATCTTTTTAGATTATTTAATGCCAGAATATAATGGAAAGGATTTTTTGAAACTGTACCTTAACATGTTCCCTGATAGAAATACTCCTATAATCATTATAAGCTCAGACGAATCACAAACAACTTTAAAAACTATCATGGATAACGGCGCCAGGGGCTTTTTGTCAAAACCTGTTAACAAGTTTGAATTGTTAAGACTTATTGAAGTCTATTGCGAAGAATAACTACATTTTAATTTCACTCTTTTGACAAAATTTATTTCTAATCAAATAATCCAGTGAAATTTTTCCAGGCCCGGTTAGTAATAAAGTTACAAATGCGAAAAGATATAAAAGAGCCAATTCTTTTTCAGCAAACGGTCCAGGTCCGTGAACAATTAGCACTGCCACTAACATTGTGAAAATAAGAGGTATAGTGGCAATTCTGGTAAACAAACCTACCACCACTATCAGGGAGATAAAAAACTCAGTCGTACCTACCAGGTAAAAAGAAAGATTTGTACCTATTCCGATAGGATCTGCAAACTGGATTTCTCCACCACTGAAAAATTGAGAAACCTTAGCTAAGCCATGTCCAAAACTCATCATTAATCCTATAGATAGTCTCAAAACTAAAAGTCCTATATCTTGTAAATATGCATGGCAATTACAATACTTCATAAGCTTTCTCCTTCGAAAATTAAATTTACCTAAATAAGTGACAAAAGGTAGTAAATTATTTCAAAAAAAAATTACCAACAATTAGTTGCGTTAATAAGATTCAGTCTCAAAAATCAAATGATTAGGATATTGCGACGATGCTTTATATTTTACCGGAAAATCACCTGCAGTATGGGTCAAAAGGTATCTGTAAATCTGAGTCACATATTTTTCTCTAGAACCATCACCGGTAAAAAAATGTCTATGACCTAAAAAACTTAATTTATCAAAATCCAGATAATAAAACTTTATTGAGGCATCAAAATCCCATAACACTGGATCTTCAAAACGCGTACCCAAACGTCTAGATCCTTGGCCGGAAAAATCAATATGTCTTGATGCAGCCAATACAATATCATCACCATTTAAAGTCACATACACTTTTTTTGAAAGTTGAAGCTTTTGCAACCAATAGTTATGATTTTTACTGGGAACATCTGCGGCATTCAAAATTATACTGTCAAATAGTTTTTGATCCAACTGTAACACTGGATAATTTTCCAGAATTTCTTTTAAAATAATATTTCCCATACTATGAAGAATAAAATGGGTAAGACGATTTTTCAAAAGCGTTTTGTTTTGCTCTTTAAATTTTTGAAACTCTCCCAAGCAAGTAATTAAACGAGGGGCCACCGCCAGAGCATTTTCTGTTGGTCTAGTATACCAATTACTCCAAGAGTCCCAGGCAAACATCATCGTAACCACATTATATTCTGATTGAAACTCAGGTAAATAACTAAACGCCTTTTGCGGGTGTTTCCCTCGGCCATGAACATAAAATACAAAATTTTTATTAGGGTTTTGTTCGAGTAATTGTTTCAAATGTCCCTGCATGTCTTCACAAGAAAATAAACCAGGCTGGTCAAGAATCAATAATTCGTTCGCATATATTTGGTTCAATAAGATTATTGAACATAAAACAAAAAACAATTTTAGTCTCATAGATATTCTCTATAGGAAATACAGTTACAAATTTTTATTGTTAATTTAAGCGTATTTTATTTCCATATAGAAAGAATTGATGTTTGCAAAGAATGATCAAATTATTTTCTGTATATCCTATCAATTCGCTCAATATCTATTTTACTGAAATTTTCGATTTTCAAATTAAACTGTCCTGCACCTTTTGGCTGCATTGTTTTCCTTCCTTCTTCTTTAGAAAACGAATCAGGTCGATAAAGCATAATTGAGGAAAAATCGAAATCGGTACCTTCAACCGTCAACATATAACTCTCAGGAACTATTTGAAATTGACTGTAATATTCAGGTATAATATTGTCCCAAATTATATCGATATACTCGTCACGATCACTTCGTGATTGTTCATGAATAAACCCAAGTGCATGTAATATTTCATGCAAAATTTCGGTCACTTTGCATTGCGGACTCAACATAATGGGTTGAATCCCACCAATCTTCCCAAGATAAGAATAACAATTATTTTTTCCTGTTCTAAATACTATTCCATCCACATCCCATGTATCAAAGGGAATAAATTCCATAACAGTGGTTTGATTTATAATCTCAATGGCCTTTTCCACTTCCATTTTGTTAGCAAGATCAGGCTCAATAAAGTAATGAATTTTATTACTATCCCATAAATTCATGGGTGTAGATTCAACAAACACAGGTTTTTCCATAGAATCAGCATCCACTTCCCCTAGGAGAACGTCCCCATATGCAATAGCATAACCATCTTCCACTCTTGCTTGAATTATTTTTTCTTCCTTCAATCTTTTTATAAAACTTATCTGGGAATGCTCCTCTTGTTTCCCTTGTTCTGGAATAACCTTTTTTACGATTGGGGTTATTTCATTTTTTATGACTTTCGCCTTCTCTTTATTTACCGTTACCGACGCACCTTTAATATTTTCAAAACTAATTTTTTTGGGCGTATTTATTTCAGGTATAGACAATGTGAGATAAACAACCGACAATACAATAAATATTAGGACAAGCATTTTTTTCATAATTTAATCATAATGTATAATCCATGCCAGACAAAATAAAAAAATTGATTTCTCAAAATTCCCCTTGCAAAACCATCAAGCTGAATGAACCCATGGCCCCATACTCCTCTTTTAAAATTGGAGGTCCTGCTGATATTTTATTAATTCCTAATTCAATTTTAGAATTAACCAAAACTATTGATTTCCTAAAGTTGCAACACATCCCATTTGTTATCATTGGAAGTGGAACTAATTTATTGATATCCGATTATGGAATAAGAGAGGTTGTAGTTCTAACCACGTCGCTGAATAGGATTCAAATCACGAATAATGAAATTACTGCTGAGTGTGGCGCACAAGTAAAAAGATTATGTGAAACGGCTCAAGCCCATTCATTAAGTGGACTTGAATTTATCTACGGAATGCCTGGAACCATTGGTGGAGCAGTCTGGATGAATGCCAGATGTTATGGAAGTGAAATCGCAGATATCCTAAAAAATGTTCACTATCTAGATCAAAAGCAAAACGAGGTCGAATATATTTTTAATGCTAAGGATTTTTCATATAAAAAATCCCCGTTCCAAAAATCACTACAACCTATATTGAAGGTTACCCTTCGGCTTAAAGAAGACGATAAAATAAAAATTAATCAAATCATGCAAGAAAATATCGAAGACCGTGAGAAAAAGGGACATTTTAAATTTCCCAGTGCCGGCTCAATATTTAAAAACAATAGGGATTTTAAAATCCCAACTGGAAAAATTCTAGACGAACTGGGACTGCGAGGCTTTACTATGGGTGATGCCCAAATCGCCCCTTATCACGGAAACATTTTTATTAATCTGGGACACGCTAAGGCCATGGACGTTTTAAATTTGATCAAACATGCCACCCAGTTAGCATTTCACAAGAAACAAATCCATCTTGAACCAGAAATTTGTTTCTTAGGCGAATGGAATAAAAATGAATTAAATTTTTCCTAGCTAATTTATAAAAATATTAGATCACTTAGTATATTTTCCAATAGAAACTTTTCCACCACATCCGGAAGATTTAGCTTCCCTTGTTAAAGCATTAAAAGTTAAAGCATCAGTCGATAAAGCGTCAGTTAAAGACTTGTTAGATAAGGCATCATTTGCCTTTTCACCTGAACTCTTTTTAACTACCAACAATAAAGATTTGCTCACGTTATCCTTACCTGCCAAAGTAAGTTCAAAAAAACCAGAGAGTGACGTTTTCTCTTTTTGAGGTGCCATGGGAATTACCGATAGAACATTAAAATCCAGCTTGAAAAGGTTTTTAACCTCTTTCTTGGTTTTATAATCAACCACATTCAATAATTTCATCCCATCCAGATTCCTACTATCCTTATCTTTAAAAACAATGTGATGGTTTACCGTAATACCTTCAAGTTTTACCCCATCGTCAAATGCCACTTCGATATACTCTAAACAAGCATAGCTTGAACTTATTAGAGAAAAAAACAAACTAAGCATTAATAATTTCATTAAATCCCCCAAGTAAAGAAATATGAATTATAATATCTTTAAGAAATCCCAAACGTCCAGAAAAACGCCAATATTAATATAAATAACTGCTGCTATTTACAATTTATTAATAATCCCATTGAGCGTCAGACTTGGTCTCATAGCTTTGGTAGCCTTTTCATTATCTGGATAATAATATCCTCCAATATCTACCTTATGACCTTGAGCTTTTAGCAATTCATCATTGATTTGCGCTTCGTTTTTCCTAAGTTCCTTAGCAATCGGGGCAAATTTCGCTTTAAGTTCCTGACTCTCGTCTTGCAAGGCCAAGGCTTCTGCCCAATACATGGCCAGATAATAGTGACTTCCCCTATTATCAATCTCATTAACATCTCGAGATGGTGATTTATTACTTTCTAAGAATTTTCCGTTTGCTTGATCCAAGGTTTTGGCTAATATCTTAGCCTTCTCATTTTCAGTTTTAAAGGCCAGATCTTCGAGGGATACGGCTAATGCTAAAAATTCCCCGAGCGAATCCCATCTAAGATGCCCCTCTTTTAAAAATTGTTCAACATGTTTAGGCGCAGATCCTCCGGCACCTGTTTCAAAAAGTCCACCGCCATCCAAGAGAGGAACAATTGACAACATTTTAGCACTCGTACCCAGCTCTAGAATTGGAAAAAGGTCTGTTAAGTAATCTCGTAGAACGTTACCGGTAACCGATATAACATCTTTACCGTCTTTGACCAACTCCAAGCTGCGGTTGCAAGCATCCACTGGTGAAAGAATCTGGATTTCCAGGCCCTTGGTATCATGATCTTTTAAATATTTGTTAACTTTTTTGATCAAAGAAGCATCATGAGCTCTTTTTTCATCCAGCCAAAAAATTGCCGGGTGACCAGTCAATTTTGCTCGGGTAACACAGAGTTTTACCCAATCTTTAATTGCTATATCTTTAGTCTGGCACATTCTCCAAACATCACCTTCTTCTACTTCATGTTCAAAAATAACTTTATTGCTATTTTTATCTATAACTTTAACTTTGCCGTCGGCGGGAATTTTAAAAGTTTTATCATGAGATCCATATTCTTCAGCTTTTTGGGCCATAAGTCCCACATTGCTGACACTGCCCATAGTTTTAACATTAAATTTTCCATGTTTTTTACAAAACTCAATAGTAGCCTGATATATACCAGCATAACTTCTATCTGGTATAACAAACTTGGTATCATAAGCCTTTCCGTCAGCTCCCCACATTTGTCCAGAGGAACGGATAGCTGCCGGCATAGAGGCATCAACAATTACGTCACTGGGTACATGGAAATTGGTAATACCTTTATCCGAATTAACCATAGCGACTCGAGGTCCTTTATCCAAACAAACTTTCAGTGCCGCTTCAATCTCTGCTTTCTTCATCTCAGGTAAATTTTGAATTTTGGTATATACATCACCCAAACCATTATTAGGGTCTACTCCGATATTTTTAAAGTCAGTGGCATATTTTTCAAAAACTTCACTGAAAAAAACAGTTACAGCATGACCAAACAATATAGGATCAGAAATTTTCATCATGGTTGCTTTAAGATGCAACGAAAACAAAACATCTTTCTCTTTAGCATCCCTAATTTCTTTACGATAGAATTCTCTTAACTTCCCAACATTCAAAACCGAAGCGTCCACCACCTCACCTTCAAGAACTTTCAAGTTATCTTTAAGCACTGTAATTGGAAAATCCTTACCTATAAGTTCAATCTTTAATTCAGTCTGTTTGTCTAGGATATATGATTTTTCAGACGAAAAGAAATCCCCATCGCTCATTGATGCTACGTGGGATTTTGAACTACTGGCCCAGTTTCCCATAGAGTGTGGATTATCTTTGGCATATTGTTTAACTGACGCGGCAACTCTTCTATCCGAATTTCCTTCTCGCAAAACAGGGTTGACAGCGCTTCCTAAAACTTTAGAAAATCTATTTTTAATTTCCTTTTCTTCCTCCGTCTTTGGATCTTCCGGGTAGTTTGGAATATTATAACCCTGGTTTTGTAATTCTTTTATCGTAGCTTTTAATTGGGGAATAGATGCGGAAATATTTGGCAATTTAATAATATTGGCTTCAGGAGTTTTAGCCAATTGACCAAGCTCATTTAAAGCATCTGGTAATTTTTGACTGTTAGTTAATTTTTCTGGAAAATTAGCAATTACCCTACCTGCCAGAGAAATATCTTTCAGCTCCATTTCAATGCCTGCGGTTTTTGTAAAAGCGTTCACGATGGGAAGAAAAGACAAAGTGGCAAGCGCAGGTGCTTCATCTGTCTTGGTGTAATAAATTTTTGTTTTTTTAATCATAAACACTCCTAACACTTCTTGTATTAATTATAAAAATCAAGTTTATTTAAAGCTTATTCAAGCATGGATATTATTAGAGATCTAACCATTCGCCAAGAAAGCAATATATAAATATTATTGAATGATTGATACGAATAATATGATTTAATTATTGAAGCCATAGGGTGCCGCACAAGGCCATCTGCGACTTCCTTAAAATTCTAAGTAGTTTTTATAAAGAAATAATAATACTATTCACTAAAATAATTATTATCCCAAGGACTAAAACCTATGAAAACACTCGGATTAATTGGCGGAATGAGCTTTGAATCCACCTTGGTTTATTATAAATTGATCAATCAAGAAATTAAAAACAGGTTAGGTGGTCTCAACTCTGCCAGACTCCTGCTTTTCTCTGTTAATTTTGAAGAAATCATGAATATTCCCACTACTGAAAATTGGGATCAATTGGGGGATCATATTTCCAATATTGCCCTCACCTTAGAAAAAGCCGGAGCACAAGCTATTGCGCTTGGAACTAATACTGTTCACAAAATTGCCCCTCAAATTTTAGAAAAAATATCTGTTCCATTTGTCCACATTATTGATGCCACCGGCGAAATAATTAAAAAAGAAAATATAAAAAATATCGGATTGCTGGGAACCAAAACCACCATGTCCGATAGCTTTTACAAAGACCATCTAAGAGAGAAGTTTGATTTGAAGGTTTTCGTCCCACCCACAGCTGACCAAAGCGAAATTCAAAGAATTATTTTCGAGGAACTGTGTCATGGGATAGTCAAGGATGCTTCTAGGTCTGTTTTGCAAAAATCAATCGGTGATCTGCAACTTCGTGGGTGCGATGGAATTATACTAGGTTGCACCGAACTTCCTATGATTGTTAGAAAAAATCATCCCACTTTGAAAATTTTTGATACTACCGAAATACATGCTCGGGCATGCGTTGATTGCATGCTTAAGGAAGATTAAGATCTTTTAAAATTCCCTCAAATATACTAGTGGCCCGGTACCAACGCCTTTTGCGCACATTAAATTTGACTCTTTTTAATCTCTTATAGGTTGATTCAAGGGTAGGTATCGATGGATCTAATTTAGCAACAATAATATCAATCAGTATCATTGCATCAGTACGTTTTCGATCTCTTATCAGCTGATATGTATCTAAAAGTTCCTGGGCTGTTTCGTCGTCGATGATATCAGAATACGTCGCAATACTATTAGTCACGTCAACGCTGTTTGAATAACATAGATTGATGCCCGTGCTAAACAAGAATAAACAACTTACAGAAAAAATTAAAGTTTTAATCATATCTTTCCCCCCGTATCTGATATTGAAAAAATTATCACAATTATAATGGAATACAAACCCACATATGAATTATTTATATTAGCCCTAAAAATGGCTAAAAATTCAATAGTTAACTTAAAAAACCTACAGAAATTTTTTCAAATCACGTATCAAATCAGAGAAGTTTAAACTAAAAGGAGTGATTAAATAATATTGTTCAGGACAATAAATGCAAGCAGATTGGATTATCTACGAGGATGAAATATTAATTGCCGTTAATAAACCTAGTGGACTCTCAACTCAGGGTACGGAAAAATCAACCAAGCACAATCTCTATTATCAATTGCAGGAATTCCTTGATGCTCGGGAGCAAAAAAAAACATATCTGGCATTACATCATAGATTGGATTCTGCCACCTCTGGCATTATTATTTTCTGTAAAGATAAAAATTATAATAAATATATCTCTGAACTTTTTAAAAATAATCAGATCAAAAAAACTTATCTTGCTGTCTGCGAAATAATTGACCAAAAAAGTCTTCAAACTACCTGGACTACTAACGCTCCACTCATCATTTTTCCTTTCAAGCACTATAAAAAATCAAAAATTTCAAATAAAGGAAAAACCAGCATAACCCATTTTAAACTTATCAAAACCCTCAACAATTATGCACTAATTGAATGTCTGCCCCAAACAGGGCGATTGCATCAAATCAGGGTTCACCTGAACAGTTGCCAGCTACCCATCGTCGGGGACTATCATTACAACAAAAATTTTGCGAGTACGCCACTTATGCTACATGCTTTAAAGCTTGAATTTTATCACCCTATAAGCAAAAAAGTTATCCAATTAGAAGCAAAAATACCTGAGTATTTTCTCATTTTTCCCAATTAAAATCTCAAATTCCAACCGAGTTTAAATACTAGAATCATCCACTATCACCACATTTGCCTAATATTTACTTTAATTCTATTAAAGATGAAAATTAGACTATGCCTATACTAAGGGAATAACTAAGGTCATGCGTTTATCAAAAAAAATCTCAATTTTGTTTATTTGTTTTCCTATTTTGGTAAGCCTATTATTTGTTAATCAGTACCGTAACCATATCCATATCCAAAATAAACAACTTTTAGAAAGCTATGCTAATTTTATTTCACTACACCTATGGAATTTAAATGAAGAAGCCATTACCAATTATCTAACTTTGCTTAAGGAAACTGGGGTATTTCACGGTTTTGAAGTGTTAGATGAAAACCATGCGGTTTTTTATAAAAATTTTGATCATATTAAAGATGTCGACCTTCAAGCTGATATTAATTTTAATAATCAAAAAATTGGGGTGATAAAAACTACTTATACTTGTCATTATCTGCGAGTTTTTGTTTATGCTTTGATTTTCACTTCCTTGCTAACCGCTGTTATCTTTTATTACCTCAAAGGGGTATATCTTGCCTTTAAACTTAAAAATAGCGAGGAAAAATATCGCACCATCGTAGAGAACATACGCGATATCATTGCGGTTACCAGTGCTAAAGGAAAATTACTTTATATTTCGACGTCTGCAGAAAAATGTACAGGATATGCTGTAAGAGAACTTCTTCATAAAAAAAGCCGTTTAGTAGTTCATGATCAAAATAAAATAATGCGTCAATTTATATCCCAAATCAAAACCCAAAATAACGGCATGCTTGATGAGTACCGTATTCAAACCAAAAGCGGAGAAATTAAATGGATACTGCATACTTGGCAAAAGATCATACATTCCGGCAATCCTTTTAAAAGTGCTGATCGAGATCAAAATATAATTATTCATCTCGTCCGTGATGTCACCGATCTTAAGCAGGCTCAAATCAATCAAGACAAATTAAAAGAACAAATGATAGAAAATGCCAAATTAGCGTCGCTCGGAACAATTGCCGCTGGTATAGCGCATGAACTTAATAATCCTCTCACCATCGTTTCTGGTTATTTTCAAATTCTCTCCAGATCAAAGGAATTAAAAATTACCGAGGAAAAAATTATCGATTACACAAAGGCTATCGAAGTTGCGCTACATCGAATGCAAACAATAATCGGTCATATTAAAGTTTTTGGAAAGGACACTTCTAGCGAGCCCATGGCCTTATACAGCATCAACAAAGTCATAAACGATTCACTTATTTTATTAAATAAACAATTACTTGGACACAACATACAAATCAGTTTGGTTTTAGATGAAAAAATTCCTGAAACTTTTATCAACATCAATAAATTAGAGACCGCTTTTCATAATTTGATAATAAATTCAAAGGACGCTTTTGATGCCCATCCTGACATCAAGGCAAAGAACATAGTTATAACTACTCAAGCAAATGAAAAAGAAATAATTGTGACTTACAAGGATAATGCTGGGGGTATTTCATCTGTGAATATGAGTAAAATATTTGATCCCTTTTTTACCACTAAAGAAGTTGGGAAAGGCACAGGTTTGGGACTTTCCATCACTCACGGAATTTTAAAGGAACATAACGGTACTATCAAAGTTAATAGCATTTTGGGGGATGGAAGCGAATTCAAACTAACCATACCAATCAACTCTAAAACAAGTTAGGAAACCAAATGATTAAATCTATCCTTATCGCCACCTTGTTGTTAATCAGCTTAAATGCTTTTTCGATGATACTAGCTTATGTTGATTTTCCGCCTTATTCGTGGCAAGAAAATGGCCGTGCCAAAGGTGTCCAAATTCAAATTGTAAATAGCATCTTCAAAAATGCACACATTGAACTTGAATTAATATATCTTCCTTTTAAACGTGCCTATCAAGACGTAAAAGAAGGAAAGATTGACGGTCTCTTTAACTTTTATCAAACCTCTGAACGCTTACGATGGTTTGATTACAGTGCAAGCTTTATAAAAAATCCGCTAGTCATTTTCAAAAAAAACAACCGACAAATTGATATCAATAACCTCCAAGACCTAAAAGTTGGGGTTATGAGAGGTTATACCTATGGAAATGATTTCGACAACGCCAGCACCTTTACTCGCTATATAATTGATTCTCACGAAAGCGCTTTTTTACTGCTTAAAAAAAATCGAATTGATGTCTATCCTTGTGATTATCGTGTCGGAAAATGGCATATAGAAAAATTAGCATTACAAAAAGAAATTGATTCTATTTCGCAACCTTTAAAAATTATGGATGGGCATATCGGATTTACCAAGGGTGTTCATCAAAAAAATATTCAAAAAATTAATACTGCTATTATGAACATGATAAAGTCCGGAGAGATTGAAACAATAATCAAAACCGCCCTTAACCATCATGATAATCAACCACGTAGTAAATAAATAACATTAACTGGCCCACTATGGTGGTTTGAGATACTCATTATTCAGATGTTGTTTAAAAAAATGCTCAACATAAATTAATGAAACACAAGGATAATAACTATTTGTTTGAAATTTAGGTATGACCAAGTAGGACACTATTATGAAATTCTATATAAATGTCCAACTGGTCTTTTAATCTCATCGGATTTTTGGTCGTACACCAGGTTTTTCTTATCAACCTATTGATGTTTGCCCTAAGCATGGCGCAACTATGATTGAGTGTAAATAAAGGATCA
>Ga0208957_1000512_pt1 | contig 30603 bp, 42 predicted proteins | sample RifOxyA1_FD_184029 | JGI IMG/M metagenome (GOLD analysis project Ga0208957, IMG submission 184029) | Groundwater microbial communities from Rifle, Colorado - Rifle Oxygen_injection A1 (SPAdes) | ecosystem: Environmental > Aquatic > Deep subsurface > Groundwater | place: Rifle, Colorado, United... | reverse complement strand
AGGACCTCGGCGGCACCTCGACCACGAGCAGGAGCGGAGGGAGCGGAGCTAGGAGTTCCGCGATCTTGACCTCGGCCTCCTTCCGGGTGCAGGTCGCCATGATCTCGGCGTGCAAGATGCGGCGGCGATCCGATTCGGCGAACAGGGCATCGATCTCGTCACAGACGATGTCGTGGTACGGCCCCCAAGAGAGGGAGCCGTTGCCGACGATCGGCCAGAAATACTGAACGCAGCCCGAGAGGGTCTTGATTGCGAGGGCCTTGCGGGCGACCAGGAGTTGCCGGGCGCGCTCGGCTTCGAGTTGCTCCAGGGTGTAGCGGCGCACGGGGGCGGCCGATGCTGTCCTCGCGGCCAGCACGGCCTACCGATCCTGTAGCAGGTGGATCTGCTTCCGTAGTTCCTCCGGCGACAGATCGATCGGAATGGTTTCCGTGTTCGGTTCAACGTGCTCGACACGCTCAGTCTTGGGCATGCCCCCGCGGTCTAACACTTCCCGGGCGGCGGCTACCACGTCCGGGTTTTTCGCCAGCGGATCGCGCAGGATGTCTCCCAGGCGGCGGAGGGCGAGCGGCACGAGGTCTGCCACCGTGGCCTGTGCGGTCGCGACACGCTCAGCTCGGGCAACGCGAAGGGCCTCCACGAACTCGGGCCGCTTGCTGATCCGGTACGCGTGGCTGCTGGCGTAGCCGGAGGCCTCGCATGCCTCGTTGACGGTAGCGCCGGCAAGGCGCGCCTCAAAGAAGAGTTGTTTCTTGCCGTTGAACACGACCGGAGGCTTCGCTGCCTCCGACATCGTTGAGGCGCGGCGGATGGCCTCTTTCGCCTCGTTGGTGGTCAGGGGCTTACGCGCCATGGGGGCCTCCGTTGGGGCCCGGCGCGGGCTACCCGAGCGTGCCTACCAGGGCCTCTATCTGGTCGACGACGGGCCGGGGTACGCGCCACAAGCCGAGCATACCCCGGGCTGGAATGGGCCGCTCGAAGGCCAGGGCGCGCGAGCACGGGATGCACAGGGGGCCGGACGCCCACTCCGTGCCGGTGGACACCTGCTCCGCCGGGATGGCGGGTTCCATCCACACAAGCCCGATGATCGCTCCCCGGGGCCCCATCTCCAGGTCCAGGTCTGGCGCCAGCGCGCGGGCCCGGTTGGCGGCAGGGTGCAGGGTCAGCCCGGCGTGGACCGCTACCCACTGTCCGCCAGGGCGCACACCGGGATCTCGCGGGCGGTTCTCCCACGGCTTGCGTCCCTGCACCAGCAGGGACGCCCACGGCTGCTGTACCGTCATGGCGCGCAGGTCGTAGGGCTCGCGGACTGGGGCAGCGAGGTACTCGGAGCGGGTCAGGTCGCCCCGCCGTAGGTCGAGACGCGCGACCTCGGGGGCAGAGAGGTAGACGCGCTCCTCGTGGCAGCGGCGGGCGGCGGCGGGTAGGGCTGGACGGGCCATGGATGATCTCCTGTCCCGTGGTTATACCGCCCGGCGAAACCGCCGTCAAGGCCCCACCCACTCGAATGTGGCGGTGATCTCGCCCCTCGCCGATGCGGCCGATGATCTCGACGCTATCGCCGACCTCGCGCCGATGCGGTGGAGGGCCCGCCGCGTCGAGGGGCCCATCGCCCGCACGCAGCGCCAGAGCGGCGAGCGGGCAAATCCGCGCACGAGCCCCGGGTGCCGCGGAGTGATTCTGACCCGGTGCGGCTCGCGCACCTGATACTCGCGGGCGACGTGCTCCACGAGGCGCAACGCCAGGCCCAGGCCCTGCCATTCGGGCAGGGTGACGAGGCGATGGAACAGCCAGCACTGGCGGCCCATCGGCTGGTACCGGATCGCCACGAAGGCAACCGGTGTCCCGTCCACCTCGGCCACGTAGCAGGCGGCCGATCGGTTGAGGTCGGCGGTCAGGTAGTGGTGCTCGGAGAACGCATTCCACGCGGAATGGTGGACCTGCATCACGTCGATGTGGACCGGTGGCCGGCCCGCGCGCTTACGCCAACGGAACATCACGGCCACCCTACCGGGCCTTCTGGCACAGGCGGGCCCACGTACCGGAACGATGCCGTTGGGCGCACGTCAGTCATACCACCCTTGTAGTTGCGGGTCTTGCCGCTCGCTGTCGCACTGATCGTGCCAGCCACGCGCACGCAGCGCCAGGACGGAGAGCGCGTCATGGCCTTGATCAGCCCGGCGTGCGCCGTCGCCGTCGTGACCCTTGAACCGCGCGCCCGAAGACACCCCGCCACGTACCCGCGCAGGGCCATGCCGATACCCAGGCCCTGCCACTCGGGGAGCACGACCGACCGACATAGGCGCCACCCGTTCGGGTTGCTCCTCGCACGCAGGAAGTCCTTCGCGACGGACACGAACGCGACGGGCCGATCGTCGACTGCGGCCACGTACATCACGGTGCCCGCGGGGTGCTTGCCGGTCAGATAGTGATGCGGCGAGAAGATGTCCCAGGCCGCTGGAGTCGCGCGAGCGAGTGTGACCTCAAGGGGCGGTCGCCCCCGAAGCGACCTCCAGACAAAAGGGTGATCGATGTCTCCGAGGTCCAACACCCAATCGGGATCGAGCCAGGGTTCCACGTCGTAGTGACACGTCACCGCGACGAACTGGCGGCCCTCCATCCGGCGCACGGCGCGAGACACAGCCGCCGCGCAGACCTGGGCCACCTGTCGATCGACCACCGAAGTGAACTCGTCGACGCACACGAGGCCGTCATTCTCGGCGAGCGCGCGGGCGAGGGTGGCACGAAACTGCTGGCCGGTTGACAGCACGTGGAAGGGACGTAGCCACTGAGGCACCGACCCGAATCCCACCGCGGACAGGAACCCGGACGCGGTGTCGGTGGCCATGTCGTCGGGGAAGGCGTCGATGATGCACTTGTCGGCGGGCCAGTCGAACCCGGCCACCACCCGCTCACCGAACAACTCGCGGGCGATCGTCGTCTTGCCGGTGCCGGACGGGCCGACGATGAGCCCCACCGTCCACGGCTTCTCGTCGAGGGGCACGTCAAGGTTCCATTCGACGCGGTGGCCGGACCCGGGCGCCACGTCGAACAGCGAGCCGATCTGGATCACGCGGCCCGTCTTCCGGATCGTCGTCTCCCTCACAAGTTCCAGGCGCGGCATTCCAACTCCTCCTCGGTGAATCGCTCCAACAGCTCGCGCTGGTGACACTCACCAGTGCAGGTCACGAGCACGGCATAGGTGCCAGTCATCGGCTCGGGTCCGGTTCCAGGGTCTGAGGTGTCCTCGCCTTCCCCTGACTCCGCGAGCATGGCGGCCAACTCGTCATCGGTCCACCCGAGCCCGGCCAGCGGTTCGCCCTCCGCCTCCAGGTCGCGCAGGATGGCGGCCAGCATGGCGTCGTCGAAGGTGGCGAGCGTGCCAAGCTGGTTGTCGGCCAACGCCAGCGCATGCGCCTGTGCGTCGGACAGGTCCACCGAGCGGACGGGCACGAGCGGGTGCTCGGCGGTCGCGAGTTGCCGGGCGTCGTCGGACCACGTCTCCTGCTCAGCAGCGGTCGCCTTGCGCCACAGGGCGGGAAGCAGGGCCACGGCCTTCAACCGGGTGTGGCCCGCGATGACTTCGCCGTCGGGCCGGGCCACGATTGGAGCGGCGAACCCGAACCGGATCAGCGAGCCGGCGACCTCGCGCGCCGCGGCGTCGTTCCTTCGTGGGTTTCGATCCCAGGGTCGAAGGCTATCGGCTCGAACCCAACTGGCCGCATAGCCAGTTTCGCGCTTTTCCGCCATTTCCTCCCCTTTGGGCGGCACTACTTTACGCGGCATCCGTTCCTCCCGTGGTCTTCTCGACCTCGGCGACGACCGCCTCAGCCATCCGGAGCGCAGCCCAGATCACCCACCGTGCCGCCGGCATCGGGCCCGCAGCGCGTCGAAGCCGATCGTAGTCGGCGGGCGATACGGAAAGGTTGATCCGGCAGCGGGGTTTCGGCATGCGACCACGGTACCCGTGGGTACCGGTGGCGTCAAGGGCGCCCGAGGTTGCCTCACGTTCGCGCCGACCGCCGACCCCGGCTCACGGGCCCTTCCTCGGCTCCGGAGCGGGCGCAGGCGGGGGCGGGGTGGCAGCGACCAGCCACGACAGGGCCATCCGCCAGACGAGGGCCTGGAAAACGAGGCGGGCCGGGTGAACGAGGGGCAGGCCGAAGAACCTCACGGGGTCACCTCGTCGAGTACGTCTCGCCCGGCGGCGGCATCCGAGAGCGCGTCGAGCAGGCTTTCCCTGCGCGGGGTCCATCGCCAGGTGGTGTCGCCCTCGCGCCGGGTCGCCGCCTCGTAGCCCACGGGACCGGCGTGGAGTTGCCACGAGGGGCAGGGGAGCGGGGAGCCGGTGGCGAGGGCCATCTCGATAGCCTCGGACAGCTCGGCGACGGCGTCGGACGCGTTGACGGACTCGCCCGAGAGGCCGGGCCAGTGCGGCGAGAGGGCGATCCAGGCGCAGTCAGGATCTGACCACTGGAGGACGATCGGGAAGTCGAGGGCGGTCGGCACGTCAGCCTCCGACCGGCTCGGGTCGGAGCCCGAAACGCTCAAGGTGACGTTGCGACTTTGCGCGATTCTTCGCTTCCTCTCGTTCCTTTCGGCGGATGGATTGTCGGCACTCGAACGCCTGCCTCGCGATCGGAGGGTGCACCTGGATGGGGTCGCCGGGGAGGTCGTCACGGGTCGAGAGGACGTCGATGCGCATGTTTCGGAGCGTACCACCGGGGGGCACGGATCGCCAGCGATGGGCGCTTTCGGGCCGGAGGAGAGGGCGGCGGGCGTCGTGGTGACGACCTGTCCCGGTGGCCATTCCGACGCGTGGCCTCACCACGACGATCGGCCTGACATCCACCTCTTCCGCCACCGTGTCCCCACCTCTTTCACTGAGTGGGGACACGAGTGGGGACACCGCAACCTATATATATGATTGAGGTTTTCTCTAGAATTATAGATGGTGTCCCCGCTGTCCCCACTCCCCCACCTCTCCCCATACCTCCACACACCCCGGAGGTATCCCTATCACCCATACCCTCCCCCGTGTGTGTACCTATAGGGAGTGTCGCCGGATCCCGAGTGAGGACACCGACGGGTTTTCGCCGATTATTGCCGGGTCCGCCTAAACAATCGGTGTCCCCACTCGGCATGAAACGAGTGGGGACACGGTGGGGACACCGTGAGGACACCGGGGACACCGACTGAGCGGAACCCGCGCTAAGACCTATGTTTACAACGGATGCGATCCGCCGTCAAGGTCCGTCGAATCTGTTGACGCGTCCACAAATGACGAAACGGCGGCCGGCTCAAACACGGCTCGCGACGATCGAAGTATCGCAATCATGTACTCCCGATCGCCCATTCTCCCGGGCGACGTCCGGCCTCGGTGTTTCAGCCGGCCAGAGTCGCACTTCGTCCACCCGCGATCGCGCCACTGCGTGAGAATGGCCTCCGGGTGGCCATATCCAGCCTTTCCAAGCACCTCATACAGCCGCTCAGGAACGACGCCGATGTATTCCGAGCCCTGGAGTGCCCATCCGAGCCACCCACCGGGAGGAACCCGCCCACCGCCACCGATCGAGAACATGGCCTCGCACGATGTGATCCACGTCCAGGTCGTCTCCAGCGCCCTCAGCGCCTGGTCAGCTCCACCCGCCTCGGAAAGGATACGCAGCCACGTCCACCCGAGCACGTCGACAGACGGCCTCGGTACCAGGATTTGCGTGTGGATGTACTCGGCCACGAGGTCAAGCGTCGCCATGTACTGAGCAGCCCGGCGCCCGACGTGCGATGTCGCCGTCTCAGCGTACCGGTCGACCCGCCGGCCGTAGTCCTCCCTCATGTCTTCCACGAGGTCGTGAGGCATGCCGACCAGCCGGGCGACGATGCGCGGTAGCAAGTGCCCGTAGTGCTTGCGGATGGCGCGCAAGAACCTCTCACTCTGGCCAGCGTTCGCTGTAATCATGTCGCGGATCGTGATCACCCGAGCGCGCACCCCGTCGGTCGGGGCAAAATTCACCACGCCCTCCTCGGACGTTGACAGAAGCACGGTCCGCCAGTCGTCAACCACCGCGAGCCCGAGTCGCCCAAGCGCCCCCTTGGCTGACTTCGCGCCCTCAATGAGCCCGTACAGCAGGGCACCGGCCCGCGGCCTGTCGTGAGGCGCCACGAGCTGCCCCTCGTTGAGGGCAAGGGGCAGGTCGCAGAGCACCCCCGCGCTTCCCTCGGTACCAGCGATCGACGCGTTCCACGCGCGCCACCCGCGGGCGTTCCGGGGCGTGGCGAACACCGACACGCCGGCCGCAAGCCCGGTGGTCTTCCCGGTACCCGATCGCCCGGCGAAGTCGACACCGAAATTCGGGGCGTCGAGCAGGCGTAGAAACGGAGGCGAGCAGGCAGCGTAGACGGCGAGCCACAGGCCGGGACGGTCGCGGACGGAGACCATCGCCTCAATCCATCCGTCCCACGTGCCAACCGGAGCGATGGCTTCGGCGAGTTGCCGCGCGCCCGGCGAGGTCGGAACAAACAGGGTGCTGTCGCCGGGCGTGGCGGAGATGCACCGCGAGCCGACCATGAAGGCACTGCGCCCGCGGCCCACCCATCCCATCCGGGCAGTGCCGTGCTCGACCGGGATCCCGTCGGATTGGTCGAGTCGCGTCAACCAGTCGACCATGTCTCTGGCGGAGGTGCTCGACACGGGCAGGCCCTGGTCTGCGAGGCGGACGATCCCCCGCGCGTCGAGAGCGAGCGAACGCGGCACCCGAGCGGTCTTCCACCGGCTTCGATCGTGCCAGGCCAATTCGACCGAATGCGAGCCGTCGTCGGAGTCGACCACGTGCCTTGTGACGAGAATGGGCCGACCGATGTACTCCTTCTGCACCCGCCGATCGACGATGCGTGTGCGGTGCAGGGTCGAGGCTGTGACCGACCAGCCGACCGGCACGGCCACGCCCTCCGGGTACTCCGACCAGTCGACGCACTCTCGCACGTCCGGGCAGTCGGCCGGGTCATCGTCGCCGACGATCCGGAGCGAAGTCCTCACCGTCGCCTTGTTCTCGGCACGCCCGGCCCGAAGTAGCCCGCGGAGTTTTTCGGCAAGGTCGGCGGTCACAGCGAGCCCGAGGCGCGTCACCAGCTCCTCGATTTCGGCTGCGCGGATCTCGGAGGACACCACCACGGCGCGGTACCGTGGCACGTCGCGCAGGAGAGCGAGGTACGGGCCGATCCGTGCTGCCTTCGAAGCGTCGGCCGGCATGGCCTCGATGGCCTCGACGACTGCGCGGAGCGACGCCACGCCATCGCGCGGGTCACGCCCGCTGAAGTCGTCTCCCGCAGTACGGTCGCGGGATGGCCCCTCGTCGCGGTTCATTAGTCAACGCACGAAAAATCGCGTGGGCACGAAGTTTTGCCGGCGCACTCCGATGGTCGCCAGCAGAACGACGGCATCTCTTCCGCCTGATCGTCAAGCCTTGGGTTCGCCGGGTACGGCAGGATCTCGATCTTCTCGACGGCGCCGTGTTGTTCGGCGACTTCGCGAGCCGCATCCTCGCCCTGAATCCAGACGGAAGCCGGAGGCCGATCAGTGAACGTCACCCAGTAGGTATTGTAACAGGGCGCAGGTGCGCCGTGATCGTGAGAACACGCCATGGTAGCTCCATTGTTGGGGGTGCCTTCCGCTCCCGTCGCCAGCGGGGCACCGGTCGGGGGATCAAGCCCGACCGGTTGCCCGGGATGGCACGCCTCGCAAACAACGAGAGCGATTCCATCCTACCTCCCCCCGCCGCCGAGGTCAACGCCGATCGCCCTTGACGGGCGGCGCCGAATCGGCGATACTGTCCGTGCGACATTGCCGGTGCGGGGACCACTCCCGACGCCCATAGGCCCCCAAGACGTTGACGAGGTTAGCAGCCGATCAACGACGTCTTGGGGGTTTCGCGCGATCATGCCGGCCACCTCGCGAGCACCGCCCACGACCACCACGTCCTCCGCCGAACCATCTGCCCGATCACGAGCCGGGCCTCCCAGTCGCGACCCGGCGGCCAGCGCGGCGGGGGCACGGCGAAAACCGCCGCCGCCGTCCAGGTCGAATGCCACCCGGTGGCGTTCGCCAGCACCTCGCCGATGCCCCACCGAAAGATCGGGCACTGATCGAGGGGCCGCACCGTGGCCTCCAGGGCGAGGGCCCGTAGCTCGGCCTCGGTGGGCACGTGGTCGAGGTCGGGGATCACGCCGTCCCCTCCGGCGCCAGCCTCCGCCCGCCTCTCCCAGCGGCGAGGATGGTCTCATGGTCGGGCGCGTCAACCCGAACCAACCACGGAGACCACTGCACCTGCGACGGGTATACGCCGGCCTCAACGTCGATCTGAGGCCGGGCCCATCGAGCGCCACCAAACAGGACGTCGAGCAGCATCGCCGCCTGACCTCTCGTGAGCGCCCACGGCACTTTCACCAGGGCCTTGATGGGGTCTCGGCATTGGCCCGGGACGTGGCGCGTGAGCTTCGATGCGCCCTTGATGGCCTCCACCTGCTTCTCCGACACGTCCGCAAGTTGCCAGCCGCCGGGCGCGTACTTCGATGGCCCGACGATCCCGGCGTCCGTCAGTCGCCGATGCACATCTTCGAGGTAGGCGACCAGCAGATCGAGGGCGACGACCTCAGCCTCGGTCCGTTCTCGCGCCGACCTGGGTTCCCGGCCCTCCATCTCCTCAGCCGCTTCTTCAAGCGCCTTGCCGATGGCCTCGGAGGAGACCAACCCGTGCCGCCCGAGTAGCAGGTGCGGGTCGAGAATCGTGGCGTCCCTCTTCGGTGGTTCCCCGCCTGGAAACGCCCGGAACGCCCGGCCAATCTCCTGGAGGAATCGCACGCTGGCGCCAACCGGCCGACGAAGACACAACCACCGGAGCCAGGGCAGGTCAACCCCCTCGGCAAGGAGCGACACATGCACAAGGCACCGCACGTCACCGTGTTGGAGCCGGAGCAGCCGTAGTTCCCGCTCGCGCTTGTCGTGCCGGGAATGGATGGCAGCGGCAGGCCAGTCTCGTTCTGTGAGCCAACCTGCGTATGCCTCAGCGTCAGCGATCGATGTCGCCGACACGATGCCGGGCCCCAAGTCGGCACACTCGGCGCGCATCATGTCCAGGCAGACGTCGTCGACAGACCCGGGGGGAAGCTCCTCGCCTACGATCCGCACGTACCGCATCGGCACAAGAACGCCGTCAAGAACCGCCTCTTGGAGCGGGTACCGGTAGACCACCTCGTCGAACAACTCCAAAGACTCCGCACGAATCGACCGGTACGGTGTCGCGGTCAACCCGACTTGCGCCTTGGCCGCGAACAGCGGGATCACCTCACGCAACGTCTCCGCCTGTGACCGGTGGGCTTCGTCGATCACAAGGAGAGACACCCTCCTCCCGAGACTCGCCAAGGCCAGGGCAAGGTTCGGCGCGCTCGGGTTGCAGCACACGACGATCGGCCTGTCGGCTTGCTTCTTGGGCCCGTAGAAGACCCCTACCGCCCTGGCCCCGCATCGTTCCCGGATGGTTGCGGCGAGTTGTTCGACGAGCGCCATACTCGGCACAAGCACGACGATCGCGCGCCCGTCCGACTTGTGCGACGCAATCCAACACAGTTCGGCGATCACACTGGCCTTTCCCGCACCCATCACCGCCGAGATTAGCCCCCGCTTGCCCCGTCGCGCGCAGTCGATGGCGAGCGGCAACGCCTCAGCCTGCCACCGGCGAGGCGGGAACGGCGCGCCCTGCCAGGGGATCGGGCCGGCAGGAGGGGCGGTCACACTCCCTCCATTGGTAGCTGGCGATCAAGGCGATCCGAGTAGTAGTGCCTCTCCCAATCGAGCCGGCCGCCATCGCGCCCGGTGACGTCGCCGATGAAGTCCACCCGCAGGCGCTCCATGTCGAGCCGGCCACCGTGAGTCATGGCGTAGACCGGGTGGATCGGTAAGTCATGCCGCAGCAGGTAGGCGAACACCTCGGGCGTCGACCACCGGAGAATCGGCCGACAACTGAGGTTTGTGGCGACGCCATGCACAGCGGCCGATATCTGACGCGTCCCGCTCTCCGCCGCCCGGATGCCCATGACTCGGCGAGACCCGATCGTGTCCCCCACGGCGCGAACGACCCTAGCCCATGGCGCAAGGTTCGGATAGTCGGGAGCGCAGGAGTCATCGTCGAACTCTACATAGTTGGACGGCCACCGGTCGAGGAATGCGTCCCGGACCGAGAAGCAATCGGGGTTCTCGATGCCGGTCAACCGTAGCCAGGCCATTGGAACATCGGGCGAGACCGACCGCGTAAGGTGCGCCACCGTGACCGAGTCCTTGCCCCAACTCACGGCCACATGCGCCGGCCCGGCGGCGAGGAACCGCCGGATCGCCGCCTGTGCCAACCGCGCCCGGTCGTCAACCTTCCATGCGGGTTGGCGGTACCGGCGGATCAACGCCGGCCACGCGGCGCGATCCTCGTCGGTCAGGCGGTGGCTATCTACCAGCGGCATCGGCCTCTACCCTCGTGAGTGCGGCATGAACCTCCGGGTGCAGGTCGACCGCGACGCCGACCCGTGGCACCTGTTCCTGCCGGCCTGGGTGCCAGTAGGGGGCCTGCCATGCCCCACGTCGCCATCGGGCAGCCCGAGTGACCCACGCCGAGGGCATGTGCCGCGCGGCCACCCCGTCCCGAATCAGGCACCGCTCGGGATCGTGGCTCCCGACTTCGACGCGCCAGCCCGTGATCTGGCCCGCGCCTGCTCGGCGCATCGATCCCACGAACCCGGTAGGCCGGTCGGCGTGGCCCCACAGGAGGCGCAGCAGGTCGAGAACACTTGCCCGGTGGCCCCACGTGTGCCACCGGAGCCCGGCGGCCACGCGAGCCTCGGCGCGTACAAGGCGGTCTCGGTCCGGGCCGGCGGCAACGTTGACCGGCCCCGACAGGTGCATCCAATCCTCGGCGTCCCGGCGCTTGGTCAGGTGGACCAGGGCGGGGGCAACGGGAACGGTAGCCTCCGCCGCGGTCGCCAGCGGGCAACGCAGGCCCATGGCCTCGACTTCGAGAATGGGCGTCTGCACCCGCCCGATGCGGTCCACCGGCGTCAAGCGCGTCACCTCCGGCGATCCGTTCCGTCGACAGACGGCCTCGATGATCAGGGCGTCGAAGTGGATGGGGTCGCCGCGGTCGACCCACGGTGACGCCAGATCCACCTCGACAATCAGCGGACGGGCGGTCATCAGAACAGTTCCTCCTGCCCGCCGCCCTCGTAGCCGTCGCCCGGCTGCTCCGTGACTTCGGCCGGCTCCGCCGCCTTGGGTTTCTTCCCCTTCTTCTCGCGCTTCCCGCCCAGATCCTGGGCGAGCTTGAGGAGCGCCGCCCGCACTTCGGCGCAGTTTGAGGCGAGCCACGCGACGTAGGCGGATCCATCGCCGGTGTGCTCGATGCGTACCAGCCCGTTCCCCTGGCCGGACTTGCCGCCGATGTACTCCACGAGGTCGAGGCCGTGCGCCCACGCGCTCGCCTCCAGGTCGCCCGTGACGCTGGACGTGGCGCAGAGACTGGCACCCTGCACCACCACCTCAGCGGTCGTAGGCATGGGCCCGACGCCGGACACGTCGGGGTCCTGCTCCTCGGCGTCGTGGTGGCGGACCGTGGTGATCTCGGTCACGAGGTCGTGCATGGACAGGCCACCGGACCCCAACTCAGAGCAGTCGAGCCAGGCGTGCGTGAGCTTCAGCCGACCCGCCATGTGCGACGAGTACAGGGCGGAACCGAGCAGCGACAGGACGGGGAGGGCGGCGCGGCGGGCGCGGATTGCGTCAGGCACCACGCGCGTTTCGGCCGCCTCGATGGTCCCTCCGTTGGCCAGGGCCGCATACAGCCGATCCCAGGGTCCACCGACGACAGAGCGCGACAGGTCGCACGCGGCGAACGTCTCGCGCCAGAGGGCGCGGCGAACGACGCCCCGGAGCGCGCCAGCAGAGATGACGGGAACCCGCATCAGCCGGCCGTCCACAACGCGCTGCATGCGGCGGAAAGTGGTGACGTTGCCCGTGTCACCGCCCATCTGGTTGTGGGCGATGGGGGCGAGGGCGTGAATGGTGAGGTCGATGCGCATCACAGGGTCTCCTCGTAGCGTTTCCGGCTGATCTGCCGGGCGAAGGCGACGGAAAGTTGGGTCTGTTCCCGCCAGATCGTGAGAATGTCGGCGGCCTCAGCCTCTGTCATGGCCTCGATCTCAACCACGACCTCGGTGAGACGCGAGGGGTTGCAGCCGATGGACTCGGCGAGCCAACCCACGGCGCGAATGAGGGTAGGACGGTCGGCGGCGGCGGCAACGCGCCGCGGGAAGAGCGTTGACCAGAAGCTGATGGCGTCGGCATCCCGGGCGGCGCTCGCATGGCCGATGTCGAGTAGCAGGCTACCCGCTCGGCGGTGGATTTCGGAGATGGGCACAGGGGCCTCCTCTGTCGTGGTGGTGTCTGGCCGCCGCACCAACGCGGAGACCATGTCGAGAGCAAGGGAAAGTCGGTGCCGGGCCACGATGGCCTCAGCGGGCCCCCACGCGGCCCCAAGGGCAAGGATCGTGTGCGGGGGGTACTGGCCGCTCAGGACGTGCTCGATGCGGGCGTGTCGACGGAGGGCAGCCACCGCGTCGACCAGCACCCGACCCTCCGCAACATCCCAGGCGATGGCGCCCTGCTCCGTGCCGACCATCAGCAGGCCGTCGGCACAGGGCCCGCACCGGAGCGATGCGTGGCGCTTGCGTTGGGCGGTCCAGGCGATCACCTGAAGTCCGGCGGGTGGGTCGACCAGGAGGGCCAGCAGTTGGGCGCCGTCCGGTCGCAACAACTCGCCATCGACCACGGCGAAATGCCCCATGCGGAGGGGCATCGGGACGGAGCCTGGCCTGCCGCCGAGTACGGAAGCGCACCCGGCGCAGGCGTCCAGCGCATCGGGCGCCGCGAGCAGATCGTAGTCGGTGAAGCTGGGCCCGAGGATCTCGCCCGCCGGTCGTCCGACGTCGTAGGGCGAATCGCCGCACACGACGCAGGTACAGCCGGCGCCGGGATGAACGCCGCGAGCGGCGGCGAGAATGTGCAGCGTGTGTGTCATCTCCTCACCTCCCAAGGCTTGCCCTTCCCCTTCGCCATCCCCTCTACCACGGGGTGGCGAGCGTCCCTCTGCGACCGGCCCGAGGCGATCCCGGCCGCCACCAACGCGTCAACCACCTCGCCCTCGTCGAGCAGCCCGAGCGCAACAGCACCACCGAGAGCGTAGGCGGCCGTGTTCGCGATCCCGTTGTGGTCGCCTTTCCCGGCCTTGGCGACCCGGCCGATCGCGTTGTCGAGCGCCTTCCTGGCCCCCCTGACTTCGCGGTCCTTCGCCCGGTCGTCCTCTGCCCACCGCTGTTTTCTGGCGACCTCGGCCTGCTCAGCGCGAACCCGCGCCACACGCTCCCGGTGGTCGCGCCCCTCGTCGTACCGCACGACATGTGGCACGGCATCGATCTTCATCTTCTCGCCGACGCACACGATCCGGGTCGGGCGCCAGCCGGAGTTGGGTTTCCACCACGAGACGAAAACCGGCGCATCCTGGTAGCCGACAGGGCAGGCCACCGGCACGGAGACGGCCTTGCTCTTGCCCTCGACGGTGACGGTGACGCGCCCAACGAGGAGCACCGGCCGCGCACACGTCCTCCGTCGTCGCAAGTCGCGCCGCACGTCCTCGGCGGGCCGGTGCTCGCCATCAGTCCACCGGGCCGGCCCGCGACCCGTGGCAGCGGCGGAGACCACGTTGCGGCACAGGGCCTCCAGTACGCCGGGGCCGGACGTGCCAGCGGGAGGCTCCTCGTGGTCGTCGGGGTCGAGAGTCAACCCGGCCATCGCCGCTGACCAGAGATCGGCCAGGGCGTACCCGTCGCGCCAATCCCACCGGGCGAGTCCAAGGCACATGTCGAGCAGGGCCAGGGCGTCTCCTGTCCGGTGGTCGCACTCGACCTGCCGGACGTGCTCGACGAGGGCCCGGCGCTCGGGGTCGGTGAGCATCACCCGTACACACTGGTGAGCCACCATCCGAGCCGACCCTCGCCCACCGCACGATCGTAGTCGATGCCCAACGCTTCGCAGGCGACACGCAACGACGCCTCCCACCCATCCGGCACCGCGAAGTCACCCACACGCACTGGATCGCCTCGACTTGCCCGAGTCTTCGTAACCTCGACGGCCAGGGCATACATCGGGTAGTCGTAGGAGCAGTGCGTGACGTCCTCGATCGTGACGGGCACGCGCTCAGCGATGAAAGCGTCCCTTTCGCGCCAGTAGGCCCGAATATCCCCAGTGTGCGCTTTCGCTACGTCATCCCACACTGGCTGCGCCGGGCCGCCGAGGTGGCGACACAACACGTCCAAGAGTTCGTCGTCGTCGTCGTCGTCCTCTTCGTTCTCTTCGTCCTCGTCCTCGCCGTCCTCTTCGCGTTGCTTGGCCAGAACGCCGCGCAGACCTTCCTCTATGTCCCAACACAGGCCGAAGAAAAGAATTCCATCACTGCTTACGCTCATGTCGACCTCCGATTTGATTGATGTCGCGCCATCCCCCCAACAGATTGGTCCCGTCGCAGGCACACCCGGCACGTTGCCTGCTCCTGCAAACTCTCGACAAACTCCGCATCGACCTCCCGCCCGCACAGGGTGACCCATCGGCAACCCGGCCCGGGTCCGAGCGGGTACGCCCAGATATGGATACGGCGGCTCATTCCGGGGCCTCGGGCGAGGCGAGAACCGCAGCGGCCAACTCAGCGGGGGTCACGGTTTCACCTCCCTAAGTTCGTGCGGCCCGTTGGGATCTCCGTCGGTCGACTCCAACTCAAGCCACGTCACCGGCTCGCAGCAAAAGAGCGCGACGCGTTCCACGTCGTCGTGCCAACTGCCCTCTTTCTCGCAGTCGTCCACGAGGTGCTCGACGAGCACGCGCAACTCCTTGCGCGCCTCCTCCTCGGTGTCGTACGCTGTGTGTCGCACGTCAATCGGGTCGTACAGAATCCAGCATGGCTTCATGGCTTCACTGCCTCGTCACAGGTGGTCATCGCGTCCAACGCCCAATCCGCTTCCCCGCTGACAGTCTCCGTCATCTCGGTACACCGCTGGTGCGGGCACGGGCACGGCACCGAGACTGACCACCGGTACCGGTAGGGCCTTTGGCATTCCGCGAGCGTCCCGATCGTTGAAACGAAGAGGAAGCGCCCATCGGCAGCGTCGCGGCTCCAGTTGGTTCCGTCGCCCGCCTCCCATTCGGGCGGCAAGACCTCGCCCTCCCCGCGCTCCACTCGGGCGCGCCGCTCCCACAGGGCAGCCGCCTCCCGGTGGATCGCGACCTCCGCCTGGTGCGCCGCCTTGACGACCGCTGAGTCGTCGGCGGGCGGGTAGTCCAAGCCCTGGACTGCCACCGGAGCGAGCACGACAGCTACCCCTTCCACCACGAGGGCCTTCTTCGCCGCCCGGGTGGCCTGTGCCTTCTTCCCGCCGGCCGACATCACCGGGTTGGCCGGCGCGCCCTCCGCGTCGAGCGTGCCCGCGCGAAGGGCACGATCGTAGTGGCGACCGCACAACTCGCGAGACTTCACAGGGCGGTCACAGTCTGGCACTCGGCACATCTTGGGCATTGGGTTCTCCTCGTCGAGAAGGGCCGCATGCTTTGCGCACACGTTCAGGGTTTCTGGCCACCGAACCCCGGGACGGGGCCGGCGGGTAGTCGCCGCCTCGGGGCAACCTCTGGCATCGCACGACTTCAACGGGCGCTCCCGACGAGCGCCCGCCCGCCATCCCAGGGCATGCCCAACTCCAGGGCGTCACTCACCGTGAGCGACGCACCACCACGGACGGCCCCGCCCTGATGCCAGAGCGCCCACACGGGCCCGAGAGCGAGCCAGTCGAGCAGGAACGCCCGCCTGCCTTGTCTCGGTGGATGGATCGCCAGGACGACCGCCGATCGTCGGTGAGGCGGATCCGCCCACTCCGACAGGAACAGCGCCTGATCCAATACAAGATCAGCGAATCCCCACCGGGTGGACGTGGTGCTTTTCGCCTCCAGGGCCCAAGTAGTCGGCCCAACCCAGCACAGGACGTCCGCCACGCCACCTTCGCCCGGCACTGGTACCTGAACCACGGTGCCGTCGGGCTTTCGGATGGCCCGCGTCAGCTCGGACACCGGGCGCCGGCCGTCGATGAAGTCTTGTCGACGGAGGACTTCGAGGTCGGCCAGAACCTGCGCCTGCCAGGCGAGGCCCTGAGCGCGGGCAAGCGCGCCGGATTCGCGGCGGGTCACGGCTTCCTCCGCAGCTTTTCGAGCGCCAACGCAGCGCCCATCTCCTCGGCGGTCCGACTCAGGAGCAGGTGCACAAACGGCGTCAGATCCGGCCGTTTTGCGCGGAGCACATGCGCGCAGAACTCCAGACGATCGGGCGGGTCCAACGCTATGATTCGGTCGAACAGTTCCCGCACCTCGGCCGTTTCCGCGCTCACTGCCGCACCGGAGCAGCGAGAAGGGCCGCGGCGAGGGCGTCTACCCCCGTGTGTCCGCGACCGACGATCTCGGTTGTCGTCGGCCCGCCCCGGAATCCAAGGCGCCACACCTTGCAGTACCACTCGGCACCGGCGTACCCGGCGACGCCAGCCCCGGCCGGGGCGGCCACCACGGCATCGGCTCCCCACGCCTCCTGCACGAGCTGTAGCAGCCCGCCGCGGGTACAGGCGTCGTCCGGGTCGGGCACACGGATCCCGGCACAGTCGCCGCGGACGGCGTCGACAGCGTCTTCCTCCCCGCCGTTGCTGACGACAAGCAGTCTGCCGTCGTCCAGTATGCGGAACACGCGCTCTTCGTGCTGGGTGAGCATGCCGCGGAGCCACCGGAAGTGCGGCGAGCGAACGAGAGCCTGGAGATCAGTCGACATCGGGCACCTCCTGAGTTTGGATTGCCGCGATCGCAGCGTGTAGCTGCGATGTCGTGGCCCGCGGCATGAGGCATCGCAGGTGCAACTTCGCCTGCTCTCGCGCCTCGATCGCCTCGTCCTCCGCGGTGGCCCGCGAAAGAGTGAACCGGCCACCGGGGCCATACCACCGCTCCCCCACGCGCACCCGCCGGCCTCCGCCATCGTCCCCCGCGGTCTCCGCGACGTCGCCTATCCCCGCCCGCTCTCCGTGCAGCCGGATGAGCACGCGGTCACCAACCACGAGGGGGCGGTCAGCCATCCGACACCTCCTCGGCGACCAGATCGGCCACTGTGATCCTGCATGCCCCCGCGAGCCGGGCAAGCGCCTTCATCGCGGGAAGCTCCGCCTCTCCCCGCTCAATGGCGGAAATGTGCGGCTGGGAGACACCTGCCAGGCGCTCCAATTGCTCCTGAGTGAGACCTGCCGCCTTCCGCGCGTTGCGAAGCCGGTTGCCAATGCGAACGGGATCCATCGACACCTCCTGACCACGTATACTCCTGCGCGGTACCGCTGGCAACACTTTTATTTTCGAGGCGGTATTGCGCAGCGCGATATCGTCCGATACTCTGGTCATGACCACGGAGGACCCGATGCCCGACAGTCTCACTGCCTTCATTGCTGCCATTGAGGCGGAGTTCGAGGCTCACGACCGGCGCGTGATCGTCGTTGAGCGGGTCATCCTGGTGTTCATCATCCTCGCGGGGATCGCGGGGATCTGGATCGCCAGCGGAGGGACGGACGGCCTGATCCGCCAGCACTACCGGATCGAGGCGCGACCATGATCCCGATCCCCCCACACCTCGCGGCCCTCCCATGGTACGCGCCGCATCAGGCATGGCTGCGCGCGACCTACGGGGCGCTCATCCACGATCCGGGCGAGGCCGTCGCGGCTCGCGCCGACCTCCGCGGCGCCAATTTCCACGGCGCCGACCTCACCGGCGCCAACCTCACCGGCGCCAACCTCACCGGCGCCAACCTCACCGGCGCCAACCTCACCGGCGCCTACCTCACCGGCGCCACCGGGATCCGATTCGCCGGGCCGGTCGGCGCAGAGGGGCGCGTGATCTACGCCGTCGCTCATGCCGCCGGACCGCGGTTTTACGCCGGCTGTTTCGCCGGCTCCGTCGCCGAGATGGTGGCGGCGGTCAGTGAGCGGTACGCCGACGGCTCCGGCCGCGAGCAGCACCGCGCGGACTACCTCGCCGCCGTCGCCTTTGTGGCGACGATCGCGGAGTCATGCCGATGACCGCCGCTTTTTTCGCTGAGTCCTTCGCCGACTACGCGGCCCGGCCCGGCGTGAACGCGTCGAGCCTGAAGCGTCTGGCGGTCTCCCCGCTGGCCTACCGGTGGTACATCGAGCACTCCGACGACGGCGACACGATGTCACGCCGGGACTTGCGAGCGAATCACTGCCTCGTGCTCGAAGGGCCGGCCGCCTTTGATCGCCAGTTCAACCTCTTCGAGGGCAAGGTGCGTAGCGGCAAAAACTACGACAACCACCTTGCCAGCCATCCCCACGGCCAGGAGGCCCTGCTCCGGTCCGGATGGGACGCAGCGCACGCCATCGCCGCCGCCGTCCAGGCTCACCCGGTAGCCGGCCCCCTCATGGCCCGCCCGCATCGGTCGGAGCTGACCGTGGTGTGGACCGATGAAGCCACCGGCCTCTTGTGCAAGGGCCGGATCGACTGTCTGACCTCGCGCGACGGTCCGACCGGCCCGCTCGTGATCGTCGACATGAAGGGCGTTGGGGAGATGGACGCCCGGCAGATCGGCCGCCAGGGAGAAAAACTCGGCTGGCCTCTCCAGCTCGCCCACTACCGGGCAGGCGTTCGGGCCGCGATGCCGGGCCGCGATGTCGAGGTCGCGATCCTCGCGACCCAGACGAAGGCTCCGCACGACGTCGCGGTGCTCGACGTGGACGCGGCCGATCTCGACGCGGCGGACATCGAGCGCCGGGCCCTGCTTGAACTGCTCGTTCAGTGTCGCGCGTCGGGCGAGTGGCCGGGCAAGTACCCGATGGCGGTGCCGTACCAGCGCCCGGATTGGGCCGCGCCGGAGATGGGCGACGACAACGACAGCGACGAAGAGAACCACCAACCAGAGGACATGCCATGAGCGCCGATACCGCCTTCGACTTCGCGGACACTCTCCGTGCCAAGTCGAACCAACTCAACGCTGACGATCTCGTGGGTGGACCGATCACCGTTCAGATCGTCGGAGCCAGCCAGGGCGAGACGGATCAACCGCTCGTGTTGCGCCTTTCCGGCGGACATCAGCCGTGGAAGCCGTGTAAGACCATGCGTCGTCTTCTCGCTGCCGCAGTCGGCAGCACGAAGACGGTGGACATCGTTGGCCGGTGGGTCACTCTGTTCCGGGATCCTACTGTGCGGTGGGCAGGCAAGGAGGAAGGCGGGATTCGGATGGCTGCCATCAGCGGCATAGATCGGCCTATTACCGCGGCTCTCCAAGTGACCCGCGGGAAGCGGCAGCCGTTCACGGTCGAACCCCTGCGCGAGCCCCGACAGGCCGGCGCGCCGACCGCCGACCTCGAACGCGTGCTCGCAGACGCCGGGCTGACTGTCGCCGATGTCGATGCCTACCGCGCCACCCTCGACAAACCCCCCATCGCCGAGGCCACCCCCGAGCAGCGCGCCGCGATGGCCGTCTGGCTCGCCAACCCCGCCAACGCCGCGAAGGTGCGGCCCGCATCGTCCACCCCGGAGAACCAGCCATGAGCCAGATCACCCGCATCGCCCTCCACCCCCTCGGCGGCGGCATCCCCACCGGATTCGGTCGTTTCACGTTCGACGAGACGATCGATCCCGTCGTCGTCTTCACCGGCGTCAACGGCGCCGGCAAGACCACCCGGATCAAGACCCTTCTCGCCGCCATTCTCGGTGGCGCGGTACGGAACACGGACGCACGCCGGCCCTTCGTTGGCTCCCCCCTCCCGCAATTCACCGGCGTAACCGTCGACACGACCGCCGGCGGTTGGACCCGCGACTTGAGCCAGGGCCCGGCGACGAAGGCGAGCAAGACCGCCGACACCACCGCCGCTCAGCTCGTGGGCATGCCCCCGGTGGCCTGGCGACTCAGCGACTGGAGTACCGCCGGCCCCACCGAGCGCGCGGCCACCCTCTCAGCAATCGCCCTCGCAGGCGGTGCCATCGAGGCGTGGGATGCCGCCCGCGCGCAGGCCGAGGTGCGCGCCCTGCTCGAAGAGAGCGCCCACCCGACCCTCGACGAGGCCATCCGGATCCATCCCACGGCGGACACCGCGGAGACCTGGATCGGGTGCGCGACGACGTGGGCTGAGAGTGAGGTCACCGAGCGCGGGCGCACCGCGAGCACCGCCCACGGCACCTGGAAGGCCCTCCAGGCGGCCGTCCGCCAACCCCCCGCAGGCGCTGACAAGGACGCCGTTCGCTCGCAGGTCCTTCAGTCGGAGCGCGCGACCCTCACCGACGCCGACGCCACCCGCGCCCGCATCGAAGCCGAACACGAGCGGCACCGGCAGGCAGGCAAGGACCTGGAGACAGCGCGCGACCAGATGCGCGCCGAGTACCGGCGCCTGTCGGTGGCGACCCCTGCCCCGGTGGACAGGTCCGCGATTCTCGCAGACCTGCGCGCCCGCCTCGCTGCTGCCGAGGCCGACCTGACGGCGCCCATCCCGGCCTACGACGGGCAGGACGTGGCCGCTCTCCAGGCGGCCGTGACCGCCGCGGAGGAGGCGCTTCGATCCGCTCAGGACGCAGCCAGGGGGGCGTCTACGCGGGCCACCGAGGCCCGCGAGCGCAACGAGAAGCGGGCACAGGCACAGGCTGCCCTCGATGCGCTGCGAGGTCTGTCCGGCGCCGACGCAACGTGCATGCACTGTAGTCACATCGATCCGCTCGGGATCGGCCCGCGTGTCGATGCCGCCAGTGCCGAGGTCGGGCGGTACGCCGATGCGGTGGCCGGTGCTCGGCTCGCTGTCGACGCCGAGCGTGCCGCGAACGCGACCGCCGCCGCCGCCGAGTCTGCCCTGACGGTGGCCCGCCAGCGCGTGACCGACTCCCAGCGTGCCCCCGCCGCCCACGAAAAGCGCGTGCGCGACGGCCGCACCCTGGCCGTCGCTGCCTCCCGCCGCGCTCTCGCCGACGAGGAGGCCCGCGCGACGAGAGTTGTCACCGAGCACGCCACCGCTGAGAAGGCGCGCACTGACGCCCTGGCCGGCTGCGGGGCGCGCGGGCTGACAAACAAGGCGGCCATCAAGGCCCACGCCAGCGCCACCCTGCCTCCGATTCCCGGGCCCGCCGACCCCGCGCGCCTGCTCGCCATCGACGCGGAGCTGTCCGAGATCCGCGCTCGCGACGATGCGCGCGCCGTCCATCGGGCAGCCGTGGTCGCGGTCGAGGCTGCGGGTCTGGCCTACTCTGCCGCCCTCGCCGAGCACCAATCTGTCCAGGCCCTGGTGAGCGCGCTACGGGCCGCGCTCACAAAGATGGCCGCCGCCAGCTACGGCCCGATCGAGGCCGCCGCGCGCCGACTGTACGACGGATCCGGTCTGCCCTCGCCCTACTTCGCCGGCCTGGACGACTACGGCGCCGATGTACCCGGTCGCGGGCGGGTACCGTTCCTGGCGCTGTCGCAGGCCGAAGGCAACGTGACCGCCGCCGCCCTGGTCTGCGCGCTCGCGGTGGTCAGCGGCCAACCGTGCAGGCTGGTACTCCTCGACGGCATCGAGGTGCTTCAGGCCGACCACCGTGCGCCCCTTCTCGCCGCCCTCGCGCGGGCCCACGCACGCGGCGACATCGACAACGTGATCGTCACGATGTCGACGTCGGGCAAGGCCGAGGTAGCCGACGAGCAGGAGGCCGAGATCAGCATGCCGGGCGTCACGATCCGCCAGGTGCCGTTCGTACCGCTGCCCGAGGTCGATGTCGATGTCGAGCCCGAACCCCTCCCCCTTTCACCGCGCCCCGTCCCGACTCAGGCCCCCGCGCCTGTCGTCGAGTCAGGCGAGGTCGAGATTCCCTTCTGACCCCCTCGGCCCGTCCCGCTCGTTCCTCCCTGGTGGTTCGTGCGGGCGGAGACGGGCCACTTCCCGACCCCCAACACCAGGAGAATCCATGCCCGTTCAATGCCCCGAACATCCCCACGCTATCGTGAGCATCGACGAGGGCTTTCCCTGCCCGGTGTGTTTTCTGCTCGACTCCCAGCGAGAGCAGATCGATGCGCTTCTGGCCACCGAGGCCGGCCTGCGACACACCCTCGCAACTGTCCGCTACATGGCCACGGCGATGGTTGGCGAGATCGACGAGACCAGGCCGATCGAATCGGTCCACCGGCCCGAACCTGCGCCAACGGGCCAGGTCCAGGCCGGCCTCGGTAGCGAGCCGTCCAAGCCGGTTCTCGACCGGACCACCGTGAAGGCCGACCTCCAGGCGGCCTACGATGCCGCAATGGAGGGCGACCGCTCAGCGGAGGCTACCGAGATCATGGCCACCGCCGGAATCTCCGACGTGGCCAGGTCGAAGGTCTCGACCGCCAATCTGGCCGATGCCCTGGCTCGGATTCGCGTCCTCGTGCCGGTGGTCGCCCCGGCCGCGGAGCCGGAAGCGACCGCAGAAGCCGAACCTGCCGTGGAACCCGGGCCGACCGTGGAACAGGAAGAGGCCACCGGGGAAGAAGAGCCCGCCGCGCGCCTCACAGAGTCGGAATACATCGCCGAACTCAAGCTCCGGTTCACGGATCGTACCACCCTCGCCAAGGTATACCGGGATCTGATTGGGTACTCGCCACCCCCGAATATGGAGCCGGTGGAAATGCGCGCCGTCATGGCGGCAGACCAATGGAGCAAGGGGCTTCTCCGCGGGCCGATCGAAGACGAGGACACCGGGCCCGCCGAGGACCTGGACCGCGCCGACCAGGATGCGCCGCCGGGCGACCCGCCGCCGACCGACGAGATCCCGTTCTAACCCACCACCGAACGCACGAAGGCCCGGGATTGCTCCCGGGCCTCACTGTTTCCGGCCTACCGCTTTGCGCCACCAAAGCCGGGCAATGCGCAGGTAGAACCTACGCTTCCGCCACGGCAGCACCTCGACATGAAACGCCACCGGCCGAAGCGCCCGGTAGACGCAGGCCGCGACGTGCCACAGTGCCCGAAGGCGCCTCACGGGGTCACATCCTCGCCAGGCATCACCGGCTCACACGCGCAGTCCCACCACCGATCCCCACATTCGGGGCAGTACCCGTAGTCGTCGTGGCACGAACACGAGCACTCCTCGGGGCGCCCGTCGTAGTCCTCGCTCGGGCCGCAACGCCGCTGGAGGCATTCGGCGGGATCGTCGGACCGGCAGCAGCAGGAGCGGGCCGGTGGAATCGTGGGCGTGTCGATGTCGCTCATGTCGTTGTCTCCGTGTTGGGCCACCCGTAGGCGGCGGGGTCGTAGGTGGCGCTGGTGTCGGCCCAAACCACCCGCTCCACCGTGTGGCGCTCGGCATTCCCGCAACATTCCTGCCCGCCGTAGCCGTCAGGCGCACCGTTGCCGCAACACACGGCCTCGTCGTAGGTCTCCAGGGTCAGCCGCCGCCCCCACAAGACAACGTCCAACCCCGCGCGAACGAGGAACGGCGCGAAGATTTCCAGGTGACATGGGTGTTTCCGTCGAGGCGAATCCGGAAACGCGCACGCACAGAATAGCGTGTCGCCGTCCGCCACCGGTCGAGCATGGGCGCGGCCGTCCTCTTCGCTGGAGGCGGCCGACACCAGACACAGAACGCCAGGCTTGAACCGCCCCAGCTCAGCGAACGTCAGCCACCGCCGCTCACAGGCAGCGCGGTAGGCGGCCAGGTCCCCGGTGGATTGGACCGCGCGCAGGTCGCCCTCGAACGGGGCGGCGACGGCAACCCGCCCGTCGCCGTGCTCCCACCTTCGAGGCAGCGCCATCGCGCACAGCTTCCGGCCGGGCCCGTGGAGCGTCCGGGCCTGGAGTCCGGCGAGGTAAAGCGTCGGGCGGTCGGTCATTTCCGCTTCTCGACGTCTTCAGCCGTCTTGAGCAGGCACACCGCCGTCACACTCGCCCGCCGGGAGAGCAGGTCACGCAGCTCGATCATCCGATCGTTGATCTGCTCAGCGAGCGCCACCACCTCCCGAGCCTCGTTGATCGACATCGCCGCCCATTCGTTGGCCAGCGAGCTTCCAAGTTCGGCGGAAACCCGCTCGGAAATCACCCTCGCCGCGGTGAGCAGGTCCCGGGTGGCGCAGTAGTACGCACGTGTCGCCCGAGTCAGGCTCACGTCCCGATTCTGCGCGACGTGGAGATCCCCGCGGGCGAAGTCCGACCGGTGGACGATTTTCACGCGCCCGGGAATCCTCCGCCGCTGGGTCGGCTCCGGCCCCCCGTCGGGCCACGACATCGGCGGCATCGTCAGCGACCCACGGATCGTCGCCGACCCCCGGAGAGGCACTCCCGCCAGGCACGGGCCGGAGTGCCCGCGCCCGAACGCGCACTGCTCTCCGTCCAGCATGAGGTCACAGTCGATGATCGGGTCGCCCGGGTTGGACGGCATCACCAGGCGCGTCGGGCGCCCGGGCCCGTCGCGGAGGAGTTGTTCGATGTCGTCGCGGGGGCCGATGGCCATGGCGATCAGCTCGGGTCGACGGGGTGTGACGGGGGGTCTGGCCATGTCATCCTCCTACTGTTTTTTTGCCGAAAAGGCCGACCTGCGGATTCCAGCTTTCCTCCTTGAGGTACTTAACAGCGAGGTCGTAGTATGACGGTTTCAACTCGACTCCTACGAACTTGCGCCCGAGCGACAGCGCGCCGACACCTTCCGACCCGACGCCCCCGAACGGCGACAGGACCACATCGCCCGGATTGCTGTAGAGGGTCACCAGACGTTCGATGGTATCGAGTTGAAGCGGACACATATGCCGCTCGTCGTCCTCCTCGCGAGCAATCCGGCAGTTGAGGGTGCGGCCCTGGTCTACTGTCATCCACACAGGCGATGCCCATTCCTGCCACTGTTCCACCGGGAACGATTCCTTGGTGTGCGTTACCGGAACCACGCCAGGATCGGTGGACTCGCCGGGTTTCCGGAACAGGAGCACGTAGTCCGGGAGCCCCATCCGCGATCGGCACGAATCCTTGCGAATCTGCGCCCACAACAGCCCGAGCGCCTTGGTGCGTTGCATCTCGGTTACCGGGTCTTTCCAGATGGTGATTCGCGAGTGGTAGATCATGCCCTCGGCTTCGTGGGCCCGAATTAGGGCGCCGGGGAAGTCCGCCAGCCCGATCCGTCCGTCCTTCCATTTCGTCGTTGGGATGTCGACGCAGTGGACCGCCACGATCCGCCCGGGTCGCATGATGCGGAACAGGTGCGCCGCAAGGTAGTGATACCCATCCGCGAACTCGTCGAGGCTGGCGCAGTTGCCCATGTCCCGGGTCGAATCCGAGTAGGTGTAGAGCGACACGAACGGCGGTGAGAACACCGACAGGTCAACGGAGTTGTCCGGGAACTGCGCGAGTACTTCGATGCAATCGCCGTTGTATAGCGTCCAGTTTTCGCCGTTCGCTGCGTTGAGGCACTTAATCATGTCGAACTCCGGAGCCACCGCGGAAGCGGCGCTTGATGGGTTGGGTGGTAGTCGACGAGTTGAAGGGCACGCGCAGCCGAACGCCTGGACGCAGCGAACATCTCTGCTTTCATGGCTTGGTGGCCTTCCTGCTTACGCTCCACCGTCGCCCATATGTGCGCCTCGGTGGGCGCCATGAAGACGTGGGCGTGAACCTCGCGAGTCTGCCCAAACCGCCAGCATCGGCGTACCGCTTGGTAGAATGACTCGTAGGAGTAGGACACACCCGCGAATGCGATCCGAGCGCAGTGCTGCCAGTTCATGCCGAACCCGGCAATCTTCGGTTTCGTGAGCAGGATCCGAAAGTCGCCATCGGCGAACCCGAGCAACCGTGCCGCCTTTGTGTCGGGCGAGTCCGAGCCCGCCACCTCGACAACATCGCCCAATGCCTCGCGCACGGCTGCGGCGTCATAGTCGGTATCGACCCAGATCAGCCATGGCTCGTTGGATTCCGCTCGCACAGTGTCTGCGACCATGCGGGATCGCGATGCCGCCGTCTTCCGCCGTTCGGTGTGAATGTTCGTCGCGGACATTGAACCAATCCGGAACAGCATCCCATTGTCCCGGCCGTCTGTGATGTCCACGTCCGCTACGTGCCGGTGGATGTGAAGCGCGGGGAGGTTGTACGCGGCATCGTCATAGGGCCCGATGTCCGATGGAACGCCGATCATCCGGGCCCACGATGCCACCCAATCCCAGAAGGGAACCACGGCGTGACCCTTGATGCGCCACTTGTCGGTGCCCACCTCGGACAGGTCGTTTACAAAGAACCTCGCGAGCATGACGGCCCGCGTTGACGTGCCCAGGAATTCCGAGTGGTTACCCAACTCGGTGTAGTCGTTCGGGGACGGGGTAGCTGTGCACGCGAGCCGGAAGGGCACGCCAGCGAACCGCTCGATCAGATAGTTCCGGGTCTGTCCCATGAACGCCTTTAGAATGCTGCTCTCGTCGAGAACAACAGCGGCCAGGTCAACAGACTCCCACCGTTCGATGTTGTCGTAGTTGGTCACGGTGATCTGAGCGTCCACGTCGCCCGGATGCCGAGCGAACCGAACCCCACCGATGCCGCACGTCGACGCCTCCCGCTCGGTCTGCGTCCCCACCGCCAGCGGGGCCACGACGAGCACGCGCCCGCCCGTGTGCCTCGCTACCTCGCGGGCCCAAGTGAGTTGCATCCTGGTCTTGCCCAGCCCAGTGTCCGCGAAGATGGCCCGGCGCCCGCCATGGCACGCCCATCGAACGGTGTCCGCCTGGAAGGGGAACAGGAAGCCGTCGGTAACCGGAACGTCGAAACCGACCTCCGGCACAACGTCACGCTTGCCGTCCAGGTACTCCAAATATTCCATGCTGACCTCACGGATGATTGAGCCAGCCTGCCTCGCCACATGGTCAGGTGCGGCGAGGCAGGCGGCAGAGCCCTTGCAGGCATTCGAGAAACGGTCGCTGACCACGACCTGCTGAGAGAATCCTACCGCGTGCGCCAGGGCGCGTCAACGCCGAATCCTCCCAATCCACGCGAGAACCCGAACGCGCCACCGGAGCGGCAGCCGGCACGCCCGGACGTAAATCCGGGTCGCGAGCGTGGCCCGCCGAGGGTTGCGCCTCACGGTGCCCTCCGATTCCATGCGATCGAGGCGGCCTCTTCCGCCTCTGCCGGGTAGGTTCCCCGGGCCTCGGGTCCACGAGCGCCGCAGTCGTGGCAGTAGGCGTGCGCCGACCACAGAATAGAGCCATCAACCCAGCAACGAACGGCATCGAGGTAGCGCCGCTCGCCACCGCAGAAGGGACACGGAATCAGAGCGGTCAACGCCTCACCTCCAGCGCCGTTCCCGGTCGCCACTCGCCACCCCAATTGCGATAGACCCGGGGCGCTCCGGTGGCCTGGAATCGCTGCCACAGGGCACGGGCCCTCTCGCGTGCGGGATGCTCCGACGACCACCTCTGACGGTCGCAGGCTGCCTCGACGTCGGCCCGGCTCCACTCGGATAGCTCCAGGTCGCCCACCTCGCCCAAGTACTCCCTGGCCATCCACCCGCGGTCAGATCGGCCGTGCAACTCGTGCTCCGCAAGCGCGTAGCAGTGCAAGTGCGCGCGAAACGTCTGCACCGTGCCGTCCACCGCGTTGGCCTGGACGTGGTGGACTTCGCCCGGCTCGATCCATTCGCTGCACCCGAGGTCGCAGCCGTACTGCTTCCGGGCCCGTCGAGTGCCGCAGGAAAGCTGTGTCACGGGCGACTCCAATGCGTCGGGATCAGCGCCCCGGCGGCGAAGGCGAGCGCCGTCACCAGGGCCGCATGCTCGCCCCACAGAACCAGGGCGGCGTAAATCAGGGCCACCGCAATCGAGGTCAGCCCGAGGGCGACGAGGCCGCAAGCCAGGGCTTTCACGGGCGCACCGGCACGCCAAGTGCGTAGTCTACCACCCCGATCGCCTCAGCCACGGTGGCGCACTGACCGCGCCCCACCACGTTGCTCGCCCAGAACGCCCCGCCGCGAGTCAGCTTGCCGGCCACCGCGCCCGGCCGCTCCCATTGTCCGGCCGGTGGGTCGTCGAACGTCACGACCCACGTCCAATGCGCTGGCACGGTCGCCGGGTCGACGCCTTGGGGGGACGCCTCCCACGTCAACCGGACGAGCGCACCACGGGCCTCGTCGCGCTCGAACTCCAGGCGGTCGATGGCGACAAGGAGCCCCTCGATCGCCTCCGCCACTGTCTGCCCCGGTGGCCAGACTCGCTCGTCGGCGCCGTTGTCGAGGGCCTCGTGGACGCTCGCGACCTCGGCGCGGGCTTCGCTCAGCCGGTCGCAGACCCACCGGACGCGCCAACCCCAGGATGCGGGGGCGCCGTCTTTTCCGGTGAGTGGAGCACCGGCCGCAAGGATCGCGTTCCGGACGGAGTAGACAAGGCTATCGGCCCTCAACTCGCGCTCGCGGGCCAAGGCTGCATCGCGCTCCCTTGCGACCACGTAGTAGTCAGAGCGCCACGACCGCGCTGACGCGAAGGGGTCGCCGTCGTCGTCGATACACTCGGCATCGCCACGACGCAGCGCATCGCGCTCGGCTTCGAGGCGACTGACCGCTTCAAGGCTCGCGCGGAGGTGCTTGCCGAGCACCATCCCGGGGGCCACCGCGGGACCGCATGGGCCGTCATGGCGCGCCGGCAGATCACAAGTCCCGTAGGTAGTGATTCGTCGGTCGAATGCGTCCGGGTACGACGCGGTCCACTGCCGGCAGCACGTGGGGGAGTCAAGCAAAGCCAACGCAGCACGGGCGGCGGCGAGTTTCGCGGCATCGGCCGCTGTGAGGTCAGCCATGGTCTACTCCTCTCCGCTCACAGCGGCGATACCTGCTTCAGTTGGCCACCGGAGCGAAGGTGCCTCGATGGCGCCAACATCACAGAGCCACGCGTACGCCCGGCCCTTCGCCCCGGACTTGCGCCCGAGCAGGTCGCGGGTGGTCACCGCCTGCCCCTGGCGGTGTGCGTCGAGCAAGTCGCGCACGATTGCGAGGGCGTTGCCGTCGTCGACCTCGACGGGCCGCCGCTGGATGGTCGCCGCCACGAGGTCGGCGACGTCGACGAGGACCGCGTAGAACCCGCAGGTCCGCGGCTCCGTCTCGTCGTCCAGGGCCCCATCTCCGTCGTCAAAGTCGTCGGCGTCCTCCGGCGGCGGCTCGGCTCTCTCCACCCGGGCCAACGCAGTAGGAGCGCCGTACTCCAGGCACCGCGCGAGGAACCAGGGTGCGAGCCGTGGCTGGCGCTGCTTCTCGATGAAGCCGGCTTCCTGGAGGCGACCGCAGGCGCGCTGCACCTCGGCAACGTGCGCCTCGCACTCAGCGAGCCACGCATCCCGGCGCGCAAGCCACCCGCGATAGTCGGTCGCGTCGAATGCCGGGCCCGGTGGCCGCGTGGTGTCCGCCAGCTCTCGGGCCGACCAGCAACCCGAATCGCGGACGATCGCAACCAGAACAGCACGCTGGAGGGGAGGCAGTTTCACTTCGGCTCCCAAGCTACCGCAGCCTCAGCCGCGGCAAACGCTTCGTCGAAGTCGTCCCACCGGCACCGGCGGAGGAAGTCGTCATCTCTCGACGAAGAGAGCGGCTCGTATTCCCAGGTGCCGGCCCGATTCAGGCAACCACTGTAACGACGGATGGCCCAAAGAACCGCCCCACCCGCCGATTTGCAGCGCTCCATCCAGACAGGGACGCCGTCCAGATTGCCGACGCGGAACGAATGCGCCAACGACAGCCGGGCTTCGAGCGCACAGATCACGTCGGCCGCCTCTTCGGCGACGGTGTGATCGTCGTGCTCGCACCGCACCAGCGATGCCAACCGGTCGAGAAGGTCCTGGATGTCGGGAGTCATAGCCAAACCTCCGTGATCTCGATCGTCAGTGGTTGCACGACAATCACGCCCCGTGCATCGTGGGTAGTTGTCCCGCCCCAGTAGAACTCCCCGGTGTCGAGGCAGTAAGCATCAGGGCGATTGGTCATCGTCCAACCCACCCTGCCATTCTCGTCTGCGCTGGACATGGCGCCGTATTCGGTCTTGAATCCCAACTCGCCGGAGGGCCCAACGAAGGGCCCGGGCGGGCACTCATTGAGGGTGCACGGCCACCCGTGCGGCACCAGGCGTACCTCCTTCATGACTTCATTTCCCTCCGCGCTACTTCCTGCCGTCGCCGGGAGGCAGCGACGGCCTCACCGAGGGCCGCGCGCTCCGTCGCCGACAGGGCAAGCCCCTCGGCGAGGGCGGCCACGGAGGCATCGTCGGGCACGGAGTGCCCGTGGAGCCAGGTGTGGACTGCCGCGCCCGAGCGGTTCGAGCGCGCGGCGATCTCTGCGACGGAGAAGCCGCGCGTCCGGCGGTACTCGGCAAGCCACTGGTTGAAGGTTTGGTGTTCCATCGCCTACCGATACTCCGATCGCCGATTTCTGTCTACTGCTTTTGTCGCGCGTGCTCGCCAGTGTCGAGCCTCCGTCACTCTATGTGCGCGTCGTT